>Ga0335081_10003495_pt1 | contig 24739 bp, 19 predicted proteins | sample Lox_Sample_35_FD_206713 | JGI IMG/M metagenome (GOLD analysis project Ga0335081, IMG submission 206713) | Soil microbial communities from Loxahatchee National Wildlife Refuge, Florida, United States - Lox_Sample_3.5 | ecosystem: Environmental > Terrestrial > Soil > Wetlands | place: USA...
CGCGAAGGCGCCAAGGTGATCATTTACGACGACGAATACACCAAGGCCGTCAGCAAAGCCGAGCCGACGCTGGGCAAGCTGCGCGCGCTCGGCGTCAATCCGGACGCGGACGAGCCGTCGGGCAGCACCGACGAAACGCTGGCCGAGTTGATTGCGCGCAGCAGCAAAGCACCCGCCCCGAAGGCGAGCAGGCACGCGTCGATCATCATCCTGACCAGCGCGACCACCGGCACCCCGAAGGGGGCGAACCGCCGTACCCCGCCGACGCTGGCGCCGATCGGCGGCATCTTGTCGCACCTTCCGTTCAAGGCCGGCGAGGTGACCTCGCTGCCGTCGCCGATGTTCCACGCGCGCTGGGTTACCCTGCACGCCACGCTGGCGATGTTCCTGGGCTCGACGCTGGTGCTGCGGCGCAAGCTCAAGCCACCGCTGGTGCTGGAAGACATCGAGAAGTACAAGGCGACAGCCATGGTGGTGGTGCCGGTGATGCTGTCGCGGATCCTCGACGCGATGGAGAAGATGGAGAAGAAGCCGGATCTGTCCAGCCTGCGGATCGTGTTCGTATCCGGATCGCAATTGGGCGCCGAGCTGGCCACCCGTGCACTCAAGGACCTCGGTCCCGTCATCTACAACATGTACGGCTCGACCATCGCGTTCGCCACCATCGCCGGGCCCAAGGACCTGGAACGCAACGCGGCGACGGTCGGTCCGGTCGTCAAGGGCGTGAAGGTCAAGATCCTCGACGACAACGGCAACGAGGTGCCACGCGGCGAGGTCGGGCGGATCTTCGTCGGAAACGCCTTCCCGTTCGAGGGCTACACCGGCGGCGGTGGCAAGCAGATCATCGACAGTCTGCTGTCGTCGGGCGACGTCGGCTACTTCGACAAGCGCGGCCTGCTGTATGTCAGCGGCCGTGACGACGAGATGATCGTTTCCGGCGGCGAGAACGTGTTCCCCGCCGAGGTCGAGGATCTGATCAGCGGGCATCCCGACGTGGTGGAGGCCACCGCGATCGGTGTGGACGACAAGGAGTGGGGCGCTCGGCTGCCCGCGTTCGTGGTCAAGAAGCCGGACGCTACCGTCGACGGGGACGCGATCAAGGTCTATGTACGCGAGCACCTGGCCCGCTACAAGGTGCCGCGGGAAGTGGTCTTCCTCGAGGAGCTGCCGCGCAACCCCACCGGCAAGGTCCTCAAGCGCGAACTGCGCGAGATGGAGATCGATTAGCGCCCCGCGTCGCGGGCTTAGCGCTGGGCCTCGATGGCGCGGGTGATCTGGTCCGCGAGTTTGGGGTCGATCAGTAGTTGGTCGATGAGGGCGGCGAGGACCTCTTGTCCGGTCACCCGGGCGACGCCCAGGCGGTCGGCGGCTTCACGTTGCCAGATGTCGAGTGCTCGGTGTGTTCTGGCCGGGAGGTCGACGGTTCGCCGGGTTCGTTGGCCGCGTGCTGACTGCTGGTCGCTTGGTCGTGGGGTGACTGCCGGTTGGCTGAGCACTCTTTGGGCAGGCGTTTGTCGGAGCTTGATGCGCTCGGTGGGCGCCCAATCACCCGGTGGCGTGGTGGCCGACATGTGAGCGCGAAACGATCCGGCGGCGGATTCGATGTGACCTGGGTTGATTCCCACCTGCGGCGACCTTTCTCTCGGTACCGGTACCCCACCAGCGTGCCATCAGTAAGTCAGTACATCAGCATAAGGCTGAGTACGGAATCGTGCACAACGGGCCATCGCACGCCGGGTCGCTTACTCGGTGGGGGTTACGGGTCGGCCGTCGGTGAAGGCGAGACATTGCCCCTACCAGCGGCTGAGCAATTATTTCAAGAGATAGCTGTGAGTGAATGTAATTTCCTTGCTGAGTGGCCGATATGTAAAGTATTGCGGTTTGCCTATTGTTCGGTGCCGCCTGTACATTCATTGGCTGCAGTCCGCCTAATTCTGCCGCATAGACGCCCAAATAATGATGTACTGAAGCATGAGTTGCGCATGTCAATAGCTCAGTATATCGAGCATGATCAGCATGTTTAGCGAGTTCCGCGGGTACTGATCGCAGTAGTTGCGGAGATACTGAAGGGCGCAAATGATAAAACGTATAAATCAGGATATATCGGAAGCTAAGATGCGTAGCTACAGCGAACTATCAAGTCAACTCGCAGCATTTTTTAACGTTTTCCTATTGCGTTGCTACCCATTTTATGGGTAACTTTAATGGTGTCAGTTCACAGGTCTTGGAAAAGGAGCTACCCATGTTGATCTCACTGCGATCGGTCCGCAAGGCGGCCGCCGGTGCAATCGGTGCCGGTGCGCTCACTGGAGCGATGCTGTTCGGCGGCATCCCAGCAGCGCAGGCCGCCCCGCCGTCCGCTCCCGGCACAACGTTTGCAATGCACGGGCCCTTTGGCGCCCCAGTCCCAGCCAGGGGCGGATGGGGCCACGCCGGCCACGCCGGCGGCCACAGTTGGGGCCACGGCGGCGGCGGTCACATTACCAAAACCCTTAGCTGGGGCGGCGGCAGAGGCGGCCACGTTGGCGGATTTGGCCGACACGGACATGCCATGGGCCACCGTGGCTTTGACCACCACCGTGGCTCTGACCGTGGCTTCCCGTCCCGCTCGTGGTGGTGAGCCACCATCCCACGTGGGCGCTGACTAGCCTGCGATTACCGGCGACAACTAGGCTGGCCGCCCCGCGCTGAGGGGGAGAACCCATGCCGACCTGACAACCGTCAGGTCGGCATGGTTCTGTTTGGGGACAAAGCCAGATGGGCGTTACGGGTCGCGGGGCAGGCCCAGCAGCCGTTCGGCGATGATGTTGAGTTGCACCTCCGACGTGCCGCCGTAGATGGTGGTGGCCTGGCTGGTCAGCAGGTATTCGCCCCACTTGCCCGCCAACTCATCGGTGTCGCCGATCGCGGCATCGGTGCCGAAGGAGGACACCGCGAATTCGGCATACCCCTGGCCGGTGCGCATCGACAGTAACTTCGAGATCGCCGCCGACGGCATGGCTGCTGCTGGTCCCAGGCCGCCGGCCAGCGTCAACAGCGTGGAGCGCAGGTTCAACACCTTGGCGGCATGGCCCTCGGCAATTAGTTGGCCGGCGCGGTGTTGCGCGACCTGGTCGAACTGCCCGTCGCGAACGAACTCGACGAACTCGGGAAGAGTTGCCAGGAAATTCGCATCACTGCCGCCTATGGATACCCGTTCCGCAGTCAGGGTGTTGCGGCTGACCTCCCAGCCCCGGTTCACCTCGCCGAGCACGCACTCGTCGGGCACGAACACGTCGTCGATGTATACGGTGTTGAACATCGCGTGCCCCGTGAGCTCACGCAGCGTCTTGATAAAAGTGCCGCCGCCGCCGCATTCGCGTCGGACAACGCCGAGCCGATGTTGGACAAATCCGTTGCCGCCGACGCAAAAAACTCCGGGGTCGCCACCAGATACGACATCGCCGTCCCTCCCGCCAGCTCGTCGACACATGGAAATCTGGGTTGGATGAACACGAAAAGAATGTCCGGAGTCCGCCCCGACCGCCCGCAATAGCAAGCTAGACCGAATGCTGTTGCACAACTAGTGACCAAAGTCCCTGAAAAGAATTCCCGTGCCGTCGGGCAGCGGTTGGTCGCGCCACCCCAAAACGTTTTCAACAAATGATGGTAACGACTGGCTAAAGTACGCTCTCGACCCCTGTGGTACTATGCCGAGCGATTCGCCATGTTAGACTGATACGCGGTGTATCACCGCAGTGCACGTGGCATCGGGCCGTTTCGGCGGGTGATTTGTATGACGACCGTGATGGTGGGGGCGGGTTTGCCGCGCTGAGGAGATGACCAATACCTATGTTCAACGCATAAGGTAACTGTTGCTGAGGGGCAATGTGGCCTATGGCGACAGTTCATTGTGTAGGCAATTACCAGGGGGTTTGTGATGTCGTTTGTGTTCACCGTGCCAGAGATTGTGCGAACTGCGGCATCAAACTTGGAGGCTATCGGTTCGGCGATCAGTGCGGCCAACACGGCGGCGGCGACCCCGACCACCACGATGCTGGCGGCCGGTGCGGATGAAGTGTCGGCAGCGGCGGCGTCGCTGTTTTCCACACACGCCCAGGCCTTTCAGGAGGTCAGCGCGCAGGCTGCCGAGTTTCACGCCCAGTTTGTGCAGGCGCTGACCAGCGCCGGCGATGTTTATGCGGCGGCCGAGGCCGCTAACGTCTCGGCGTTGCAGAACGTGGAGCAAGGCGTGCCGGGTGTGATCAATGCACCCAGTGTTGCCGGCGTAGCTGGTGCCAACGACACAACCGCGCTCTCCGCGGCAGCCGCACACTTGGCGACCCCGGCGCAGGCGTTACAAAACCTGCCGACCCTGACCGCGAATGCGGCCGCGAGCGTCGGCTACGGAAACATCGGCAACGACAACCTTGGCTTCTTCAACAGCGGCATTTACAACGTCGGCAGCGGCAACACCGGCACTGTCAACATCGGCATTAACAACACGGGCTTCGCCAACTTCGGCATTGGCAACATCAACCCCAACAACAGCGTCAACAGCAGCAATATTCTCAGTGTCTTGACAACCCCGAACGGTTTCAGCAGCTACCAGTTAGGCAACGTCGGGATCTTCAACAACGGCAACAGCAACGGCGGCGGCTGGAACATCGGCTTGTCCAATACAGGCATCGACAACATTGGCACTGGCAACACCGGCATTCCAAACCCCTTCTTGAACTGGGGCGTGGGCAACACCGGCAACTTCAACCAAGGCTTTTTCAACTTCGGCAACTACGACCTCGGCATCGGCAACACCGGCAGCAACCTTGTCGGCATCGGGCTCAGGGGCAACCACCAGATAGGTATTGGCCCGTTCTTTATTGGCGAGTAGGGCGTGTCTGACAAGTGTTTCGGGTGTTATTGCACCGTGCGTAAGCAGACGGTGCCGGGGTGGGAGGGACACCATGCGCGGGTGGCTGCGTGGCCGCAGGCGTTCCGCCCGGCCGGTTACGACTTCGGGCCGCCGATCGACTGCCCGAGCTACTGATCGGTTGCGCTCGAGCGCCGCGCGGCCCCAAGGGCGAGAGGTAGCCCAACCGCGCGACGCCCGAGCTCGGCCCGCCACCCGCACGGGCGGGCCGTCCCCACTAACCCTCCGACGGGGCCGTCGTCTTCTTCGCTGGCCTGCGGGTCCGCGGCGCGATGGTGCCGCTGTGGGTGAGCTTGACGAACCGGGCCCGATCCCGTGGCGCGAAGCCGATCCGATCTCGGCGCGCACCGCGATCATGTTGCGTTGCCACAGGCCGAGCGGGGTGCCATCGGTGTCGATGAGGGTGGCCTCGGCGCTGATGTCGATGCGGACGTTCTCGACGCTGCCCCACACCGCCGAGCTCCAGTCTCCAGCGATACCAACGATGTCGTCGTCGGGGTCGCTGACGTGGCTGGTTTTGATCACCGGGCGGCCGAGGAGCTGGCCGACGACCCCGCCCTCGGCCGCGCCGAGCGAGAACAACGGGTGGCCGTCGTCGTCGCGCACGCCGAGCAGCGCGACCTCGCCCTGCGGGGACAGCGCCCAGCCGGTGATGTCGGCGCCGTCAGCGGCGTTGACAACCTTGGACAGGGCGCCCAGAAGCCCGGCGTAGGAGTCGGTTTCGATGTCGACTTCCTCGATGTCGGCCAGCGACTCGAAGCCGGTGCCGGGCACCTCGACGAATCCCAGTGCGGTGCGGTCGAATTTGCGTGCCAGCGCACCAGGCAGCCGTTGCCGGCACTCGTTGTATAGGCCCGGCAGGTCACGCACAAACTGCTTGCTGAATGGCTCGATCACCGCAAGGGTGCAGGGCCGCAACGACTGAATCGAACGTCGACCGGGACACCGGCTTGAGCGCGGTCTCGTCCACCCACTCGGCCTCCACATCGGAGGTGATGATCGGGACGGTGATGCCTGCGCCGGGCATGCGGACACGGCGGCACAGGCGCTGGACTACGGATTCGCGTTGCATGTCGGCCCAAATCTCTTGGGCGACAGCAGGTGGCAATAGTGTTGAGATTCCCCCGGATGCGCGGGAGATGTCGATAGGCGTGGTCATGATGGGCCAGTTCCTTTGATTCACAAGGCGGATCAGCGTCGGATTGTGTTGTCGCCGAGCATCGCACTGGCCAGTATTTTGTTGGCCCGCCGCATCACACCGCGGGTTGGCCCGGCCTCAGACATCGCATCAGTCGGTCGGAACAGGACGAACAGCCGCCACGCCCAGTGTAAATCCGCGGGCGGTCAGTCGATGCCCAGCCACTGGCAGATGTCGCGGCCTGTCTCCTGCCGCAGCTCGACCCGGTCGTCCGGTGTGATCACCGCCATCGGCTCCGGGTCGCCGGGCGTGAACGGCGGCCTGAGCCACGGCGGCAGCGCCCAGGCGGGCACCTCGACCGGCTGGCGGTCGGCCATCGCGGACAGGGTGGCGCCGATGATCGGCGGCGGCGGTCCTGATCGGCCGTAGATGCCGAGCTCCTGCTCGAGCCGGGCCCGCACGGCCACGTAGGTGCCGCTGGCGCGGCCGGTGCCGGACGTGTCCGGGATCGGGGTCATGCAATGCCCCGCTTACGCGGTACGTCGCCCCAGCGGGCCCTGGAGGCCCGGACGTGCTGCGCGCTCTTGGACACCAGGCCCTCGACGTGCAGCTCGCGGAGGTGGTGACCGATGCTGACGTCCAAAAGCCTTATCTCAGAAGACAATCGGGCCACAGTGCTCGGCCGGACCTCGTCACCGCGGCGCAGCTCGGCGGTGAGCAGCCGCTAGAGGCGGGCCCGGTTGTCGGCGGCCCTGGCGGCGCTGGCGACGTGGTGCGCCTCCCGTTCGTCCCAGCGCAGTTGTGTGCCAGTCCGTTCCGATTCGCGGGCCAGCGCACCGTCGAGCTGACGGCGGAGGGTCGCACCAGCGGTGGCCACGGGTCAATCATCCCCCACAACCGACGTTCACAGCGGAACTGCTGGCCCCGGCCCGCCAGGCGATCGTCGGCCAGCCGGGTGCGCTGCTCATCGGTCAGCGGCGGGTGCCGCTTGAAAGCGAGAGGCGGCCCCCGCCAAGAGACCGCCGCCCACAACAACAGCCCACAGTTCGCCCACCAGCGCTCGGTGGACACGCCAACACGAGCGACAGAGGCCACGCCGGATCGGCTTGGGTGCGGTCAACCGGCTTCCACATTTGCGGCAGCGTGGTTTATCGACCGCCTCTTCGACTACCGCAGGATCACTGGGGCGCCGGTACGACTGGACGAGGCGGCCTTTGGCGCTTGCGGTGCGGGGTCCGAGAGCCATGTGGGGTGTCCTTCGCGGGCAGGGTTCATTGACCCCGATCCCCGCGTCGGATCGGACGGCTCAGTTCCCCACGCCTGCTCTTCACAGTGCGTGCGCCGAAGCGCCGAGAGGGCTTGAGCCGGGACACCCAGTCACATGTAGGTCACTAGTCTCACATGCATGTAATTTCGTCCGCAAGGGGTCAGCGCCAATCCACCTGCACCCGTTCGGGGTCGAACCGTTCACCGTTGGCGCGGTGGCCCTTGCCGACCGGCGCGACGGTGATGGTTGCGATCACGGCGATGATGGCGCGCAGCCGATCTGTTGCCAGCGCTTCGATCGCCGGGGCGGCCTCGGGTGTGCCGATCGGTATCCCGTCAAACACCCGCAGCTTCTCCTGGTCGTTTTGGCGGCGCTCGACTCTGGCGTCGCCGAGGGATGGCGCCGCTCGAAGAGCTCATCAAAGCGGGCGATCACCTCCGGCGACGACCCCTTCTGATCGAACATACTTTCGATTATATCACAGTGGTCCGACAGCTTAGCGGCCCAGCTGTGTCAGTACCTCGGCGACAACCAAATCCATCGCCACCGACACCTGCTCGCCCGTCGCGAGATCCTTCACCCCGACCGTCCCGGACTCAATGTCATGGTCGCCCGCCACCAATGCGATACGGGCACCCGAACGACCGGCGGCGCGCATTGCGCCCTTGAGTCCGCGGTCACCGTAGACCAGGTCGACGCGGACACCACGGCCACGCAGCTGCGCGGCCAGCACCGCCAGCTCGAGCTTGGCCGGCTCGCTCAGCGGCACACCGAACACGTCGCAGCGCGTGGTCTCCCCCACGCTCTTACCCTCGGCGCGCAGCGCCAGCAGGGTTCGGTCCACCCCCAACCCAAAACCGATGCCGGACAGGTCTTGTCCGCCGAGCTGTCGCATCAGACCGTCGTAGCGGCCGCCGCCGCCGATGCCGGATTGTGCGCCCAGGCGAGAGTGCACGAACTCGAAAGCGGTCTTGGTGTAGTAATCCAGCCCGCGCACCATTCGCGGGTTGATGACGTACGGCACTCCAAGCGCATCCAGGTGAGCCAGCACGGTGTCGAAGTGCTGCTTGGCGACATCGGACAAGTGATCGAGCAGCACCGGCGCGTCGGCCGTCATTGCCCGCACCTGGGGTCGTTTGTCGTCGAGCACCCGCAGCGGGTTGATCTCGGCACGCCTTCGCGTCTCTTCGTCGAGATCGAGCTGAAACAGATACTCTTGCAAGAGTTCCCGGTATTGCGGGCGACAGCTCTCATCGCCCAGTGAGGTGATTTCCAGCCGGAAGCCGTCAAGCCCCAGCGAGCGGAAGCCGGCGTCGGCGATGGCGATCACCTCGGCGTCCAGCGCCGGGTCGTTGACGCCGATCGCCTCCACACCGACCTGCTGCAGCTGGCGATAGCGGCCGGCCTGAGGACGCTCGTAGCGGAAAAACGGGCCCGCGTAACAGAGTTTCACCGGTAGCGCGCCGCGGTCCAGGCCGTGTTCGATCACCGCGCGCACCACCCCGGCGGTCCCCTCGGGCCGCAGCGTCACCGAGCGGTCGCCGCGGTCGGCGAACGTGTACATCTCCTTGGACACGACGTCGGTGGATTCACCGACGCCGCGGGCGAATAGGGCGGTGTCTTCGAAGATGGGTAACTCGACATCGCCATAACCGGCCCGGCGAGCGGCGTTGAGCAACCCGTCGCGCACCGCGACGAATTGCGACGAGTCCGGCGGGACGTAGTCCGGTACGCCTTTCGGTGCGGAAAACGCGGAGAATTCCGTCACGGGCTCAAGCCTTCGAGGAACGGATTGGACCGCCGCTCTGCGCCGATGGTGGTGGAGTTGCCGTGCCCGGGTAGTACCACGGTCTTGTCGTCGAGCACTAGGAGCTTGTCGATGATCGAGGTCAGCAAGTCGCGGCCGCTGCCGCCGAACAGGTCGGTGCGGCCCACCGAGCGCTCGAACAGCGTGTCGCCGGTCAGCACCACGTCGGCGCCGATTTTGGTCGCCGCAATGAACCGGAAGACCACCGATCCGCGGGTGTGCCCGGGCGTGTGATCGACGTTGACGCTCACACTGCCCAGGTCGAGCTTGTCGCCGTCGCGGTCCAGCTCGACCACCTGCTTGGGCTCGCGGAAGAAAGCACCCGCCATCATCTGCGCCAGCCGTGGACCCAGGCCGTAGACCGGGTCGGTCAGCATGAACCGGTCCTCGGGATGGATGTAGGTAGGGCAGCCGTAGGTGTCGGAAACCTTCTGGGCAGACCATATGTGGTCGATGTGCCCGTGGGTGAGCAGCACCGCGGCCGGGGTGAGCCGATTCTCGTCGAGGATTCGCCGCAGCGGGCCCATGACACGCTGCCCCGGATCCACGATGACGGCGTCCGTTCCGGGACGCTCGGCCAGCACGTAACAGTTGCACTGCAACACCCCTGCGGGAAATCCGGTGATCAACACGGTTCCCAGTTTCCCATCCCCGGCGTCCGCCAACGATAAGGCCCGCACCGCGGCCGGATCAACCAGACCACGGGCCCGCTTGACACGGGTCGCGGCGCCCACATTAGCCTGAGCTGGCGACCTCGGCCCCGACTTACCAACCATGGAGGTATACCGGCCGTGCCGACCAACGAACAGCGACGTGCCACAGCCAAGCGCAAACTGGAACGGCAGCTGGAACGCCGCGCCAACCAAGCCCGAAGGCGCCGGATCCTGGTGATCGCTGGTGGCTCAGTTGTCGCAGTGGCCGTGATCGCCGCAGTAGTGATCGCAGTCATCAACACCAGACACGAGCACAAGAGCAATACCGCAGCAACGCCCACCACAAGCAGCTCCCCACAGACCACTACGGGTACGGCTCCGCAGACGGGACCGGTTCCGCCGTTGCCGCCGTTCAAGCCGTCGGCCAACCTGGGCGCCAACTGCCAATACCCGGCGTCGCCGGATAAGGCCGTCAAGCCGGTCAAGCCGCCGCGGACTGGCAAGGTGCCGACCGATCCGGCCACAGTGAGTGCCAGCATGGTGACCAACCAGGGTAATATCGGACTGCTGCTGTCCAACAACGAATCGCCTTGCACGGTCAACAGTTTCGCCAGCCTTACCGGCCAAGGCTTCTTCAACAACACCAAATGCCACCGGCTGACCACCTACCCGGAGCTGGGCGTCTTGCAATGTGGCGACCCGAAGGGCGATGGCACCGGTGGTCCGGGCTACGAGTTCGGCAACGAATATCCCACTGACCAATACCCGCCGAACGACCCTAAGGCACAACAACCCGTTCTCTATCCACGAGGCACACTGGCCATGGCCAACAGCGGGCAACCGAAAAGCAATGGCAGCCAGTTTTTCATGGTCTACAAAGACTCTCGGCTGCCGCCTCAATACACCGTCTTCGGCACGATTCAGGCTGATGGGCTGGCCACCCTGGACAAGATCGCCAAGGCCGGCGTCGCCGACGGCGGCGATGACGGGGCGCCGGCCAGCGAAGTCACTATCAAGTCGCTACTGCTCGACTAAACCTGGGGCAGCGCAACACTAATCACCGCAGATTGGGCACGATTTATGCTCTCGACTAGCGGGAGTCGCTAGACGCTGTCAGCGCACACTGGACGCCCTTTAGGCCGCCGACGTCACCCGATACACGTCGTAAACGCCTTCGACGTTACGCACGACGTTGAGTAGATGCCCGAGATGCTTGGGGTCGCCCATCTGGAAGGTGAACCGGCTGATCGCCACCCGGTCGCCGGAGGTGCTGACCGAGGCCGACAGGATGTTCACCTTCTCGTCGGCCAGCACCCGCGTTATGTCCGACAGCAACCGGTGCCGGTCGAGCGCCTCGACCTGAATGGCCACCAGAAACACCGACGACGCCGACGGCGCCCAGAGCACTTCGATGATGCGCTCGGCCTGCTGCTGCAGTGATACGGCGTTGGTGCAGTCGGTGCGGTGCACGCTGACCCCGCCGCCGCGGGTGACGAACCCCATGATCTGGTCGCCGGGCACCGGCGTGCAGCATTTAGCCAGCTTGGTCAGCACGCCCGGGGCGCCGGGGACCGAGACCCCGACGTCGTCGGTGCTGCGTGGGCGCCGCAACATGGTCGCCGGCGTGGACCGCTCGGCGAGCTCCTCTTCGGCCTGGTCGATACCGCCGAGCTCGGCCAGCAACCGCTGCACGGCGTGCCGCGCCGACACGTGCCCCTCACCGATCGCGGTGTAGAGCGCGGACACGTCGGCGTAGTGCAGCTCACGGGCCACCGCCGCCATCGACTCGGCATTCACCAAGCGCTGCAACGGAAGTCCGCCTCGGCGTACCTCGCGGGCCATCGCCTCTTTGCCGGCCTCCAGCGCCTCTTCACGCCGCTCCTTGGCGAACCATTGCCGGATCTTCGTCTTGGCGCGCGGCGACACCACGAACTGCTGCCAGTCCCGCGACGGCCCGGCGTTGGGCGCCTTGGACGTGAAAACCTCTACGACTTCTCCGTTTTCCAGCTTGCGTTCCAGCGCCACCAGCCGCCCGTTGACCCTGGCGCCGATACAGCGGTGACCGACCTCGGTGTGCACCGCATAGGCGAAGTCCACCGGCGTCGACCCGGTCGGCAGGGTGATGACGTCCCCCTTGGGGGTGAACACGAAGATCTCTTGCACCGCAAGGTCATAGCGCAACGACTCCAGGAACTCGCCCGGGTCGGCGGCCTCCCGTTGCCAGTCGAGCAGCTGACGCATCCAGGCCATGTCATCGATCTCGGCGGCGGCGTGGGGATGCAGAACGCCGTTGCGGCCCTTGGCTTCCTTGTAGCGCCAGTGCGCGGCGATGCCGTATTCGGCGGTGCGGTGCATGTCGCGGGTGCGGATCTGCACCTCCAGCGGCTTGCCCTCCGGCCCGATGACGGTGGTGTGCAAAGACTGGTACACGCTGTATCTCGGCTGGGCGATGTAATCCTTAAACCGTCCGGCCATCGGTTGCCACAGCGAGTGCACCACGCCGACGGCAGCGTAGCAGTCCCGGATCTCGTCGCACAGGATGCGGATGCCGACCAGGTCGTGGATGTCGTCGAAGTCTCGGCCCTTGACGATCATCTTCTGATAGATCGACCAGTAGTGCTTGGGGCGGCCCTCCACCGTCGCTTTGATCTTCGACGCGCCCAGCGTGTTGACGATTTCGGCACGGACCTTGGCCAGGTAGGTGTCCCGGGAAGGCGCGCGGCCGGCAACCAGCCGAACGATCTCCTCGTACTTTTTGGGATGCAGGATCGCGAACGACAAGTCTTCCAGCTCCCACTTGACGCTGGCCATGCCCAGCCGATGTGCAAGGGGCGCAATGACTTCCAACGTCTCACGGGCTTTGCGTGCCTGCTTTTCCGGCGGCAGGAAGCGCATGGTGCGCATATTGTGCAGCCGGTCGGCGACCTTGATCACCAGCACCCGAGGGTCGCGGGCCATCGCGGTGATCATCTTGCGGATGGTCTCGCCTTCGGCGGCGCTGCCCAGCACCACCCGATCCAGCTTGGTCACACCGTCGACGAGGTAGGCTACCTCCTCGCCGAATTCCTCGGCCATTGCCTCGAGCGTGTACCCGGTGTCCTCGACGGTGTCGTGCAATAGCGCGGCCACCAAGGTGGTGGTGTCCATGCCCAATTCGGCCAGAATGTTGGCGACGGCCAGCGGGTGGGTGATATATGGATCACCGGAATGACGCAGCTGACTGGCGTGCCTCTCGTCTGCGACCTCGAAGGCTCGCTGCAGTATCGACAGGTTTGCCTTGGGATAGATTTCCCGGTGCACCGCCACCAGCGGTTCGAGCACGGGATTCAGCGTGCTGCGCTGGGCGGTCATCCGCCGGGCCAGTCGGGCCCGGACCCGACGAGACGCGCTGCTGCTCGCCTTGAGGGTCTCGACCGGCGGCTCCGGTGTCTCAATAACCGGCCCCGAAACCGGCTCTACAACCGGCGGCGATTCCGTGGGCGCCTCAAGAGCCTGCGCGCTGCTCTGATCGTTTGCCACGTTGGTTCACCTCCGACCTCGAGGATATCGCCTAAGTCGCGGCGCTAGGCGCGGCTCAAGCTGTGCACCGGCAACGGCGCGATCGCCTCGCGACCACCCAGCGCGGTGAGTTCCACGACCACGGCCGCCGCGATGACGTTGGCCCCACTGCGCTCGACCAACCGGGCCGCCGCAGCGAGGGTGCCGCCGGTGGCCAGCACGTCGTCAATGATCACGACGTTGCGTCCGCGGAGGTCGATGCCGCCAGCAGGGATTTCCAGGGTGGCACTGCCGTACTCCAGGTCATACCGCTCGGCGTGTACCGGTGGCGGCAGCTTTCCGCCCTTACGAATGGCCAGCACGCCGGTGCGCAGCCGGCAGGCGACGGCCGCTGCCACCAGGAACCCGCGGGAGTCGATGCCGGCCACCAGCTCAGCGCCGGACGCGATGTCGGCCAACGCGTCGACCACCGCCGTCATCGCCTTCCCGTCGGCGAACAATGCAGTGAGGTCCCTGAACTGGACTCCCGGCTTCGGAAAATCGGCAACCTCCCGAGTCAGCGACGCGATGAGGTCGGCCACCGGGGCGTTCCCGCTGACACTCGTCACTGCACTAACGCCCATCGGTCCATGTTCCAGCCCGCGCCCCAACGAGTCGGATTCCTGCCAACGGCATACATTTTCTTCGACATCAGCAGCGTGCGCTGCTGTCGGTAGAGGGGCAAGGTCGGCATATCGCCCCAGAGTACCGGGGCCCCCTCTGCCAGCAGCCGGACCCGCTCAGCGGGGTCGGCCGATACCGCCAGCGCGCCGATTATGCCGTCGACTTGGGTATTCGCATAGCCGGACAGGTTGTTGCCGTTGCCGCTGTGCAGGTCGTAGGCATCCATCGCCGACGATCCGGTCGATCCGCTGCCGGCGGCTCCGCCGGTGCTGGCCAGCAGCACGTCGATCTTTCCGTCCTTGAGCGCCTGGGGGCCCGAGGAGTCCAGCGTGACGCTGGAGACGGTGATACCGGCCGCGGCGCACGATTTGGTGATGACCCCGACGGTGACGGCCAGCCGCGCATTGGGTCCCCGGTAGCCGATCCGCACCGGCAGCGGTGCACCACCCAGCGCATCGCGGGCGGCGGCGGGATCCGCCTTGCTGAACTGGCCGGCCTCGGTGGCACCGTCACCCGCAGCGACGGCATCGTCGGTGGCCGGGTCCAGGCGTGAATTGGCGATCGGTACCCCGGCGTCGTGCGCGATCGTGTCACGCGGCGTACACAGTGCGACCGCGCGTCGGGCCTTGGCCTGCGCCAGCGGTCCCTGCGGCGCAAAAATCAGCTGCTCGATGCCGGCCGACGGCGAATCGGCGCGCTCATAGTTATCCGGGGCGGCAAGCGCTCCCGAGGAACCGGTGGCAACGTCGACCACGTCGACGCTGCGGTTGTTGACGCGGTCCTGAATATCGGCTCCCTGCGGCCATACGGTTATCCGTTTGGTGATCGCTATGGCGCCCCACCAGCGGTCGTTGGCGACGAGCACCACCGCGCCGCCGTCCAAGATCGATTCGATCTTGTACGGTCCCGACGACGGGAAGCGCTTGAGGTCTATCCCGGGCTTGAGGTCCCAGGTGGTGTTCCACAGCCTCGCGATCTGTTGCACCAACGGCGCGTTGTTGCTCAGCAGCGCCGCGGTCACATCGGCATTCAGCTGGTCGGCGATGACGTGCGACGGCATCATCGAGGTCGCGGCGAACAGCTGAGTGTAGTCGACGACGCTGCGGTCCGGGATGAAAGACACTCGGGCCTTCTTTTGCCCCGGCATGCACTCGACGTTGGCGATGTCGACGTAGCCGGCCTGGGTGGCGGCATCGAAGCCGGGAAACCGGCCAGATTGGGCTGCCCAGGTGAGCACCAGGTCGTCGCAGGTCACCGGCTTGCCGTCGGAGTAGACGGCGTTGTCGGCGATCTGGTAGTCGAGCACCAACGGCGCACCGCCCACAACCGAAATGGAGCCGAAGTCGCGGTCGGCGACGACCTGTCCGTCAGGGCCGTGATAGCCGAACCCGGTAAGCGTGCGGGCAAATGCCTGCGCTCCGGCCGATGCGGCACCGACGACGGTGTTGGTGTTGTAGGTGACCAACGGGCCGTCGACCACGTAATCGATCTGCGAAGCGGTACTACCGGAGCATGCGGTCAGGGTGCCAGCCGCCACCAGCATCCCGACCAAACCAGTCAAACCAACGTTTGCGGATCCCTTGAGGCCCCGCCAGCCGATATCGCCCCCAGTTCGCCGACACCAGGTGGCCATCGTGACTACCGCCGGCCGGCGTTGCGCTTGCCGTTTGGACGGCGGGTCCCGGTGGGCCGCACCGGACGCGCGCCCGGCGCCGGCTTGTTCGGTGCCGGCTTGTTCGGTGCCGGCTTGCCCGACGCTGTGGCCGCAGCGGCGGCCTCCCCGCTGTCCTGCGTGGTCACGGGGGTCCTCTCCAAGGCCGATTCTGCACCGGAGGATTTCGCCTGCTCCGCAGTTTCGGCGTCGTTCTCGTCGGAGACCGTCTCTGCGCCCGCGCGCGAGCCGGGGCCGCGCCGCTTGACAACCCGGCGGGTGTGAGTGCGCACCTGCTCGGTGCGTTCACGCATGGTGACCAACAGCGGAGTGGCGAAAAAGATCGAGGAGTAGGTGCCGACCATGATGCCGATCAGCTGCACCAGCGCCAGGTCCTTCAACGTGCCGACGCCGAGCAGCCACACCGCCACCACCATCAGCGCCAACACCGGCAATACCCCGATCAGGCTGGTGTTGATCGAACGCATGAACGTCTGGTTGATCGCCAGGTTGGCCTGCTCGGCGAAAGTGCGCCGAGTGGTGTGCTGGAAGCCGTGGGTGTTCTCCTCGACCTTGTCGAAGACGATGACGGTGTCGTAGAGGGAGAAACCGAGAATCGTCAGCAGGCCGATGACCGTCGCCGGGGTGACTTCGAAGCCCACCAGCGAATACACGCCCGCGGTGACGGTCAGGTCGAAGAACATCGCCGCGATCGCGGCGAGCGTCATGTAGCGCTCGTAACGCACTGTGATGTACAGGCTGACCAGCACCAGGAATACCACCAGCGCGATCAAGGCCTTTTTGGTGATCTGATCGCCCCAGGTCTCAGATACCGCCGAGTCGCTGATGGCCTGCTTACTGGCCTTACCATCGGTCCCCTTTGGCTGAAAGGCGTCGAACAAGGCGTTGCGCAGCTTCGTCGTCTGCTCGTTGGACAGCGTTTCCGAGCGGATCTGCACCGTCGCTGAAGCGCCGTTGCCGACGATGACCACCGATTCCGGGTCACTGCCGACGGTCTTCTTGAAGACATCGGCCACCTGCGTGGTCTGGGCTCTGCCCGTCCCGCCTGCGGCGGGCATTGACACCGTGGTGCCGCCCTTGAAGTCGATCCCGAAAGTGAAGCCCTGCAAGATGATGCTGACGATTGCGACCGCGACGATCGCACCGCTGATGCCGAACCACAGCCGCCGTCGTCCGACCACCTCGAAGGCACCGGTGCCGGTGTAGAGCCGGGAAAAAAAGCTATGGCGCGGCAGTTGGGCGGTGCTGTCGGTCAGCTCCACGGCACCTTCGGAGGTTTCGGTGATTTCGGTCGCATCCTTGGAGGTCATCGCGCTATCCCCGTCCCGTCTTCACATGTGAAGAAGCCCGGCGTTCGCGGGCGACCTGTTGAACAGCTCCCAGGCCGTTGTAAGCCGGCCTTGCCAGCGTCGAAGACTTGGAGGCCAGGTACAGCAGCGGCCAGGTCACCAAGAAGACCACCACCAGGTCGAGGATCGTGGTGAGGCCCAAAGTGAAAGCAAATCCCTTCACCTGGCCGATCGCCAGGAAGTACAACACCGCAGCGGCCAGGAAGGTGACGGCGTTGCCCGACACGATCGTCTTGCGGGCTCGCACCCAGCCCCGCGGCACCGCTGACCGGAACGAACGGCCTTCGCGGATCTCGTCTTTGATGCGCTCGAAGAACACCACAAACGAGTCGGCGGTGGTACCGATACCGATGATCAAACCAGCGATACCCGCCAGGTCCAGGGTGTAGTTGATATACCGGCCCAAGAGCACCAGGATCGCGAAAACCATTGCGCCCGAAGCAACTAACGACAGCGCCGTGAGTACCCCCAGTACCCGGTAATACAGCAACGAATACAGCAACACCAAGATCAATCCGATCCCACCCGCGATCAGACCCGCTTTTAGCGAAGTCAATCCCAATGTCGCCGAAACGGTTTGGGCTTCTGACGATTGGAAGGATAGCGGCAGCGAGCCGTATTTCAAGACGTTGGCCAGCTGGCGCGCGGTTGAGGCGGTGAACGGCGGATCCCCACCGGTGATCTGGGTCCGACCGCCGGGGATAGCTTCTTGGATCACCGGGGCGCTGACCACCTCCGAGTCCAGGGTGAAAGCCGTCTGGGTACCGATATGGGCAGCGGTGAAGTCAGCCCAGGTATTCGTCGCTGCGGGCTTGAATTGCAGATCGACGACGTAGCCGACGCCGCGCTGGTTCATGCTCGATGTGGCGTTCTCTATCTGGTCGCCACTGATGATCGACGGCGCCAGTAGATACGCCACCTTATGGTCGGTCGAGCAGGTCACCAGCGGCAGATTCGGGTCGTCGTTGCCGGCCAGAATGTCGTCTTTATTGCATTGGGTCGCCTGGAACTGCAGGGCAAGGAACTGGACGCCCTGGCGGGTGCTCTGCCGCCACTTCTTCTCATCGGCGATGCGCTCGGCGAGATCCTTACGTGCATCGGGGGGCGCAGGATGCTCAGCCGGCGGCGACTCTCCCGCCGGCGGCCCAGGTGCGGGCGCCCCGGGCGCGGGAGGCGCGGGGCTAGGTGCTGGTGCGGGGCTGGGTGTCGGCGGCGGGTCCTGCGGGTAGGGCCGCGGTTGGGCCCCCGGTTGGCCCGTCGGCGCCGGCCCACCCGGGGCGGGAGTAGCCCCGGGCGGCGTTCCGGCAGGCTGGTGGGGCGCAGGCTTGGGCTCAGCGCCCTGTGCCGGCATGGAGTTGAGCACCGGCCGGATGTAGAGGCGTGCGGTCTGTCCCAGGTTGCGCGCCTCGTTGCCGTCGTTTCCGGGCACTGTGATGACCAGGTTGTCGCCGTCGACAACGACCTCCGAACCGGAGACGCCAAGCCCGTTGACCCGCGCACTGATGATCTGCTGTGCCTGTGCCAACGCCTCCCGGCTCGGGGCTGAGCCGTCCGGGGTGCGCGCGGTCAACGTGACGCGGGTGCCGCCCTGAAGATCGATGCCGAGCTTGGGGGCGGCTCGCTTGTCTCCGGTGAGAAACACCAGCAGATAGACGCCGATGAGCATGAACAAGAAAACCGACAGGTAGCGGGCAGGGTGCACCGGCGCCGAAGACGATGCCACGTTCCTTGTATCTCCTCAAGAATCGGTTTCTTAACCCCGACCGAGCCTACGTGTCGCCTTCACATGCCCTTCGCGCAAGCGGTCTGCCGGTTCGGCGTTCGGTCGGGAATTCTCCTACGGGAGTCCTGTCAGGAATCCTTGGTCACCCGGCTCTCGTCGGCGGATTCGGCGGATTCCTCCAGTTCGTCGGATTCCTCCAAGTCGTCGGGGCCGTCGTCTTCGTCGAGGTCTTCATCCTCGTCTGAGATCCGGTCGCGGACAGCCAGCTTCATCCACCTGGTCACCACGCCGGGCGCGATCTCGAGGTCGACGGTGTCTTCGGTGATCGCGACGACGGTGGCTTCCAGGCCGGAAGTGGTGTGCACCCGGTCGCCCGGCCGCAATGACTCGTGCAGGTCGATTGTGGCCTGCATTGCGCGCCGCTGACGACGCGACGCGAAGTACATGAACCCGCCCATGATGAGCAGGAACGGCAAGAACAAGACCAAACTTTCCATCGACGTGCCTGTCTTTCCTCTCGGTGTTTCGGGGGCCTATCGGTGTTTCGGGGGTCGGTGCCAGGCCGACCCGGAGGTCGCACACCTCGTAACGGGTCCAGTGTGCCATTACTGCAGGTCGCAACCGACCGGCACCGTGCGCGGACTGCCCGCCGGCGATCTGTTGGTCGCTCGCTCGACCCGCTGACACGCGGCTCACCAGATAGGCTTTATCCGCGACGTGACAGGCGCGCCGTGGTGAGGAGGATGTCGTGGCCAGCCTCGAGCAGAGTCGCCAGCTGGTCACCGAAATCCCCGGCCCTGCGTCGCTGGAACTGACCAAGCGTCGGGCCGCGGCGGTGGCCCGCGGCGTGGGCGTCACCATGCCGGTGTTCGTGGCACGCGCCGGGGGCGGCATCGTCGAGGACGTCGACGGGAACCGGCTCATCGACCTGGGTTCGGGCATCGCGGTGACCACGATCGGCAACTCCTCCCCCCGGGTCGTGGACGCGGTGCGCGCGCAAGTGGCCGAGTTCACCCACACCTGCTTCATGGTGACGCCATACGAGCAGTACATCGCCGTCGCCGAAGAGCTCAATCGGATTACCCCGGGTTCCGGCGAAAAGCGCTCGGTGCTGTTCAACTCGGGCGCCGAGGCGGTCGAGAACGCCATCAAGGTCGCACGGTCGTATACCCGCAAGCCCGCTGTGGTGGCGTTCAACCACGCCTACCACGGCCGCACCAACCTGGCGATGGCACTCACCGCCAAGTCCATGCCCTACAAAAGTGGCTTCGGCCCGTTCGCACCGGAGGTCTACCGGGCGCCGCTGTCCTATCCCTATCGGGACGGCCTGCTTGACAAGGAACTGGCCACCGACGGTGAATTGGCCGCCGCGCGAGCCATCAACGTCATCGACGAGCAAGTCGGCGCCGACGGCCTGGCCGCCGTGATCATCGAGCCGATCCAGGGTGAAGGCGGTTTCATCGTTCCGGCCGAGGGGTTCCTGCCCGCGCTGCTGGACTGGTGCCGCAGAAACAACGTGGTCTTCATCGCCGACGAGGTGCAAACCGGGTTCGCGCGCACCGGCGCTATGTTCGCGTGCGACCACGACGGTATCGAGCCCGACTTGATCTGCACTGCCAAAGGCATCGCCGACGGATTACCGCTGTCGGCGCTGACCGGCCGGGCTCAGATCATGGACGCCCCGCACGTCGGCGGCCTGGGGGGCACGTTCGGCGGCAACCCGGTCGCCTGTGCGGCAGCGCTGGCCACCATCGCGACCATCGAGAGCGACGGCCTGATCGAGCGAGCCCAGCAGCTCGAACGACTGATGACCGAACGGCTGTTGCGGCTGCAGGCCGGCGACGACCGGATCGGCGACGTTCGTGGCCGGGGCGCCATGATCGCCGTCGAGTTGGTGAAGTCGGGAACCGCGGACCCCGATGCCGAGCTGACCGAGAAGCTGGCCACCGCGGCCCATTCGGCCGGAGTCATCGTCTTGACCTGTGGCATGTTCGGCAACATCATCCGGCTGCTGCCTCCGCTGACCATCAGTGACGAGCTGCTGACCGAAGGACTCGACATCCTGGGCCGGATCCTGGGCGACCTGTAGACCTGGGGCGCGGCGCCGGCGGCCCGGCATTTTCTGCATCCCTCGGTGTGAGATCTCACATTTTCAGGCAACGGCCCGCCTATTGAGAAATACCGGGAATATCGTTACTCTAGCTAACGTTATACTGTCGGCGCAACGTGGCGCGAATTGGCTTTCCCGACTTTCATGGCAAGGGGAATTGTTATGTCGACTACTACCCGGGAAGAGCGGCTCGCCCGCCGCGTCGAGGACCTGTCCGCCAACGACCCGCAGTTCGCCGCAGCCAAGCCGAGCCCGGCGGTCGTCGAGGCCGTTGAGCAGCCTGGGCTGCGATTGTCGCAGATCATCCAGACGGTGCTAGAGGGCTACGCGGACCGGCCGGCACTCGGGCAGCGCGCTGTGGAGTTCGTCAAGAATGCAAAGACCGGACGCACCGCGCTGGAGCTGCTCCCCCGCTTCGAGACCATCACCTACCGCGAGCTGGGCGAGCGTGTGGGCGCGCTGGCGCGCGCCTGGACGAACGACTCGGTGCAGGCCGGCGACCGGGTCTGCGTGCTGGGCTTCAACAGCGTCGACTACGCCACCATCGACGTGGCGCTGGGCCAGATCGACGCGGTGTCGGTTCCGGTACAGACCAGTGCGGCGATCACCCAGCTGCTGCCCATCGTGACCGAAACCGAGCCCAGGGTGATCGCGGCCAGCGTGAATCAGCTGCCCGACGCCGTCGAGTTGATCCGCAGCGCCCACACGCCCGCCAAGCTCGTGGTGTTCGACTACCACCCCGAGGTCGACGACCAGCGCGAGGCCGTGGAAGCCGCCCACGCGCGGCTGGCAGACACCGCGGTGGTTGTCGAGACCCTGGCCGACATCCTCGACCGCGGGCAGGCACTGCCGGCGATGCCCGTGCGCGATGACGACCCTGCCGACTCCGGGGACCCGCTGGCCTTGCTGATCTACACCTCAGGCAGCACCGGCGCACCCAAAGGTGCGATGTATCCGCAGAGCAATGTCGGCAAGATGTGGCGCAGGTCGAGCAGAAACTGGTTCGGGCCGAGCGCCGCGTCGATCACTCTCAACTTCATGCCGATGAGCCACGTCATGGGACGCGGAATCCTTTACGGCACGCTCGGGAATGGCGGCACGGCCTACTTCGCGGCCAAGAGTGACCTGTCGACGCTGCTGGAGGACCTCACGCTGGTGCGGCCCACCGAGTTGAACTTCGTGCCGCGAATCTGGGAAACCCTGTTCGGCGAATTCCAGCGCCAGGTCGATCGCCGGCTGCCCGACTCAACAGACCGTACCGACCGCCAGGCCATCGAAGCGGAGGTCCTGGACGAACAGCGGCGGTACCTCCTGGGCGGGCGGTACATCTTCGCGATGACGGGGTCGGCGCCCACCTCCCCGGAGTTGAAGAATTGGGTCGAGTCCCTGCTCGACATGCATCTGCTGGACGGCTACGGCTCCACCGAGGCCGGGATGGTCTTGTTCGACGGCGAGGTGCAACGTCCCCCGGTCATCGACTACAAGCTGGTCGACGTTCCGGATCTGGGCTACTTCGCCACCGACCGGCCGTATCCGCGCGGCGAATTGCTGCTCAAGACCGAGAACATGTTCCCCGGCTACTACAAGCGGCCGGAAGTCACCGCCGACGTGTTCGACGCCGACGGGTATTACCGGACCGGAGACGTCGTGGCCGAGGTCGGTCCCGACCGGCTGGTGTACGTCGATCGCCGCAACAACGTGTTGAAGCTCGCGCAGGGCGAGTTCGTTACCGTCGCGAAGCTGGAGGCGGTGTTCGGCAACAGCCCATTGGTCCGGCAGATCTACGTCTACGGCAACAGCGCACACCCTTATCTGTTGGCTGTTGTGGTACCGACTGAAGATGCGCTGGCTGGCAACGATATTGAGACGCTCAAGCCGCTGATTGCCAATTCGCTGCAGCAGGTCGCAAAAGAGGTCGGCCTGCAGTCCTACGAGGTGCCCCGCGACTTCATTGTCGAGACCACACCATTCACCCTGGAGAACGGCCTGCTCACCGGCATCCGCAAGCTGGCGTGGCCGAAGCTCAAGCAGTACTACGGCGAGCGGCTGGAACGGCTCTACGCCGAGCTGGCCGAAGGACAGGCCAACGAGTTGGCCGAACTGCGCCGCAGCGGCGCCGACGCGCCGGTGCTGGAGACCGTGAGCCGGGCCGCGGCTGCCATGCTGGGCACAGCGGCCACCGACCTGTCCCCCGATGCGCACTTCACCGACTTGGGCGGAGACTCGTTGTCGGCGTTGACATTCGGCAACCTGCTACGTGAGATCTTCGACATCGACGTGCCGGTGGGTGTCATCGTCAGCCCGGCCAACGACCTGCGGGCCATCGCCGACTACATCGAGGGCGAGCGCCAGGGCACGAGGCGGCCCACTTTCGCCGCTGTACACGGCCGCTCAGAGGGGGCAGTCGTGGAGGTGCATGCCGCCGACCTGACGCTGGGCAAGTTCCTCGACGAGGCGACATTGGCCGCTGCGCCGGACCTGCCGCGGCCCAGTAGCGAGGTGCGGACCGTGCTGTTGTCCGGCGCGACCGGCTTCCTCGGCCGCTACCTGGCCCTGGAATGGCTCGAGCGGATGGCGCTGGTCGACGGCAAGGTGATCTGCCTGGTGCGCGCCAAGTCCGACGAGGACGCGCTGCGCCGCCTGGACAGCACTTTCGATAGCGGCGACCCTGAGCTGCTGGCGCGCTACCAGCAGCTGGCGGCCGACCACCTGGAGGTCATCGCCGGCGACAAGGGCGAGGCCAACCTCGGCCTGGATCAGCGGACCTGGCAGCGGCTGGCCGACACCGTCGACCTGATCGTCGACCCCGCGGCGCTGGTCAACCACGTGCTGCCGTACAGCGAGCTGTTCGGCCCGAACGCGCTGGGCACGGCGGAGCTGATCCGGATCGCGCTGACGACGAAGCGCAAGCCCTACACCTACGTGTCGACGATCGGCGTGGGCGACCAGATCGAGCCGTCGAAGTTCGTCGAGGATGCCGACATCCGGGTGATCAGCCCGACGCGCAACATCAACGACAGCTACGCCAACGGCTACGGCAACAGCAAGTGGGCGGGCGAGGTACTGCTGCGCGAGGCCCACGACCTGTGCGGCCTGCCGGTCGCGGTGTTCCGGTGCGACATGATCCTGGCCGACACCACCTATGCGGGACAGCTCAACCTGCCGGACATGTTCACCCGGCAGATGCTCAGCCTGGTCGCCACCGGTATCGCCCCCGGTTCGTTCTACGAGCTTGACGCCGACGGCAACCGGCAGCGTGCACATTACGACGGGCTGCCCGTCGAGTTCATCGCCGCGGCGATCTCCGCGCTGGGGGCGCAAGTCACCGACGCCTACCAGACGTACCACGTGATGAACCCGTACGACGACGGCATCGGCCTCGACGAGTACATCGACTGGTTGATCGACGCCGGGTATTCGATCGAGCGCATCGGCGAGTATGGGGATTGGTTGCAGCGGTTCGAGACGTCGCTGCGGGCCCTGCCGGATCGGCAGCGTCAGTACTCGCTGCTGCCGCTGTTGCACAGCTACCAGAAGCCGCAGACACCGGTCCGCGGATCGATGGCACCGACCGACCGGTTCCGCGCCGCGGTGCAGGAGGCGAAAATCGGCCCGGACAAAGACATTCCGCATGTCTCGGCGCCGATCATCGTCAAGTACATCACCGACCTGCAGTTGCTCGGACTGCTGTAGGGCTGCTAAACCGATCGCCAGTCCGTTATGGGCTGGCGATCGGCTTTCCCCCGTGCGCGAACTACTACTGAGGATGTGGCCAACGCAAGTACGCGGCACCCGGCCCTGCCGCCGCGCTTGCGCGCCGGCGGCGCCATCCTCGCTTCGGCTCAGCTTCCGACAACGTGGGTCGGTCCATCCGCGGCGTGGTCAGCGTATCCGGTGACACCTGGGGCGACGGCGCGCCCACCGCCGACATATACGGCTCGGCGGCCGGC
>Ga0335081_10003497_pt1 | contig 24735 bp, 19 predicted proteins | sample Lox_Sample_35_FD_206713 | JGI IMG/M metagenome (GOLD analysis project Ga0335081, IMG submission 206713) | Soil microbial communities from Loxahatchee National Wildlife Refuge, Florida, United States - Lox_Sample_3.5 | ecosystem: Environmental > Terrestrial > Soil > Wetlands | place: USA...
GCGCCGGGGCGGACCCTGCTCGGTCGCCGCCGGCTCGCTCGGGCGCGGGCGGCGCGGCCCGTCGAGCAACGTGCGCAGCGCGCCGATGTGGCCCGCCCGCAGCTCGTCGAGGATGGGCGCGATACTCATGCCGCCCTGGATCACGCGGGTGAAATCGCGCGAGCTTCCCGGCGGGCCGACATAGAGCGCGCCGACCAGCGCGCCGTCGCGCAGCACGAAGCGCCACCAGGCCTCGCCGTGCGGCCGCGACTCGATGACGTCGGCCGGCGTCTTCGGCGCGATCTCGCCGAAGCTGCGCACGTCGATGCCGTCGCATTTGAGCTGAACGATCGGCAGCGAGGGCGCATAGGGCTCGGCCTCGCCGATCATGTTGGCGACCGCGGTCTTGGCCTGCGCGGCCGCGATGGTCCACAGACCGCCCGGCCCGTGCGGCGCCTGGGCGACGTCGCCGACCGCATAAATGCTCGGGTCGCGCGTGGTGCGCATCGCGGCATCGACCAGGATGCCGCGGCCGACCTCGAGGCCGCACTCCTTGGCGAGCTCGGTATTGGCGACGATGCCGGCGCAGGCGACGAACAGGTCGGCCTCGATCTTGCGGCCGTCGGCGAGAACGACCGCATGAAGCGTCGAGTCCGCCTCGAGGCTCGCGATGCTCACTCCGGTCTCGGCGCGGATGTGGACGTCGGCCAGATATTCGGCCAGGTGGGCGGCGCCGTTGTCGTCGAGCTGCGCATCCATCAGCCGCTTCGACCGCTGCAGGATGGTGACCTCGAGGCCGAGGTGGTGCAGCGCATCGGCCGCCTCGACGCCGAGCACGCCGCCGCCGATCACGACAGCGCGGCGCACGCGGCGGGCCTGGATGCAGGCGCGGATCGCCTGGGCATCGGCCGCGCTGCGCAGCATGAAGGCGTTCGGGTAGCTGGAAAAATTCGGCGCCGGCTCGCCCGAGCGCGCCCCCATGGCGAGCACCAGCCGGTCATAGGCGAGCGCGTCGCCGGTGGCGAGCCGCACGAGCTTTGCGCGGCGGCCGATCGACTGCACCACGGTGTTGCGCCAGACCTCGATCTTGTTGCTGGCGTACCATTCGTCGGGCAGGAGCTGCAGGCCGTCCATGGCGGTGCGCCCGTAGACGACGCGGCCGATCGCCATGCGATTGTAGAAATGATGAAACTCGTCGGCCACGATGGTGATCTCGACCTCCTGGCTCACCCGCCGCAACGCCTCGGCGACGCCGAGGCCGGCGGCCCCGTTGCCGATGATGACGACGCGGCGGATGCCGAGCGGGGCCAGATCCTTCTGCGGCACCGCCTCCTCGACCGGCTCGAACGGCTTTGCGTTCTTGAGGTCGCGGTCGATGGTGACCGGGCCGGTGACGCGGCAGCAGCAGGCGAGCCGCGCCTTTCCTTTCAGGCCGAGCCGCCGCAGGGTCGCGGCCTCGTCGCCTTCGGCGGCCGAGAGATTCTCGGCGCCTTCGGCGATGGCGATCGGATCGGCGCCGCACACGCCGGAGCGGCAGCCGAAATTGATCTCGACGCCGGCCGTCTCCATGGCGTCGAGCAGGGTCTGGTCGGCCCCGACCGCAAACGCCACGCCCGAGCCGCGGTCGACCACCTGCGGCCCGGCCGCCAGGCTCGCGCGCTGCGCGGTGGTCTGCTGCGCGGTTTTCTGCGCGTCCGCCTGCATGGCCTTGCGATAGACGGCTGCATTTTGCCGCGCCTGCATGAAGAGCGCGAGCGCGACCACGACGCCGAAAGCGCGGCTGATGTCGACGGCCTCGCCCGGGATCGCGATGCCGGCGAGGCTGCCGACCGTGGTGACGAAGGTCGGGCCCGCGAAGGCGTAGTAGATGATCAGCGACAGGCAGGCGAACAGGGTCGCCATGCGCAGCGGATCGGCTTTGAAGAAGGTGGTCGCCGCCTGGTAGACGCCGGTCGAGACCAGCGCGGCACCGATGAAGATGATGGCGTGCAGCGGCTCGCCATAGGGCGGATTGGGCCCTTGCAGAAAATAGCCCAAGAGCACGCCGGGCATCATCGCCATGAAGAAGCGGCGTTGGCCGAGCCAGGCCGGATCGTCGTCGTGCAGGTCGCTGAAGATGGTCGAGGCGGGGCTGAAGTCGTAGCAGTTCTTCTGGCAGCCGACGCAGGTCGGGCAATAGCCGTTGCGCACGATGATGGGCGGCGACTGGCCGTAGAAGCGCTGGATCGGCCCGAGCGGACAGAACGTGCCGCACCATCCGCTGCGGCCCTTGTAGAGGATGCCGCCGAAGAACGGGATGACCAGCGCGGCGATCAGGCCGAGGGCGAGCCAGCCGGCGGCGTGGTTGAGCAGCGGCGCGCGCAGGCCGACGAAGGCCAGGAATGTAACGACCGCAATCGCATAGGCGGCATTCTGCAAGGCCGGCGGCAGCTCGCGGCCGAGGGTGAAGCCGGCGCCGCGTGGGATCTGGTTGAGGGCGGCCATCGGGCAGAGCTGGCGCCACAGGCCGGGCACCACGGCGAAGACCGCGGGCAGGACGGGGATTGCCAGGCCCCAGAAGAGCTTGAGGCCGAGGTCCGGGGCCAACAGCAGGGCCAGGATGATGCCGGCCGACACGGCGAGGCCGACGCCGCGCAGCACCCGCCAGACGAGGTCCGGCACGTGGCTCGGCAGATTCGCGTAGTTTTCGAAGAGCTTGCTGGCGGTCCGCGTTGACATGTCACGGTCCTATGGAAAGTCGCCCGGCCGCGGCAAATCGTCGAGAACGAGTTTTAATGGAACATCGGCGGCTGCGCCAGCATGCCAGGAGCGGCCGACCAGTGAATGACAATGTGCACCAGACGCGCCTGGCGCGACGTGAAGTGGTTCACAACCGCATGCGCGCGGCAATTCTTTGGTAGCGGCGAACCGTTCGCACCGATCCCCTCCCGCTGCTTTGACGCGCGCGATCAGTGGTGGCCGCTTGTGACTCCACCGTGGCCATCCGGCAATGCGATGCGGATGTTCTGCATCATGCCCTGGTCCTCGTGATCGAGGATATGACAGTGCAGCACGAAATCGCCAATGTAGCGTTCATAGCGGGTGCGCACGACGACCGTGTAGACTCCCGCTGTTCCGCCTCCCACATTCTTGACGAACAGCGTGTCCTTCCACACGCCCTTGAGCCCGGGATATTGCGGGTCGATCACGGGATTGCCGTTTTGGTCCTTGCCGAAGTTGTCGACCGCGCCGGGGGCGCTCACGTCGGTCTTGCCGTCGGGCGCGATGATCTTGATCCCTCCCCTGTCAGGTCCATGACCGCTCCCATGTGGCAGCTCATTGCCGCGACTGAGCGCGCTCCGCTGACGACAGGCAGCGTCACGCCGCGCATGTCCTCTGCGGTGCGCGGGCGCCGCGCGCATCGTCGTGAGTGATTATCGGAAGCACGCAGACGCGATCCTCGCGGATCGCTGTCGAGTGATGTTCCCTACTCTACCTTTTGTAGAATATTTTCTCATTCGCGTTTAACGGTAGCGCACGCCGTCAGCGGGGATGGCGCCGGGCGAAACGAATGTAACGGGCCGGCCGTGCGGTGGCGTCAGCTGGCCTCGTTCCGCCATCTGCGGGGTCTACATCGCGGTGCCGGGTCTAATCCCGCCGCCGGCAGGCGTGGGCGCCGGCTTCGGCGACACCGTCCGAAACAGCTGGAAGTCCACCTCGATGGAGGGACCGGAGGGCTGCAGGACCGATTGCACTTGGCCGTCGTAGCCTTTCGCCCCAACCAGCACGGTGTACTCGCCGGTGTAGGCCCCGGGGTTCACGTTGTCGATGCTGTAGTTCCCGTTGCTGTCGGTGTTCCCCGTATAGGTCGGAAGGGGCGGGGATGGCTGGGTCTTCGGGAAAACGCTGATCTTCGCGTCGCCAACGGGGACGATCGTCGGGTCAGGACCCACCGCACCCGCGACCCGACCCATGACGGTAAACGGATGCGGGGCCACCAGGTTGAAGTCCTGTTCGACCGTGGCGCCGTTCGAGATAGTGCCAATCGGTCTCACTACGGGATCGAAGCCCGGCGCGCTAACGCTGACCGTATAGCCACCGGTGTACTGGTGGGGGTTCGTCGTGATGCTATACGCCCCGGTGTTGGGGCTTATCGATCCTTGTATCTGGCCGGTGAGCGGGTCGGGTGGCTCGCCGTAGGCGAGGTTGACGGTCGCGTTTGGAACCGGTGCACCGTTGGCGAGGATCTTGCCCATGACGGTGATGTCCGAGACCTTCTGCAGGACGAAGTCCGCGGTGGTGATCTGACCCCACGTTATGGTTACGGTCCTAGAGGGATCAGACGGGAGGAAGTCGGCCTGATCGGCGACGATCGGGTAGATCGGGTACGGCTTGGCCGCGTTAGGATCGCTCGTAAACACGTTCAGGGGCAACGTGTCGAACTTGTAAAACCCGTTGTTGTCGGTCGGGGCGCTGGCAATATATCCCTGGAATTTTCCGGCGGGGTTGATAGTGACGGTCGCGTTTGGAATCGGTACTTCGTTCGGGTCGGTGACGATTCCTTGCACAATGGTCCCGAAGGTCGCCGGCAGCTGCGCCATGCCCTGCAGGATGATGCCGTTCTGTTGAACGTCGACTTTGTCGAAGGTCAACGGGATCCCGCTGATAGCGGTGGTGGCGTGGTCGATATCGTTTGTCAGCATGGGGATTATGTTCTGCAATGCTGTTAGGGCCCCGTCGCGGACCTGCCCTTGAAGGACGTCGACTACTCCCGCTAACGGAGCGGCTAACGCCGCGCTCGCCAGCCACACCCACCAATCCATACTCACCGAAATGTGCGGTACGGGGTCGGTGAGCGTAAGCACCAAGCCACCGTTCGAAACGGACGCGATCATGACGCCGTCGATCGTCCAGGTGGCCGTAAAGACCTTGGCGGTCGTGGATCCGGCCATCTGCAGCCCGATCTGGTTCTGCTCCAGGGTGGTGGTGATCGACGTGATCGTCGTGCCGGCCGGTAGCTGGCTGGATGCCTGGGCGCGAGCCGTGGCGTTGAATATGTTTTGAAATCCGTTCTGCGAGATCGTCAGGCTGCCCGTGTGGGAGGCGTCCGTGGCGGTGGCGGTCTTAGCCGAAATGCTGTCGCCGACGAGATCATCTTTGAAGATGGTGCCGAGGATGCACAAGACACCGGGCTGCGGGGTGGCCGCAGCGCGGGTCGTGTCATCCACGCCGGCGAACGTCGGCGGATTTCCGAGGTTGCCGTCTTGGCCCTGAGGGACCAGGTGGAAGACGGCGCCGGAAATCGACTGCGGGCCGACTTTCTGTTTGATTGCGTCCGTGAGCCCTTTGGCGAAGACCTGCTGGATCACGCTGGGGTCCAGCTTGGAGCCAAGGGCCTGGGCGAGAGCGTTTTCGACGCTGGCCAGACTGGTACCGACCCAGTTTATTCCGTTTTTCTGATCAATGCTGACAGAAGAAGCGGTGAAGTCGAGCTGCAAAGTTTTGGTCTGATTGCCGGTCGGGGCGAGCATGAATGGCACCCCCGTCACCGTTATCGCTCCTTGTAGAGGCTGGGCGTAGGCCTGCTTCGGCGTGGTAATGGCCAGCGAGGAGTCCACGAAGTTGATGGTGACGTCGACGCCGCGCGGTTGTGCGGATGAGGGGGCGGCCGCGAGTGTCACGGTCTTGATGTTCAGCGTGGCGCTGCCGCCGATGGGAAGATTTTGAAGCAGGAAAGTCCGCTGGCTGCCGTTGAACAGGGGGGCTGCGAATCCCGACAACGCAGTGTCAGTGAGCTCGATGCAGAGGTCGAAGTTGCCGGTGAGAGTGCTTGTCATAATTTCACTCCCAGTGAGCGGATGTGCCAGGTGATGTTGAGTGTAGAGTCGCCGGCGAGCGACGTGCGCCTGGCGGCGATGCCGTCGTAGAGATGCTTAGGCGTCTTGGCGAGCGCGGGGGCCGCGCGCTCCATCTGGGCCTGCAGCGCCGGGGAAACGGCGTAGCCGTGCTCGTTGAGGAAGCGGAAAGGGTCCGCGATGAACAGATCCGCCCCGTTCGGGGCACCATTGATGACCGCGAGCATGTCGGGTTCGTGTTGCTGGAATTCGTTGATACTGGCGATGGTGCGTTGCTGACTCATAAAGCCTTCCCTCCCTTTCTTCGACCTGCGCCAAAAGTGGGACCATTGCCAAAAATTCCCCATGGCTGAGGCAGCTAGTGTGAGCTGGATCACGTAGCTCCCAGACGCGGCGGCGCATTGTCGCGAGTAATTGTCGGGAGCACGGCGATGCGGTCGACATGAACCGCAGCCAAAATTATATTTTTCACTCTACCTTTTGTAGAATATCTGTCAAGGACATTTAACAGTGGCAGACCGTCGGCCGTGGCGAGCGCGGTTGCGGCGGGCTGCGCAGCCGTCGCGCCCGCCGGCTCGTCGGCCGGAGCCGCGTCGACCGAGGTTTCGTCTGCTCCTGCTCGCGCAACCGCTTCGGCGCGAAAGGGTCCTGACCGCCCATTGGCCGTTCCGGAGAAGTCCTCATCGACGTCCTCCTACGCTCCACTTGCGGCGCCGCAACCCGCCGCAAGACTGCTGCGGATTATAGTCTTCGTTGTTCGAGGGGCCTGCCGGCGCTCACACGTGAGCGTGCCGGCATTTCCGCCGCGAAGCCGTTCGGCGAATGCAAAACCGCGGTGATTGCCCGCAGGCCCCGCGTTGATCCGATAAACCCGTTATCAATGCCACACCCCTTTTTGCGCTATAGTCGCCTGTGATATTGATGCTATCCCTCTCTGCTCCAACGGAGGGATGTTTTTCACAATGGCGACGTCGCTATTAAGTTCGCGCTCGTGCCACGTCTTCGCGACGACTTATTGCTCATAAGACCGGCGTTTTGTTTTTCGATACCCTGTGACTTGTCGGTATACTATGACTTCGCCGCGCCGTGTTTCGACGATAAATCACCGTGACCGACGAGATCGCGATCCCTCCACCTATCATCAATGAGAGCTGTTTGAACATCGCCACCGGTTTTGCACGGCATTGACACAAAACAATCACCGCTTGCGGTGGCAGTGTGCCGCCGTCCAAGTAGTGAGACATGTTATGGTGATTGTCAGGTCGGCCAAGCGCGCGGCGGGGCCCGTCGCTCTGAATTGGCATCGCCTTTCTCATATCGATCGTCGTATCGAGCGCGCTTGACTTGGGCAACCATGTTCGGGGAGGCATATCCATGGCACAGATCCATCTTCTGGTTGGCGCGGAGTCGCAGTCCGCCGCTCCGACCGTTCGCCGCATCACGTATGCGGATCTGCTCGACGCGTTGGCGCGCGGCTGGGACGATTTTGCGGACATGCCGTCCCACGCGCTCTTTCTGTGCGCGATCTATCCGGCGGTCGGCATCATGCTCGCGGGGCTGACGCTCGGCTTTGCGATCCTGCCGCTGTTGTACCCGTTGGCGGCCGGCTTCGCGCTGCTCGGACCGTTCGCGGCCATCGCGCTCTATGAGATCAGCCGCCGGCGCGAGGCCGGCGCAAACAGCGTGACGGCCGCCGATGCCCTCAATGCGCTCAATACGCCGTCGACCGATGCGATCGCGGCGCTGGGCATGCTCCTGCTCGGGTTGTTCGTGACATGGATCGCAGTGGCCCACGACATCTACGTCGACAATTTCGGCTATGCGGCGCCGGCCTCGATCGACGCGTTCGTCCATGACATGCTGTTCACGCGCGCCGGGTGGACGGTGATCGTCGTCGGCAACGGCGTCGGCCTTTTGTTCGCCGCGATCGCGTTGTCGATCAGCGTGGTATCGTTTCCGCTGCTGCTCGATCGCGACGTCGGCGCTGCGGCTGCGCTCGTGACCTCGGTCCGCGTCGTCCTCGCCAACCCGGTCACAATCGCCCTGTGGGGATTCATCGTCGCTGCCCTGCTCGTGGCCGGCTCGCTGCCGGCCTTTGTGGGCCTCGCCGTGATCTTGCCGGTGCTCGGCCACGCCTCCTGGCATCTCTATCGCAAGGTCGTCGTGCCCGCCGAGCAGGCGCGGCCCGACTATGGTCCGCCGAGTCGGGACGGCCGCCGCTATGCAGCCGATTTCCCGGCGGTGCTGCTGCCCTGGTTCAGGGAGGACCTGTGAGCAGCCGGCGCCGCGAGACCAATACGGACGGCCTTACGCCGTCCGTGTTTCCGCCGATCGGCCGCCGCCCCTTGGCCGCGTCTTTCCTCATGGAGCGGGCCGCCCCGCATTGCCCTGCGGGCTGCGCGTGCGGCTCGAGCGGCTGCCGACGCGTGTGAACCAGACGCGCGACCAGGGCGCGCTGTCACATTGGATGCCGGCCCCTCATCCCGGATGCGAGGTCTCGCGGGGCGCCGCACTTCACGGCAATGATGGTGACCGCGGCGCGTTGCTCAGTCTTCCCCCAATAGATTGTCCAGCCACGACGCATCGGCGTCGACGGGATCGCTCTGCTCGATCGACCTCGCCAGACGGAGCCACGCCTTGGCGATGATGAGCAGGATCAGCCTCTGCTGGGGATTCGCGGCTCGTTTGGCGAACCTGAGGCAGTCCGCCGCGTGGAAACCGTATTCCGTCGCCCTCTCTAGCCCCATCGTGAGCCTTGTTGTGCGGTGCTTAGCGTTCCGTCGGCGGTTTGCCGGGGGGCAAGATGTCGGCGGTGACGAGATTGCTCACCTCGACGAACCTCGCCAAGACGAGCCATGCCTTGGCGAGGAGGAGCAAAACCGTCTTCTGCTGGGGATCCGACATTCGTTCGGCGACCGCGATGCAGTCCTCCGCATGGAGACGGCACTCCTCAGTCCTTTCTTGCGGCATCTTGGCCACCCACTTGCCCGCCACTCGTAAGCGACGGTGAGACTCGCGCATTCCCGGGTCCGGTTCGCCTTGCGCAGGTTCTTTGGCGTGCGTCTGCTTTCACGGTCGACAACGGACCGCGCCCGATTCTGATTTCGCGTCGCCCCTGTATGTCCCGTCGTGCCGTACGCTGCGCGCTCCGCAACGCGCCTGGAGCGCGATGACTTTTCCCGAAATCGTCATCGTGCCCTAGCTTATTATCGGCGCATGATCTTGTTCCGAAAACCGGCACCCGCTTTTCGGAATCACGTTCTAGCTGTCTCCGCGAAACTTGAACAACAAACCGGTCTCGACCGGGCTCGCGCGCCCCCCGACCCTGTAGGGTTTCAATTTCCATTGATACAGCGCCGTCTCGATACTGCGGCGCTGATCGTCCGTTGCGTGGATCACATGCACGTTCGTCACGCTGCCGTCCGGGCCGACGATGATGCGTACCGGAATCGGCACGAATCGCGGCCCTACCGGCACCGGCAAAACCCTGTGCAATACGTTGTCACTGTCCGCGTAATCCTCGGCGCACGGCGGCGCACTGGCGCCGCCTGTCGGCGCAAAGGAAATATCGCGGTCGAACGCATGAACCAAGCTCGCGACCAGGGCGGAATCGCGCGCCGTCACATTGAAGCTGACGATGTGGCAGCGGATCTCCGCGGCAACCATCGACCGGTAAAGACCCACGCCATGGTAGTTCACGCGATAAAAAGCGTGATCGCCGACCTTGATCTCCGCCACATCGGGGTCGATCGTCATGCCGGCGACGGTCGATAGCGCCCTTTGGAAGTCGCGCGCCTGATCGGCCGCGCCGGCATGTCCCTCCCCGACGAAGAACATGTCCTGAGCCGCAATCATGATTGTCGCGTTCGGCTCGCCTTCGGGAACGAGCGTGCTCAAGACGTAGTAGGCCGACTGGGAGGGATCGGGGCCCGCCTCTCCCACGGTCCATTCCGGCGGGAGCCGATAGCTCAAGCCGAAATAGTCGTTTTTATAGCGCCCCTCCGCGACCTTTCCGTTCTCCGGGCGGCCGTCCGCGGACGCCATGATGCCGCGAAGCAGGATCGCAGCATCATGGCGCCACGCGAACCAGCCCATGATGCCGCCGGCCATGAGGATTCCGGCGCAGACTGCGGGGGCGCGTCGCATCATGGACCTTCGAGCTTAGAGAGAGCGCAAGAAATTCAGCACGGCCTGCTGATCGCTCACGCTCAACATGTTGAAGTTTCGAATGACGCCGTTGGCTTCCGAGCCGTTGCTGGAGTGCTGCTCGATCGCCTGCACCAGGTCGCTCGTGCGGCCGTCGTGGAGGAAGAAGAGCCGTTGGCCGACTCCCCACAGCGGCGCGCTGCGGAACTGAGTCCCGTTCGCGGCGCCCTGCGAGACGCCGTCAGCCAGTCCGGTTCCCATCTGATGTAGGGCAAAGTCACTGAACGGCTGGAACGTCTCGTTGCTTATGCCCGTTATGACGGCTTTGCCGGTGGTCTGGTTCTGAACGTGGCACGCCGCGCATCCGATATTGCTGAAGACCTGCGCACCGCGGCTGGTCGATGCGCCGGACGCCGCCGGCGCCGCCGAATTCGACGAGGTCCCCGACACCGCTGAGAGAACGCTGGTCCCGCCAGCGCTCGCCACCTGCACCGTCCCTCCCGTCATCGATGCAGAGTTGGCCGCGGTCGAGGTCATCGAGGTCGACTGAGCTGCCGGCGACGTCCCAGACGCCGGGGTGGGCGGCGCCAGAAAACGCATGAAGGCCGCGAAGTTCACGATGTCCTGGGAGAAACCCGCGACCGGGCTTGCGCCATTGGTGGCGTCCGTAAAGTTACTCGTGCTTTCCGGCAACGGGTTGAACTGGCAGTTCGGATTGGTCTCGCGCTCGTTCGGAAAGGCATCGTTGGTGACACCTTCCTCGACGTTGTAGGCTTCGCCCGCGAAGATCAGCAGGGATTTGTTCTGCGCCTTCCAGCCGAAGCGCGTGATCGTGCCGTCGTTGCCGCTGGTATTGAAAACGCCCGACGCGATGCCCAACGAACCCGCCTGTTGGGCAACGGTGCCGGCCGCAGCCTGCAGACCCGAATCGGGAACGGCCTCGACGAGCCCCAGGCCGAACACGGGCGTGGGTATGCGGAAGATGACGTTGTTCGCTGCCAGAGCGGCCGCAAAGTTCGGTTGCTGGATGTTGCAGCCCTGGGCGTCGGCGCGGCCCGTGATGACGAAGAGATCATGGACGCCGCCGTCCGGCGTTCCGTCGGGATTGCGCACGAAGCGCGCCTCGCGCGTCGGGCCGTTCGTGGTGATGAACGACGGCACGGTGTTCGTCGCTCCGTTGGCCGTCGCATCCGCCACCTCCGGATTGGTCGCAGGACTGCTGCCTCCGACGGCCGGCCCGGCGTGGCAACCAGCGCAGCTGTCGAGATTGAAGCGCGGACCCAATCCGTTCGGAACCGCCTCAACCTCGGTGAATACGTCCGTCGCCGCCTTGAAAAAGGCGAGCTCGGGCGCGCTCAGCCCAGGAAGCGGACCGCCGGCGCCCGGAGGGCCGCCTCTGACGCCCGGATCGGTGGCTTGGGCGCCTCCGCCGCCACCACCACCACCTCCACCACCTCCGCGATGATGATCCGCGCCATTCTGATTCCGCATCTGAGCCTGCGCTTCAGTCACCACAGATCCCGACCAGGCCGCGGCGCCCAGCATAAGGACAGTGCTCGCAAGAAAATACCTTCGCATCGATTGCGATCTTACCATACTCGTCTCCCCATCCCGCGTGTTGCCTCGTCAGAACGAGGTGATGGCAAGAGACATCAAACTGCAGACTATTTTAAGGCTTTAAGCGTTCATAAAAATGGCATTGCATTTAATTTGCTTAATTAGCCTCGATTGCAATACCTATAACCGACACCTGCGACTTTTATCGGTTGATACGGTAAGCGTCAACCGCGTGAATTAAATGCAGTGAAAACATCCATCCTGTGGAATTAATCATGGAGAATGACATTCGTCGGTAATAGCCGGACATTGAAAATGCGCCAACGCGCTGGATGTGAAATACGTTGAACCGATTCCCGGTCGATACTCGATCGCTCCTCCGCGCAGAACGCGCGAACATCTCGGCATGACCGCGCGGCCGGCCGTGAGGCCGAAAGCATGGCGATACGGTATTGCGTGCGCCCGCAGATGCCGCGAACTCGAGATCGCCGAAGCGCAATCCGTTCCGCACACACCGCCGGCGCATTAATGCACGCGCAAGCGTGTCTCCAGCGCTCGTACGCATCGAGTGTCGCCACCGCGACGACACTTATGCGGCGCCTTCCCGGATCACGGCGCGCCGCGACCAGCCCCTTTCGGCGTCGACCTCCGCGCCACAAGGATTGTCAAAGTTGGATCGCAGGCCTTTCTCCCGCAGACCTTACCTTTACTGAGTCGCGGAGCCGAACGGTGGCCGGCCGGTCTCTTCGCCTTTAACGATCGAACGTCTATTTCTCATCGAATAGAGCCGGTCGCGGAACTCCTGGGTGACCGCGCGGGCGTCCATACTGTTCCGAATCAATTGCGGCCTGACGAATACGATGATCTCGGACCGAGTCCTGGAGCCGTCCGTGGTGCTGAACAGGCCTCCCAGGAACTTGATGTCGCTCAACCCGGGGATTCCGTTCCGGGAGTTCTGCGTGTTGTCGCTGATCAGGCCGCCCAGCAGAACGGTCTGGCCGCTCATCACCGCAATCGTCGAATGAATGCGCCGTTGCGAGATCGTCGGTGTCAACGTCTGCGGATTGCCGTTGTTGGGAACGCTCGATACTTCCTGATCCATCTCGAGCTCGATGCTGCCGTTCGCATTGACGTGCGGCAGCACCTTGAGAATCACGCCGGTATTGACCAGCTGGATCTGATTGACGATCGGCGTATTCGCGCCGGTGAGGACCGTCGCGGTGCCGGTGCTGACCGGGACCTCGTCGCCGACCTGCAACAACGCCGGCTGGTTGTCCAATGCAACGATCGAGGGCGAGGACAGAACCCGCACATCGGTGACGCTGGAGAGCAAATTCAGCACGACCTTCGGGTTCGCCTGCGAGCCCAGCACCGCGTTGAAGCCCGGCGACGTGGTACTCAACACCGCCGCGCCAATGGACTGAGCGGCGTCGAACAGCGAGATGGAGCCGGTATTGTTGCTGAGAAAGTATTGGACGCCGTATTGCAGCTGGTTGGTCAGCGTGACCTCGGCAACGGTGGCGTCGATCGCCACCGACAAGCGCGGCCGATCGACGTCGCGCAGGGCCCGTTCGACGATCCGGTACTGTTCCTGGTTGGAATAGACCAGGATCGCGTTGTTGACCGTGTCCGGCGTGATGCGAACACCCTCCAGCATGCCGCGCGATCCGTTGCCGCCGAAAGGCGACGAGCCGCTTTGCTGTTGGCCCTTGCTGTTACCCTCGCCTTTTTGGCTCGAAAAGGACTCGAAAGCCGCGGAGATAGGCGTCGCGGATCCGACCGTCGAGCCCTGCGCCGTATTGGGTTGAGAGGTCAAGTTGCTGTTCTGCGAGCCGCGATCGAGCGAAGCGAGCCGGGATTCCGCGGTGCTCACGCCCGGCACGATCTGATTGGTCGGCGAATCGTTCGCGGCCCCGGACTGGTCGCCGCCGAATATATTGCCGACCATCTTTGCGACCTCCGCCGCATTGCCATATCTCAGCCGATAGGTCCGCACCATCGTGCCGCTGGTATCGACGCGATCCAGCCGCTGGACCCACTGCGTGGTCTGCCTGAGGTAATCGGGATTCTTGGTGACCACCATCACGGCGTTCATGCGCGAGATCGGCTGGAATTGAATGACGCCTTTTCCCGGCCCGCCGTCTTGGGTCTCGAACACCCGTTCCAGATCCGCGATCATGGTGTCGGGCGACGTCGACTTGAGCGGATAGACGCCCACCGATTGATTGCGCAGCCATTCGACGTCGAACGTCGAGATGACGTCGATGGCGGACTGGCGCTCCGATTCCGTCCCCTGCACGAGCAACAGGTTTCTTGCCTCGTCGACCCGGATGGAGCCCGCCCGCGCGATCAGATTCTCCGCCGTCTTGGCCGCCGACGTGGCGGACACGTAGCGAAGCGGCACGACCGAAACCCCGAAACCGGGCTCGCCGGCGCCCATGCTGATCGCGGTGTGCGCCGCGGCGTCAGAGACCGGTACGATCTTGAGGAAGCCGCCATCGTGAACGATCGCGGCGTTCTGCATCCGCAATGCGCTTTCGAACGCCGGCAGCACATCCTTGCGTGCTACCGGGCCGACCGATGCGAGCGTGATGGTACCTTGCACGCGCGGATCGATCTGGAAATTGAGATGCAGAATGTCGCCCAACAGCGTCTTTGCGGCGGACGAAATATCGGTGCCCTCGAAGTTCATCTCGACCCCGTCGCCGCGAAACGCCACCGGCTCCGCCGACGCGATGCGCTGCCCGGACGCGGGATCACTGGACGCCGGAGCGACCGAGTCGGGCCCAGTTCCGGGAAAAAGCATTGGCGCTCCCGGCTGATCGCTCGACTGACCGGTACGATCGTCCATCGGAACAGGCGGACGCGCCCTCAGGTCGGCGCCACTGACCGTGGACGAGACCGCATCGGAGGCACTGGGAAAACTCTGCCGCTGATTATTTTGCAAAGCCGCGCAACCGGCCAGAAGAGCGCCCTGCAGCAAGACTATACCGAGCCGCGCGTGATTCATATTTCCCCTTCCCGACGCCCACACCGAACAAAATAGCTGCCGCTCAAAACGGGTTCGTCAAAGGCGATAGCTATCGTCGACGCGTCGCAGCCCTCGATTTTCTTCTCAGTTGCGTTTCTCTCCGATAGGCCGTTTAACAGTAGCGTAACTGTAAATACTAAGAGAATGGATTTTGTGGGGCAAACATAACTCCAATGTAAGAATGCCCATGTTTTAAAGCAAAACTGCGCTACCACGACACCGGATCGTTTTCGTATTATAGAAATCCTATTCAGTGCGACCGGTGTGCAATCAGTTCCGTCGGTGAGCGTGTTTCGAATGTGTGTATGCGGTCGTCGGTGGCGCTGCTGCACTCGCGGGCGCTGAGGATTGCTGCGCCGGACTCTGCGGCGGCACACCGAGTGACGGCATGGCCGCGCCGGGGTCGAGCGGTCCGCTCGCGCGATTACCGGTGAACATCATGAACTTCGCCGTGCGGTCGTCTTGCGACAATACCAGCTGTCGCGCCTCGATCTGGCCGACCTTCCAGCCATCGATGTCGTCGCCGATCTGCACGCGCCTCACCGTCGGGCCGGCGCGGACGACGGCACGCGCATCCTCGCCGTCCATGATGACGGCAAGCAACGCGACATCGGGAGGCGGAGACGGCGGCGGAGGCGGGAGAACCGGCGGTGGCGCCGGCGGCCGACGCGTCGGCGAAAACAGCGGCCGCGCGCGCGTCGCCGAAAGCCGCTCCAACGCTTGCGCCGCCAGCGGACTCACGGCAGGGTCCGCGGTATGCGGCCGGGCATCAGACTGGGGCTGCGGTGCCGGATCGGCCGCCATGGCGCGCATCGCGACGGCGGACAACAGCGCGGCGACCATGATCGGGCGTGAATATTTCATGCCTTGATGCGCTGCCAGATCGCGCGCAGCCCGAGCGTGACACGCAGCAGCGGATCCTCCACCGCCCGTTGCGCGCCGGTGCCGGGAATCTGCACGCTCAGGGAATCCACGAACACGTAGGGCGTGCCGCTTTCCAGCTGATAGAGCATCCGCTGCAAAGCCTCGAGATTCATGTCGAGCGTCGCCTGCAGCCGAATCGAGTCGGACCGATCGTCGTGCCTGCCCGGATCGAGGCCCGACGATATGACGGTCGCGTGTTGCGCGGCCGCCCTCTGCTGCAGATAGGCCTCGAATTGCGCGCCCGCGAGTCCCTGGGTCGAAGCGGCGAGGAACGCCGCCGCCGGCGCCACGGCGGCGGATTTCGGGCGCGCATTGCGCGCCTTGAGATGGGCTTCGAGCTGCGACAAGACCTCGCTGTGGGCGTCGCGCTCCTGCGCGGCCTCGAACCGCGCCTGGAGCGAAAATCCGAGCACGCCCACGCAAACGACGAGCACGGCACCCAGGGCGCCCAGCGACAGCATGACCTCGCGATCGGCCTTGATCATTTTTTGTCGTCCGGCAGTGTGGATTGCGGCTCGACCAGACCCACGATGTGAAATGCAAAATGCGCATCATCGGAACCGCGGGTGGTCGGCGCGGAAAAGCGCACATCGGTCAGGGAGCCGGAATGCTCGAGTGGAGCGATCAGCGACGGCGCGTCGCTGGTCAGCCCAGCAATGCTCAAAGTCGCGCCCTGGAGGCTGAGCTCGGTCAGATGGGCGGTATCGGGAAGCGCCCGCGACAGTGATTCGAGCACGATCGCGGCGGATGGAGACATCTCTTTTTCGTACCACGCACGTTGGTTCGCGGGGAGCGAGGCCGCGGATTTGAGCGTCAACGGCGCCTGCATCTGCCGTCGCAGCGAATCGATCCGCATCGCGGCGTCGTCGCTCTCGGCGCGAATGAACTGCGCGGACACCATCGCCCACAGGCCAAGCCCGAGACATGCCGCGATCGTGCCCGCAACGCCGATGCCGATCCGTTGCCGCGTACGGTTCCGTGTCTCGGGCGAGACATCGACGAGCCGCGACCACAATGTGACGGCTTCCGCACCGTCGCCCTTGGGCAGCAACGCCACGATGCGATCAACCGACAAGCCGATCGCCGCGAGCTGGTCGCGCGCGGCATCCATCACCACACGCGATGCGATCAGGACGCGAACCGAGAGCGCCGTCGGATCTTCCCCATCGGGGTCGATCGCAAAGCCATAGACGGCCTGGTCGGCGCGCCAGGGAGACAGGCGCTCGATCTGATTGCGAACGATGCCGTCGACGAACTCGCGGGCCTGCGCCGGAACGGCGATGCGTCGAACAGCCACGTTCTCGCCGGGGAGCTCCAGGATGACGAAGCCGCTACGCGCCAGTTGCGCGACCTCGGCCGATAAGGGCCGATCCGCCTCGACCACCGCCACGAGCCTGCTGCGGTGCGGCTCCACCGGCTGTCCCGGCGCGGCCATGAGATCCACGTCGGCCGGCGCTCTGCGAATGACCAAGCGCCCATCGTCGCGCGTGACGACCAGCGCGCGTCGTGCGCGCCACGCTTCGCATTGCTGGAAATACACGCTGGCCAAGACGTCCAGCCACTGTTGCAGCAAGGTGCCGATATCCGTCGTCACGGCGTGCTCCTTCACGGGATGGCGGACGCCGCAAGCGGCGTCCAGCCGAGAACGCGATAAGGTTGCTGATCCTGCGGCAACACCACGATGACGGCACGCGCCGCGGTCGCGTAGCCGTCCGCCAACGTCACGGCGAGCCGCACGGATGCCACCTGCTGCGGCTGCGGCACGAGAAAACGCTGTCCGGCTCCCAGGATCGTCCCCAGCCGTTCGGCGTCGTTCGGCGTGGTGCGGCGCGCGGCGAGGAAGGCCTGCAGCCGCCCTTTGTCGACGCCCGGCAGGGATGCGATGACGCCCGCCGGCGCCGTCAGAGGATTGACGGTTGGCGCGCCGAACACCGTGGTGAGCGGCCTGATCGCGGACACCCATTCGGGCCGCATCCCGGGGACTTTGGCGATCTGACCGACGTCGGTGAAAAAGGTATCGCCCGCGTTCTGGGCGCTCGCGACGGACACGCTTGGACGCGTGGTGTCTGGACGCGTGGTGTCTGGACGCGTGGTGTCGGACTGATCGCGGTCCCCACCGCGCCGGCTGACGATCGCGCGCGCAACGGTGTCGGCCTGCGATGGTGGTGCGCCGATCGAAAGCAACAGGCCTGCCAGAAGATCGGCCGGCGCTTTTCCGATATCGATGCGGCCCCCTTCGTCGTTGATTTCCGCATGGACCGTGCCGGTCGAGAGCTCGAAGCTCGCCGTACGGTCGAGCAGCGGCGTGTCGGGCCATCCCATGGCGACGCCGGCGGCGCCTTCCAATCCTGCGGTCAGCAGCGCGTCCGCCTGCACCCGGTCGCGATCGATCGCCGCGATGCCGGCGAAACTGCGAAAGCTCACCGCCGCCGCCATGGCGAGCGCCGAGCACAGCGCGATCGTCCACAGCACCGTGACCAGCACCATCCCGCGTCGTCGATCGCTGCGGCTCATCCTTGCGTCCCTCCCGTCCGCTTCCGCGGCGGCAAGACCCGCGACAGGCAGTCAGGGCCGGCGTCGGGACGTCCGCAGGCCGGGGGCGCGTCGGCCCGCACGATGAAATCCGCTTCGCCGACCGGATCGGCGCCAGTCGCGCGATCGCGCAGGATGAGGCGCACGAAGCGCGGCAGGGCCGTCGGGTCGGTCCATGCCGCGCTCCAAACAAGCCCGCCGCCGGGCAGCAGCCGACCGAAAACGAAGGAGACATCCAGGTTGCCCTCGATGAGGACCACCGGATCCTGCGGCGACAGGCGATCGACCCGCATGTCCGTTCCCGACCAGGCCGCGCGGCGGCGCACCAGGCGCGTGACGTCGCCGGTGCGCTCGATCGAGAGGGTCACCACCTCGTCGGAGCGCGATCCATAGCCGGTATCCCGGCCGCCGACGAAAACGATCCGGGCGGGCTTGTCGCCGTCGGCCAGCTCGGCCTTGAAGGCCAATGCGGGTCCGTTCGCGGTCGTCCACGCGACCAAGCGCGCCGAGGCGAAATCGGACGCCAGACGTTCCACGGCAAGCATAAGGCTGTCGGCCGCATCGACGCCGCGCGTGCCGCGGTCGAAGTTCCTGGCGACGGAGTGGATGAGCGTCACGGTCGCCGCGATGATGACCGAGGAAATCGCCAACGCGGCGATGGCCTCGATCAACGTGAAGCCGCGTTGGCGGACGCGCGTGCGCTGCGTGATGGTTCTCATCGCGGCGGGGCTCCGAGCCGGATCGTCTCGGCCGCAATGGTCTGGCCGTGACCGGCCGCGACGCGCGCCGTCACGCGATACGCCCGCCATTGGCGGCCCGTCGTCGATGAGACCGCGTCGATCGGCATCGGCTCGCTGACGATCCGCCAGCGCAGACCGTTGAGCTCGCCACCACGCGCCGTATCGGCCAATTGCGACCGGTCAAATGGCGCGTCGATCAGCGTGCGCACCAGGATCTGCGCGGCGACGCGGTGTTCGGCATTGTCCATGATCCGGCGCGCGTAAAACAGGTACGGCACCAACGTGCCGACGAACGCCACGACCAGCGCCAGGGCCACCAGCGCTTCCAGGAGGGTGAATCCGGCGCGCGTCTCCACCCGCCTAGAGCGGCTTGAGCGTGACGGCTCCGGTGTACCAATTGACCCAGACCTCATAGGCAGCCCCCGCACGGGAGAGTTTCACCACGGTTCCCGACGATGCGCCGTCGGGAAGAAATCGAACCACCACCTGCCGCCCCGACCACTGCGCGTCGACGCCGAGAATGTCGACGATCACGTCGCGCGGAATGGCGACGCGGTCGCCGCCGTCTCCGACGAACATGCGGCTGTCCCCATCGATGGCGACGATGCGATCGCGGGCAGTCAGGATCGCGCCGAGCCGTTCGCGCCGAAACAGCGCGGCGGCCTGCAGCGCAACGGCCTCCAGCCCGGGGCGGCCGGTCCCCGGAGCCATGGTGACCGCGAGGCCGGCGACCAGGGCGATGATCATCATCACCGCCATCATTTCGATGAGGGTGAACCCGGCATTGCACGCGGTGCGCAAGGGTCGCCTCATGTTCCCGCGAGGTCCGTGATGCTGAGGAGCGCGCTCATGATCGAGACGATGAGCGCTCCGATGACGGTGCTGACGACGATGATGGTGATCGGTCCTACGGCGCCCATCAGGCGATCGAGACCGAGGCCGAGCTTGTGCTCGTAGAACTGCGCGGCATGCCGCGCGATGAGCGCCAAGTCCCCGGTCTCGTCGCCGACTCTCAGCATGCGCACGGCGAGCGGCGGAAGGAGATCGACGTCGGCCAGCGCCTCGGCGAAGCGGCGTCCGTTGCGGACCTGCTCGTGCACGCGCTGCGCCGCCTCGGCATAGCGCGGCTCGGTGACGATATCGCGGAGAATCTTCAGCGCCGTCGGGAGCGCGACCCCGTTCTCGACCAGGAGACCGAGCGTGCCGATGAGCCGTGCCGCGCGCCGGTCGGTGAGAAAGCCGGAAATCCCGGGAAGCGTCGCCAGCGCCGCCAGGACCGCGCCGCGCACCCGCGGTTGCTTGAAGACGAGCCAGATGGCCAGGATGAGCACGATGCAGGCGCCGAGAACCAGATCGGTATTGCCGCGCAGCCAGGTCGAGGCCGCGACCACGAGGGCCGCGCCGCTGTTGAGGCGACCGCCGAGATCCTTGAAGACGGGCTCGAACTGCGGCACCACGTACACCAGGAAAAACACCAGAATCACGGCCGACGTCCCGACCAGGAAGCACGGATAGCGCAACGCCGAGCTGACCCGCTCGGCGAGCAACTGGCGCCGCACGCGATCCTCGACGATGGCGCGGAGGACGGAATCGAGATTGCCCGACACCTCGCCGGCGCGGACCATCGCCACGTAGGTCGGCTCGATGATGGACGGATGGCGGTCCAGGGCGTCGGCGAAGCTCTCTCCGGCCGAGATCGATTCGCGCAACGCGGTCGCAAATCGCGCCAGGCCTTTGCCGGCATCGTTGCTCAGCGTCTGCAGCGCCGTCTCGAGCGTCAGACGCGCCCCGAGCAGCATCGCCAGTTGCCGCAAAAAGATCGTCACGTCGCGCGCGCGCGCCGTCGCGCCGGCACGCCTGCTGCGCGGCGCCAGAAGACCGGGCGCGGCAATTTCCGCCTCGATCGGCATGTGTCCGACATATTCGATGCGGCGGAGCACCTCCTGTCGGGACGGCGCCTCGATCTCGCCGGCGATGAACTCGCCCGCGGGCGTGACGGCGCGGTAGCGGAACTGCGGCATCCCATCACCTACAGGCTGGTCGTCACCCGGAACACCTCGTCGATCGTGGTCACCCCGGCCCGGCATTTCGCGACGCCGTCCTCGATCATCGTCGTCATTCCTTCACGGCATGCGATCTGCTCGAGCGCGACGACGTCGGTCTTCGGACCGATGACATCGCGCACGGCCCGCGTGACCTCCATCACCTCGAACAGGCCCTGACGTCCGTGAAATCCGCTGGAGCCGCACCAGTCGCAGCCTTTTGGAGCGTAAACGACGTCGCCTGGCCGGAACCCCAGCGACGCGCAGCGCTGATCGCGCGCGACGTCGTCGGCCGAAAGACGATGCGGCTGTTTGCAATGCTCGCACAGCACCCGAACCAGGCGCTGGCCGACGATGATCCGCACGCTCGACGCGATGAGATAGCTTTCGACTCCCATGTCGCACAGGCGCGGGAGCGCGCCGGCCGCGGTATTGGTGTGCAGGGTGGTCAGGACCAGGTGACCGGTCAGTGCGGCGTGCACGCCGATATGCGCCGTCTCCGCGTCGCGCATTTCGCCGACCATGATCACATCGGGATCGTGCCGCAGGAATGCGCGCAACGCCGTGGCGAACGTCAGGCCGATCGCTGGATGGATCTGGGTCTGGTTGGTGCCGAAAATGTGATACTCGATCGGATCCTCGATCGTCAGAATCTTGCGTCTTGGCTCGTTGATCAGCGCGAGCGACGCGGCGAGCGTCGTCGTCTTGCCCGAACCGGTCGGCCCGGTGACGATGATCATCCCGAACGGCGCCTGCAGGGCGGCACTCAGGATCCTTCCGTCGCGCTCGGACAACCCGATCTTGTCGAGCGCGACAACGCCTGCCCCCTTGCGCAAAAGCCGCACGACCGCGCTCTCGCCGTGCATCGTCGGCGTGGTCGCGATGCGCAGATCGATTTCCGCACCGGCCACCACAATGCGGCTGCGTCCATCCTGGGGAAGACGCCGCTCCGTGATGTTCAGGCCTGCCATGATCTTGAGGCGCGACAGCAGCGCTTTCGCGATGCCGATCGGCGGCGCCGGCACATTCTTCAGAAGACCGTCGACGCGCACACGGACTTGAAGCACGGTGCCGAGCGGCTCGATGTGCAGATCGGTCGCGCGCTGCTCGACCGCCAGCCTGAGCAACTCATCGAGCGCGCGCACGACCGGGGCGCCGCGTGCGAGGTCGCGCAGATCGTCGAGATCGTCGTCGCCGGCAGTGACCTCCGGCGCGGCGGCAACCTTCGCCTCCTCGGTCTCCAGGATCGCGGCGAGCGCCGCCTCGATATCGTCTGCAGTGGAGACCGCAATCGCTACGGACTGGCGGAGCGCCACTTCGGCGGCGCGAATCGTCTCGTCGTCGACCGGACGCGCGATCGCGAGCGTGATTTCTCCCGGCGGGTGGGCATAGGGAAACAGATGCTCTTCCTTGAGGAAGCGCGGCGACAACCTCGCTCCAACAAAGCGGTGAGCCAGAAGATCCTGCCGCTGCACGCGCTCGCATCGATAAAAAGCGGCGAGCTCATCGGCGAATGCCGACGCGGTGAGCTTGGTCAGACTCACCCAATCCGTATCATTGTGGGCCGAACCGCGCCGCCCACCGCCATTCGACGCCTGGCCGTCGCGCAATGCCCCCTTGCGATCAAGGTGAGCGATGAAGTCTGCGTGCTGCATCTTATCGCCGCTCGACGTTGCAATGATCGTAGACCTGCCGAATTTATTCGACGATTTTTGGTCTCTTTAAAGGCAATCGTGTCTCCGGATAAGTCGCAGCGACGATTTCATGCCGAGACGATCTCGTCGCATCGCTGCGCCGTCGCTAATAAATACCTTTTAACATCCGTGATCGTTTCACCAAACGAAATCGAATGCGCATCGGCCTACCGGCCGTCGCACGGTCGCGATCAACGCTTGCATCGCACGTATGTTTCAGTACCTCTCTCGCTCGACCAAATGAGTTTCTGTTCGACGACCTTCAAGGCGATATTGGCGCGCCAAAACTGTCCCTCAGACGTGCATATGGCGGCAACGCGCCACCGATTTGCGGCCTCGCGCGCGACGAATCCGAAATCGCATTCTCCGCTTGCCGACTTCGCCGCACGCGCATTGATGGCGAGCGGCGTCTCTTCGCACCGGCTGATATCGTCGGTCCAATCTCCGATGAAGGTCGGGGCGGCGCGGACGCTTGCGGGCGCCGGCGCGGTCATATGACTTGGCTGCGTGTCGGCAAGCCGAGGGCCGAGAGGCAGATCACGGGGCGACGAACTCCTCGCCGCATCGGCATTTTGCCTCACCGATTCCGCCTCGATCGGCAGTTGCCCGCTCCTCGCAGCGTCCTCGATCTGCCCGGCGTCGGCGAGCTGAAGGCCGGAACGCAGATCCGGGCGCGGAGAACTCGGTGCCGTGTTGACGGATCGTTTAATCGATCCCGCCTCGGTCGCGCGTTGTTGGATACCCGCCGCGGCCCGGATTCCGCGCCCGGCGGGCCTCCCCTTGACGGGCGGCGCAGGGATGGGGGCCGGCGGCCGCAATGGTGACCCCCACAGCGGCTTCAGGCGATCGGACTTCGCGGGTCTCCCCGCGGCCGGCTCATCCGGGACCGGAATGGACAATTGCGCAATGTGCGTCTCCGCGGCGAATGCCTGACGTTGTTGGGTATCGGCCGCCCGAGGGCCGGGACGCAGATCAGGAGGTGGCGAACTCCTTACGACACCGGCAGGCGGTCTCAGCGATTTCGCCTCGATCACGCGTTGTCGGATGGCTGCCGCGTCCTCGATTGCGCCTTCAGTGGACCACGTGGTCACGGGCAGCGACGAGACTGGGGCAATTGGAAGCGACGGCGGCGGCGTCCCGCGGTCAGGCTCGACGGATTTCGATACATCATCCGAGATAGGATCGGCCGATTGCGTATTGCGCGCTTCTGCAGCGCCGTCAGGAAGCTGGTCTTGGTTAAGCGATAATCTGGCCGCCTCCTCGGACAACTCGATCGAGGCGGTCGCATAATGTGGAGGCGTCGCAGAGACCGGAGCCTGTGGCCGCGCGATATGCGCACCGCCGACCGCGATCAGTGCGACGATCGAAAGCGCCAGTCCGCCGCCCAAGATTTCTGAAGCTGATCGACACGGGTCCGGCAAGTTTCGATCCTCAGGATATCGTGCCCCAGGGGTTGAGACGTGGCGCAAGCGTCAGAATGCTGGTCGTCCGATCCCGCCGCGGGCCCTGTCGCCGCGCCCGCGGGCGACGCCGGCGCGACTCGTTTCGGCACTTGCCGATGATACACGCGGCGCCTCACGCAGCCGCTGGCCTCGCTGAGCGTTGACCGCGGACGGTCGCCGCCGACCCGTTCGCGGCAACGCGTTGAGCGAGAGAAAGATGAGCGCCAGCATCGCGGCACCGATCATGAACGGACCGGCCGATGCGTTCTTCGACCCGTAGTACAGCGCATGACCGCCGGTGTAGAGGAAGATGACCGCCGGCACCGCAATACAGCCGACCAGGGGAGCGAGGATCGGCCGACAACGCTCCGGCGTGCCTGCGGGGTTCGCGAGGACCACCAGGAAAATGGTGATGATCATCATATGCCCGATCCCGTCCACCTTGCCGAAGTCGAACGTCGCGGCGGTCAGCAGCAGGATGAAGACGAGGGCCGCGGCGCGGCGGACCAGCGGCGTCCAGAACAGCGCGAAGGACAGGCCGGCTTCCACGACGCCCGCCGCCGTCACCACGGTGGTGACATCGAAGCCCAGCGTTATCTCCGGATGCGTGATGGCGATCGGCGCGACCCAGCCCGGATAGACGAATTTTTCCATCGCCGGCCAGAACAAGGACGCCGCGAGAGTCCACCGCAGAAAGTCGAACCGGAAGGCCTGAAGTCTTTCGTTCTCCGACACGGACAGCATGAAGAAGACACCGAGGCCGATGAACACGGGATAGTCCAGCATGTGGAACAAGCCATAGCTTGCGATGCCT
>Ga0335081_10003499_pt1 | contig 24734 bp, 20 predicted proteins | sample Lox_Sample_35_FD_206713 | JGI IMG/M metagenome (GOLD analysis project Ga0335081, IMG submission 206713) | Soil microbial communities from Loxahatchee National Wildlife Refuge, Florida, United States - Lox_Sample_3.5 | ecosystem: Environmental > Terrestrial > Soil > Wetlands | place: USA...
GCTTGTTTGTCCCCGCGGAACTGCTAGGACAAATCCTGCTCCTGCACCACATTGCCTGGAGCACAGCGACGTTGATCGCTGTGACATTCGCGACTGTGCTGGCGATTGGTATTGCTCTTACCCTGCGCATGCCGACCGGGCTTCGGATGCTGCGCTTTGTCACTCTTGTCCCCGTTGTTCTGGCCATCGCGGCCGTGCTCCGCCTGTACGCGCCGACGCTCGACAACACTCTCTCTGCCCGCCCTTTGGCCCTCGAACTCGGCAAACTGGGGTCAAAGCCTTTGCCCCTGGCAGTCTTCCGAGTACGGCGCGAGACCGAATTCGGTTTGGCTTTTTACCGCAATCAGATCATTGACCGTTACGAAACTGGCCAGATTCCTCCGGGGGAACACTTGGCAGTCGCTCCCACCGGATTGCACGAAGCTCTTGTCAAACAACTTCCCGGACGCCGCGTTCTGTATCTGGGCGGTTTTGCGCCCCAAAGCCTCGACTACTACTGGATTTCAGCCTACCCACCCGGCCACTGAACCGCGCACGCCCCTGACTCCGTCTCTGCACTGTGTATTCCCCTTGTTCCCCCGTTTGCCTCTCGCCCTGCGAAACATCTAAACTCGGTTCGCAATCCCGACTGCAGCCAGCTTGCAGCCCTCCAGGAGCCCAGGTGGAGATTCTCGATCTTAGACATTTCTCCGCGGTTGACTTGCGTCCTCTGCTCGACGACGAGGCCCAGGTGTGGGAACGCCTGCTCTCCTGGGACTACTCCGGTTCCGCCGCCATGATTCTCCGCTACGTGGATGCCAAGATTCTGCCTGGTTATGCCGCCGTCGATCGCGGGCGCATTTTCGGATATGCATTTTTCGTTTATGAAGGCAGTAAAGGTGTGATCGGAGACCTATTCGTTGCCAACGGCGGCCGCCTGCCTGATCCGCAGGCAGTAGAAACCCGGTTGCTGGTGCACGTAATCGAGACCTTGCAGCAATCCCCCGGCATCAACCGGGTAGAGGCGCAACTCCTGGCCCATGAGACTGGGGCGGTCTCCCAGCCCTTTGTCGACCAGGGGTTCCACCGCCATGCCCGGCTCTTCATGGTTCTGCCGCTGGAGAGCTCAGCCAGGCCTGCCGCGTCATTGCGTCCTGACATTGAAATCCGCCGTTGGTCCGAGCCGGACTACCAGCCCACTGCTGCCGTCATTACTTCTGCGTATCACGGACACGTCGATTCGGAGATCAACGACCAATACCGCACCCTGAGCGGTTCTCTACGCTTCCTCAACAACATTGTCCGTTTTCCCGGCTGCGGGACTTTCGATCCTGAAGCTTCGTTCGTGGCCCTGCACCCCAAAACACGAACCCTGCTGGGATTGATTCTGTGTTCCCGTGTGCGTCACGATGTTGGCCACGTGACTCAGGTTTGTGTCTTGCCGGAATATCGTTCGAAGGGAATTGGCGAGGCCTTACTGGAGTGCAGCACCAACAATCTTCGCCAGCGAAAATTTTCGCTGCTCTCGTTGACCGTCACCGAGGCCAACGCCCGCGCCGTGGAACTATATCTTCGGCTGGGTTTTGATACCAAGCGCGTCTTCGACGCCTTTGTGTGGGAGGGATGACGGCAGGGTGCCGGAAGCCAAGCACTAGCTGCAACTCACTTCACGCCGCGAACTCCACCTTGGCTGCCTGAGGAATGATCCCGGCGGTGTGTCCCATATCCAGGAGGCGGCGCACTGCCTCGCGCCCGTCGGGTCCGTAATCGAGCGTGCGTTCGTTCACGTACATGCCGACAAACTTGTCTGCCATCTGCGGATCAAGATCGCGGGCAAACTGCATGGCGTAGGCCAGAGCTTCGTCGCGATGGTCAAGCGCGTACTGAATGCTTTCCCGCAACGCAGCGGCCACCCTTGACATCAATTCCGGTCCCAGGCTGCGGCGAATCGCATTCCCTCCCAAAGGCAGTGGCAGGCCGGTCACTTTCTGCCACCACCTGCCGAGGTCGACAATGCGGTGCAACCCCGATTTATCGTAGGTGAGCTGCCCTTCGTGAATGATGAGTCCAGCCTCATGTTTCCCTTCCAGTACCTGCGGGATGATCTGGTCGAAAGGCACCACATCAGTTTCAATGCCGGGAGCAAAGAGCTTGAGAACCAGGTACGCGGTGGTCATGGTGCCGGGAACCGCTATGCGCTTTGCCTTGATGTCTTGGGGCGAAAACGCGCGCTGAGCCACGATCATCGGACCATAGCCGTCTCCCACGCTGCCCCCACTCGGCAGCAAAGCGTAGTGTTCCTGGATGTAGGGATAAGCGTGAAAGGAAATTGCCGTGACGTCGTAGGCGCCCTCCATCGCCTTCCGGTTCAAAGTCTCGATGTCGCAAAGGGTATGGGCAAAGTGCAGGCCCGGTACGCGGACTTTGTTGGTCGCCAGTCCGTAAAACATGAAAGCGTCGTCGGAGTCGGGACTGTGAGCGATCGTGATCGTGCGAACCGCCGAAAGACTGCCCTCATGCGCGGAGGCTTTCTCGGATGTGATATCGATGGTCGTCATTGTCGCGCCTTGCGAACGCGCTGCCACGCTACCACGAGCCCAGCTGCAGACATAGTCTTGATCACCTCGGCAAAAACAAACCAGTAGAGTCCCCAGCGCACCGCCTGGGATACGGAGTGAGTGAGGATGGCCAGCCAGGAAAGGCCACCTGCAAACAACGCGATCTCCGCAAACACGCTGGCGGTCAGGGCACGCGCCATCGTACGACGCCCATTCTCCAGGATCCAGCCGGCGATACCGGCAACGATGGGATAAGCCAGCAGAAAGCCACCCGTCGGGCCGACCAGTTGAGCAAGGCCACCCGGGCCGGTTGGACTGAACACCGGCAGCCCCGCCATACCTTCCGCGAGATACAGCGCCAGCGCGGCAAAACCGCGACGGCTTCCCAGGGTCAAGCCGACCAGTAGAACCCCGAAGTTCTGCAGCGTCAGTGGCACAGGCGTGAAGGGCAGGGGTAGAGTGATGCGGGCGCACAACGCAACAAAAAGGCTTGCGCCTACCACTACCGCAACTTGTCTCGCTCCTTCAATGACACGATCATGGTTGTTCAGAACCGTTGTGGCCGACTTAAGCACTGGGTCCTCCTCTTTTTCGTGCAGGCTATGTCCCGTTCAGCGCCGCTCTTCCTTATTTCCTGCGGCGGCAGAGGTCCTCATGTGACGCCGTACGCGAAGATAGGCTGCAATCCCCGCCCACAGTGCCGCTCCGGCACCGCAAGCAAAAATCAGAAACCACCACATCATGCGCACGATACCTTAGGATATCACTACCGAGCTGACTTCCCGGCCATTATGCGCTCCACATCGTCGGCCTTCGAAGGCAGACCAGCGCTCAGTTTAATGAGTTTCCCACTGGCATCGACGTAATACATGTCCTCGATGCGGACTCCGAGTTTTTCCTCGGGAATGTAAATTCCCGGCTCGATGGTGAACACCGATCCCGGAGCCAGCGGAACATCGTAATCATTGGCATCGTGGACATAAAGGCCCACATAGTGACCCAATCCATGGATGAAGTACTTGCCCAGAGGCTCTCCGTGGGAGTCTTTGCCGTGCGTGTTGATGTAGTCGTAGGCGACCTTCTGCAGCGTATACGGACCCGGTTTCAACGTTGATTTTCCGGATTGAAATGCATCCATTGCCGCTTGCTGCGCGCCCAGGACAATATCGTAAATCTCGCGCTGCCGTGGAGTGAATTTCCCCGAAACCGGCAGAGTGCGCGTAACGTCCGAGGCGTACATAGAATATTCACCCGCCGCATCAATCACCACCACGTCCCCGGCCTGCATGGTGGCCGAATCCTCGGAATAATGCAGCACCGTGGAGTTTAATCCTGATCCCACGATGGGCGAATAGGCCGGGCGGCTGCAACCTCGCTTGCCCCATTCGTACTGCATCAGAGCGGAAATCTCGCTTTCATTTACGCCGGGTTTCACCGCGTGCATGGCCGCGAAATGCGCTGCGACTGAGGCTTCGGTCGCCTTGCGAATGCGCTCGATTTCCCCCGCATCCTTGACCGTGCGTAGCGACTCGACCAGCGGTCGAACATCCTGATAGTACCCGCCTCGCGGAAATGCATTGGTTCGCTCCAGCCACTTCAAAGACCCCTCAGAGTTCGAGGTTTCCCCGGCCGTTGGAACATCGGTGTAAATCGCGCTCCGGTGTTCGGCCAGCAGCCCGTAGATCACGCTGCGCAGATCATCCAGCGCTTTGACCTGGTCAAAGCCGGTGAGGCGCGGGGCGTCCGGATTCTCAGGCCCCAGCTTGGGTCCGGTCCAATTCTCTTGCACCGGATTGCGTGCCGGAAGAAATAAGATCTCGGTGTATGCGCGCGCGGGGGAATTGTCCTTGGCCTCGACGGTCGGCGCAATCAGCAAAGCCGCTCCCGGCTCGGTCCATCCTGAGAGATAGAAAAAATTATTCTCCTGCCGGTAGGTGAACAGATCGTTCGGCCCTTCGCTCTCCGGCGGCGAAAACAAGAGCACTAGGCCGGCGTTCGGAGTCTTGCCGGCCAGCGCTACCCGGCGGGCGCGGTAATCCGCATTGGGCTGGCGGTCCACGGCCCACACGCTTTGTGCGACGAGCAAAACTACAAGCAAGAATCTGCGCATGCGTTCATCCTTCACTGCCAGAGTCTAAACTCCAACCGGAAAGGGCTTGGTATGCGTTTCTGCGCTTAAGGACAATCCGGAGAAGCGCCCCTGCAGCAGCGACATCAAGCCCGTATACCAATACCCCACTACAAACAGAATCAGAAACGGAACCGTAATGTAATTCTCGTTATCTATCGCGTAATAAACCGTCAGTGCAAAATAACCTCCGATCAGTAATTCCACCCACGGCACCCATCCCAGGCGGCGGCGATATTTATTGGCGCGCACCTTGTCCTTTCGGTTTTCCACTCGATACTTCGGCGTGCGCGCAAACGCCGTCTGCTTTCCCACCAGCGCCTCGAGCACCGCGCGCGTGTTGGTCACAGTCAGGCCGATTCCCAATGCCATCAGGAACGGAAGATACAGCAACGCCCGAAACCATTTTCCCGGAAACAGCTCGCGCTGGGAAACCAGGTAGAAACTGGAAATCGAAAACGTAGAAGCCAGAAACAGCGGCAGGTCAATGTACAACATCTGAAACCAGCCCTGGTAGAAACGAATAATCATGGCCGGCATGAGCAACACCGACAATACCACCATCAGCGGATAGCTGAGGTTGGCGGTCAAGTGATACCAAGCTTCCAGCTTGACGTGAAAACGTTCATCGCTCTTGAGAACCTTGGGCAAGATTTTCTTGCTGGTCTGGATCAATCCCTTTGCCCATCGTGCCTGTTGCGTCTTGAAGGCAGTCATCTCTACCGGCAGTTCCGCCGGGCACTCGACATCCTGCAAATAAACAAACTTCCATCCCTTCAGCTGCGCCCGGTAAGAGAGATCGGTGTCTTCAGTCAGCGTGTCGTGCTGCCAGCCGCCGGCTTCTTCGATCGCTTGCCGCCGCCACACGCCTGCCGTCCCATTGAAGTTAAAGAACACGCCGCTACGCGCCCGCCCGGAGTGCTCCAGCACGAAATGGCCGTCGAGTAGGATGGCCTCGACTTCCGTCAGGAATGAATAGCTGCGATTGATGTGGGTCCAGCGCGTTTGCACCATGCCAATTTTGGGATCGGTGAAGTGATGGATGGTGTGCAACAGAAAATCTTCCGGGGGAACGAAGTCGGCATCGAAAACGGCGATGAACTCGCCCTTTGCCGTCTTCATCCCCTCCGCCAGAGCGCCCGCTTTGAATCCCTCACGGTTCTCGCGATGGTGATAGGTCAGGGGAAACCCTTGGGCCGCGTAATGGTTCACTAGGCCCCGCGCCACCGCCTCAGTCTCGTCGGTTGAATCGTCCAGCACCTGAATGTCAAGCTTCTCTCTCGGGTAGCTCAGGCGGCAAACCGCCTCCAGCAGCCGCTCCACCACAAACTGCTCGTTGAAAATCGGCAACTGCACCGTAACTCGCGGCAATTCCGAGAAATGCGCAGCCGCTTCGGTGGTCCGGTTCTTCTTGTGCTTGTAATAGAGATAGACCAGCACGTAGCGGTGAGCGCCGTAGGAAGCCAGCAGAATGAGCACGATGAAGTAGGGAATCAGCAAGGCCAGGTCAAAGGCATTGGCGTGATAGAGGCCCTGAAACGTCTTATCCAGAAAATGTTGGCGGATGTACTGCCCCAGGCCTTTGGGGGCAAGGACCACCGCTAAAAGTTGGGAGGAGAGGAACATGCGAAACGAGTGGGAGCCCCTCGGCGGCTCACAGCCAGACTTCCCGAAACCTCTATTCTACCCGAAGGGGCTGGTCGAAGCCGTGAGTTTCGCTAATTGAGAAAATACGTCCGATACAGCGTATCCCGCTGCGCTGGCCTAAACCCCGCATCCCGAATGATGCGCCGCAACTCCTCTTCCGTGGTGCAGTTGGTCACTCCCGCGGCGCGCACGACGTTTTCTTCCAGCATTACCGAGCCCACGTCGTTACCACCGAACCGCAGACCAAGCTGACAAACTTTCAGCCCTTGCGTCACCCAGCTTGACTGCACGTTGAGGAAGTTCGAAAGAAAAAGCCTCGAGATGGCCAGAGTTTTCAGGTACTCGACCGACGTCGCTTCATCCCAATGCCGCCCGCCGAGCGCGGTGTTGGCCGGCTGGAACGTCCAGGGAATGAAGGCAGTGAATCCGCCGGTTTCTTCCTGCAATTCATAAACCCGTTGAAAGTGGTTGACGCGGTGCTCGTAGCTTTCACCCACTCCAAACATCATGGTCGCAGTCGTCCGCATGCCAAGCTGGTGCGCGGTGCGATGCACGTTCAGCCAGTCGTCAGTCAGGCACTTCAAACGCGCAATCTTGTAGCGCACTTCATCGTCGAGGATTTCGGCGCCGCCGCCGGGGATGGAATCCAAACCCGCGTCTCTGAGCCTCGCGATGGTGTCGCGTATGCTCAGGCCGCTGTACTCCGCGATCGCTATGATTTCTGACGCTGAGTAGCAATGCAAATGGACTTGCGGGAATCGCTGCTTAATGCCCCGCATCATCTGCTCGTGCCAGTCGATCTTCAGGTCGGGATGCAATCCGCCTTGCATCAGCACGCCCGTCCCGCCCAGTTCGACGGTCTCGCGAATCTTGTCGTAAATCGTTTCGAAGTCGAGGATGTAACCTTCTTTCGCTTTCGGTCCCTTCAACGGGCGGTAGAAAGCGCAAAAGGTGCAGTACTCGGTGCAGTAGTTCGTGTAGTTTATGTTGCGGTCAATAATGTAAGTGACCACGCCCTCGGGATGGAGCCTGTGGCGCACCGCATTGGCCTCCATACCGATGCCGACCAGATCATCGGAGCGAAAAAGATCAACCGCTTGTTGCTTGGTCAAAGACATAACGTCTAAATGATTCTATCGGACACAAACTCTAGAGCCAAACCCATCATCAACTGGCCGCCGCCTCGGCAATTTCCAGGAATTGCAGCGGGGCAGCTACCAGTACTCCGCACTCCTCTGCGTACCGATAAAAAAGTCGCAGGCCCGCCAGGCAATCTGCGTTGAGAAAATAGTGGATGTTGTGAGTCAGGTAATCTTTTACCGTCGGCTCGCTCAAGCGCAGCCGCGGCGCCCACTCGCGGGTGATGAGATCCACATTCTTTGGCTCTAGTCCGTGGTCGCGCGATTGCTGAAATATGGCGGTGAGGTCGACATCGCTCGCTGCGTCGCGCAAGGCAGCCTGCCGTACCGCCCAGAAGGCAAAAACAAACGGCTTGCCCGTGAAGCGGATCCATTCTTCCGCCAGATCGTAAGTAACGTAGCGTGAGCGATCAATCTGTAGTGCGGGATCGCCAATCAACAGCCCGGCATCGCACTGCTCAAGCATTTTCTCGATGTCCGGAGCCATCGGCGAGAAGCTTCGTTCTCCGCCCCACCACTTGGCGAACAATACCCGGGTCAGTGCGACCGAAGTCATTGAGGAAGTGTCCAGCGCGACTGTCCGAATATTCTCCAGCGGGACTTTGCTGACCAGCAAAATGGACCGCACCGCCCGTCGCGAAGCGATAGCGATCCCGGGAATGATGGCAAGATCGGGGATACTGCAGTAGGCTGCCGCGGGAATGATCCCGATATCCGCGGACCCGTCACGCAAGCTGGCAGCACATTGCGCCGGGAGTGTGTAGGAAACGTCGAAAGCGGAGCCCGTTCCCCCGTGCTCGAAGTCCCACATCAGGGGTGCGGTGTTCAGATAGGAAATCGCGGAGATGCGGGGGCGTTTCATTCAGGGAACCAATTCATCATAGCAAAGCCCAATGTTCATCTGACCTTGACTCCTCCCCGCCCCCGTGTATAGATGCGCCAGAAGCGTGATGGAGGTAATCCATGCCTGCAGCCCTCGCCACTCCCGACAAAACGGTTGAACTCGTTACTCGCCAGTGGCTTGCCCTCGCCTTAACCCCCGGCCTGGGGTCAACCCGGGGTCGGCGGCTGGTCGAGTTCTTTGGTGGCGTGAACGCCGTTTTTCAGGCGTCGCTGACCGAATTGGAAGCCACGGGCATCCAGGCTGCTTCCGCCCAATCGTTGGGCACGGGACGCTCTCTGGAACTGGCGCAGGACGAACTTGCCTGCACCGCGGCTGCGGGCGTGAAAGTCATCTCCATCGATGACCAGTTCTATCCATCCCAGTTGAAGCAAATTTACGACCCTCCGCTCATTCTCTATGTGCGTGGTAATGACGCGGTAATTTCGCAGCCGGGAATCGCTGTGGTCGGCACCCGTCACCCCACTCCTTACGGCCTGGGGATGGCGGAGCGACTGTCCTGCGATCTGGCTGCTCGCGGGTTGGTCATTTTTAGCGGTATGGCCCGCGGTGTGGATACGGCCGGTCACCGCGGCGCGCTTGCTGGGAAAGGAAAAACCGTCGCCGTCTTCGGTACTGGCGTCGATGTCACCTATCCCAAGGAGAACACACGGCTGATGGATCAGATACTTGCCACGGGAGGGGCTGTAATCTCCGAGTTTCCCATGGGGACGTTTGCAGCGCCTCAGAATTTCCCCATTCGTAACCGTATTATCAGCGGAATCTCTCTGGGCGTGCTGGTGGTGGAAGCGGCCGAATACAGCGGTACCCGGATCACCGCGCGCTGTGCCCTGGAGCAGAGCCGCGACGTCTACGCGGTCCCCGGCAACGTCACCAACAAGAACTCCTGGGGCCCGAACACGCTCATTAAACAGGGCGCGAAGCTGGTGGCTACGTGGGAGGACGTATGGGAGGAACTCCCTACAGATGTACGACTTAGGCTCCAACCGCAGGGTTCTGATGAATCGCCTGAGGGGCAAACTGCATCTCTATTTCAGGAAAGCGAGCTGCCGCCCCACGAGAAAAAGATCTTCGCCCTGCTGAAAGCTGACCAAGCCACCCACATCGATGAGATCGTAGAAAGGCTTGAGCCAGGATTGTCGTCCTCCGAAATTTTCGCCGCGCTCTTCGAGCTGGAATTGGCCGGCAAAGTCAAGCAGTTGCCGGGGAAGAATTTTGTGAAAAGCTTTTAGCTCCTGGCTGTCAGCTGTCAGCTCTCAGCCGTCAGCTTTCAGCCAACCGAGGTGGGATGGGAGGTTACCTTGCAGAGTTTTAGAAACCTCAGGGTCTGGGAGAGAAGGCGCATGTTCTGACTATGGAGGTATATCGATCGAGCAAGTTCTTCCCAAGGGAGGAGGCGTAGGGATTGACCAGCCAGATGCGGAGAGCTTGGGCGTCCATCGGCGCGAACATAGCCGAGGGGTCCTGCCGTAAAGGAGACTGCGGGTTCGGTCGATTTCTGCAGATCGTGATTGGCTCGGCCAGCGAGCTCGAGTATCACCTCTTGCTGGCGCGTGATCTCGAGTTACTGAAATCACTGAGTTATCAGCGCCTTTCAGACGAAGTAGTAGAGGTCAAACGGATGCTTGCGTCACTGGTCCACAAGCTGAGAGCTGAAAGCTGAAGGCTGAGAGCCGGAAGCGGCAACTTGTTGCCAGCTTGCCATTCGTGCTAGCTTCGAAAGCAAATCATTCATTGAGGGTCTATTGAGCAAAGGTCTAGTCATCGTCGAATCGCCAGCCAAGGCGAAGACCATCCAGAAGTATCTGGGGAAGGGTTTCACGGTCGAGGCTTCGCTCGGCCACGTGAAGGATCTGCCCAAGAGCACATTGGGGGTCGATACCGATAACGAATTCGAGACCGAATACATCGTTATTCCCGGCAAAGAAAAAGTTCTTGCCAAGCTGAAGAAGCTGGCGCTTTCTGCCGACAACATCTACTTGGCGCCTGACCCCGATCGCGAAGGCGAGGCGATCGCCGCCCATCTGGCCGAAGAACTGGGCGACGGCCCCAAGGCCAAGAAGAAGAAAAAGAAAGCCAAGGACGAGGATGAAAACGGCGGTGAGCGCATTCGCCGCGTCACCTTCAATGAAATTACCCAGCGTGCCGTTCGCGCTGCCTTCGAGCATCCTCGCGACATTGATCAACACCTGGTCGACGCCCAGCAGGCCCGTCGCGTCCTCGATCGCCTGGTGGGCTATCAAGTGTCTCCGTTGTTGTGGGACAAAGTGCGCCGTGGTCTTTCGGCCGGTCGGGTGCAGACGGTTGCGCTTCGCCTCATTGTCGAACGTGAGCGCGAGATCAAGGCGTTTGAGAAGAAGGAATACTGGACCATCGATGCCCATCTCGCCGGCCCCAAGCCGCCGGCTTTCGACGCCCGCTTCGTCGGTAAAGGTGAGGAAAAGGTCGAAGTTGCCACTGGCGAGGAAGCGGGGAAGCTCCGTGCCGCCCTGGAGAAGGCCGACTGGTTGGTCCGCTCCGTCGATCGCAAGGAGCGGCGGCGCAATGCCACTCCGCCGTTTACCACCAGCAAGCTGCAGCAAGATTCCTCGCGTAAGCTGCGTTTCAGCGTGAAGCGAACCATGATGATCGCCCAGCGGCTGTATGAAGGTGTGGAATTGGGCGAGGAAGGCCTGGTCGGCCTCATCACCTACATGCGCACCGATTCCACGCGCGTGTCGAATGAAGCCCTGACCGAAGTGCGGGAATACATCAAAAGCCAGTACGGCGACGCATACCTGCCACAATCGCCCAATGCCTACAAAGAGAAGAAAGAGGCCCAGGCTGCACACGAAGCCATCCGGCCGACGTCGGCGATGCGCCATCCCGACCAGATCAAACAGTACTTAAAAGAAGATGAATACAAAGTCTACAAACTGATCTGGCAGCGTTTCGTGGCGTCGCAAATCACGCCTGCCGTTTTCGACCAGACGACGGTTGATATTGACGCCAAGTCCGGCTCCGATGCCTTCTGGTTCCGCGTGACCGGTTCGGTGATGAAATTCGACGGCTTCCTCAAAGTGTACGAGGAATCGAAAGAAGGAAAGGACGAGGAAGACGAGGAACTGAAGCACAAACTGCCGCCGCTCGAAGCTGGTCAAAAGCTGACGCTGCGGGAGCTGAAGCCGGAACAGCACTTCACAGAACCTCCGCCACGCTACAACGAGGCATCGTTGGTCAAAGAGCTCGAAGAGCGGGGCATCGGGCGTCCGTCAACGTATTCCGCGATTCTCAGCACCATCCAGGAGCGGCAGTACGTCCAGAAGCTGGGCGGCAAATTTACCCCTACGGAAATCGGACTTGTGGTCACCGATCTTCTGGTGGCGAATTTCCCCGACATCTTCGACGTGCAGTACACCGCCCGCCTGGAAGAAGAGCTCGACGAGATCGAGGAAGGCAAAGAAAAGTGGACCAATGCGCTGGCGGATTTCTACAAGAAGTTTGAGAAGGACCTGAAGTACGCCGCCAAGCACATGGAGAACATCAAGCGGATGGAGAAGCCCACAGGCGAGAAGTGCGAGCGCTGTGGCTCACCGCTGGTGATCAAGTGGGGCAAGCACGGGTCCTTCTACGCGTGCAGTTCGTATGACAAGGAGGATCCCAACAGCTGCACTTTCACCAAAGAGAATCCCATCAATTTGCCGGACCTCGATTCCGCAGACCTGCAGGAAACCACGCAGGAAGAATATTGCGAGAACTGCGGCCGGGTGATGGTGCTGAAGCGCGGGCGCTTCGGCCAGTTCATGGCGTGCACGGGATATCCCGATTGCAAAACCACGCGCCGGCTCGATCAGGGCAAGAAAGTTCCCGACATTCCGCTCGACGAACCCTGCCCCAAGTGCGGGCGCAACATGATGATTCGTCACGGGCGCTACGGGGAATTCACTGCGTGCAGCGGCTATCCGGAGTGCAAGTACGTGAAGCAGAACTTCATCGGAGTGAAGTGCCCGCTATGCAAAGACGGTGATTTAGTAGAGAAGCGTGCGCGCAAAGGCAACACGTTCTATGGATGCTCGAATTACCCGAAGTGCAAGTTCACTTCGGCGAACAAGCCGATTGCCGAAAAATGCTCGAGCTGCGGCCATGAGTTTCTGGTGGAGAAGTTCGTGAAATCGGTCCCCGTGATCGCCTGCCCGAACAAGGAGTGCGATTATGAGCGTTCTGCGCCCCTCGAAGCCGTGACTGCTGGCTCCTAACTGCCGGCAGTGCACTTATTTTGAATCCTGGCTGCACAGTGCACATCCATAAGGGCGTCAGTCTTGGAGTCACGCTCCAAAATAATCCCTCAACCTTGATAGGAGAATTGCATGTCCAATACGCCAACGACCGCCGACGCTGAACTGATTCTCAAGCTTTATGATCTGCGACGCGAGGCCGAGCTTCGCAAAGCCCGTAACTGGTGGTTGGGCTTCTGGCCCAATTCCGCCGACGAAATCCTGAAAATTGCTACCGCCCTCGGAACTCAGGAGAACGCCTGGCTGCGCCAGGTTGGCGGATACTGGGAGATGGCCGCTTCCTTTGTCCTGCATGGCACCCTCAGCCGGGAACTGTTCCTGGAAGGGAGTTTTTCCGGCGAGATGTTCTTCATCTTCGCCAAGATCGAGCCCTTCCTGAAGGAGCTACGCGAAAAGATGCAGAATCCCAAACTTTTCGGCAACGTGGAAAAATTAATCACGACGTCGCAGGGCGGGCCGGAGCGATTGAAACAGGTGCAGCAAGCCCAGGCTGCCATGCGCAAAGCCGCCAAGGCCGCCTAGGGAAATACTTCAAGCGGCGGCTGCGCCGGTTCTGCGGCCGCCCGTTTTTCTAGGAGATGTATTCGCGGATGTACTCGTCGCGCGACGCCGCCAACTCGTGCACGTCGCCATCGAAGATGATCTTGCCATCCCTGAGAATAAGGAACCCCATCGGGACCTCGCCGCGCATGCCCGGCGGGAGCGGCTGCATCTGATTGGTCTTGCGGTCGAAGTAATTATTCGCCATGATGAAGGCGTCCTGCAACCGGTGGGTGACCAGCAATGAACTGGTTTTGTAGACGTCCCGCTGTTTCACCACTAGCTGGATGATGGTCGTGGAAGTGACCGGGTCCAGTCCTCCGGTCGGAGAATCGTAAAGCAGTATCTCCGGATGGGTAATAATGGCGCGGGCAATGGCTACCCGCCGCCGCATGCCTCCCGACAGCTCCGAGGGAAACATGTCCACCGTCTTTTCTAGTTCCACGAAACTCAAGGATTCGCGGACCGGTTTCTCAACTTCTTCTTCTGTGACGTTGCCTTCCTCGAGCAGGCGGAAGGCAACATTTTCCCGCACTGTGAGCGAATCGAACAGGGCGCTTTCCTGAAACACCATGCCGATCTTTCGCCGAAGGTCGAATAGATCCTCTTCCCGCATCTGGGTCACATCTTCGCCCAGCACGTGAATGTGTCCGGCATCAGGCTTCATCAGGCCGAGGGCAAGCTTCAGAATCGTGCTCTTCCCCGAACCCGCGACGCCGAAGATTGCCTTGGTCTCACCTTTGGACAGCTGGAAGGAAATCCCATCCAGAACCGTCCTGCCCTCAAACGCGATCGAAACCCTATCAAAGGCAATGACCGGCGACTGGGAGCTCTCCGTCGAGGTGTGGTTCTGGTCAAATGTGAGCGGAGGTGCGGCCATGGCTCAACGATAGGAAAAAATTGCCATCAGAAACTTGGTGGTCAGCAGGTCCACCATAAGGATCAAAACCGACGACGCCACGACTGCTTGTGTCGTTGCCCGGCCCACACCCTGTGTCCCACCCCGCGCCGAAACCCCGTAGTAGCAGCCGACAGTGGCAATAATGAATCCGAAGAGAACCGGCTTCAGCAGACCCATCAGCACATCCTGAAACATCAGAATCTGATACGCGCTGTTCCAATACTGCCGCCAGTCGACTCTAAACAACAAGGTGGAAATCAGCGATCCACCGAACAGTCCCAGCAGGTCCGAGATGATGGTCAGGAAGAATAGCATGACCACGGTGGAGACCACCCGGGGAGTTACCAACTTCTTCATCGGGTCGGTGCCCAGTGCGCGCATGGCATCGATTTGTTCCGTTACTACCATCGAGCCCAGTTCGCTGGCCATGCCGGAAGAGTTTCGGCCCGCGACCATCAGCCCGGTGATGATGGGTCCAAGCTCGCGTACCATCCCGACCGAGACCAGTTGCCCAATCAACGAAAGCGAGCCAAACCTTTGCAGCGTATTCGCACTGTTCAACGCCAACTCCGCTCCGATCGACAGTCCCGTCAGCACTACGATAGGAAGAGACCCGACTCCGATCAGGTCGGCTTGCTGCATGGTATCGGCAAGGTAGCGGGGATAACGGAAAAGATTGGCCACCGATCGGCTGGCCAGCAGGGAATAGTCCTGCACGGCTTCCAACTTTTCTTTGGCGATTTCTGTAGGTGAGATTAGTTCCATTGGTCGTCTCAAGATTGCTCACGGCACTATAGCAGAGAAGGCAGTCTGCTTTCAGCCCTCGTTATTGCGGCAATCCGGGCCGGGCCTTTCTTCGCGGTGTTTGCAAAAGCTTCAACCGCCAAGGGCGCAAAGGCTTCGCCAAGCGCGCGGAGAAAATCTTGCAGCGTCGAAACCGGCTACTCCCTGGTTTTGCGCTTGATTTCGATGTTGAGCCGCTTGATCTTCTGGTTGAGCGTGGAAAGAGGCACGTGAAAGCGCTCTGCGGCTTCGGTCTGGTTCCAATTGCATTTTTCCAGCATATCGATGATGACCCGCCGTTCGCCGTCTTCCATGATGTCAAACAGCGAAGCGTCGGTGCGGTGCTCCAGGGCTGGGAAGGCCGCGGTCCGGCCCACGATCTGGTCGGGAAGAAGTTCCGGGCCGATCTCTTCCTCCGTGGAAAGCACGACGGCGCGCTCGATGACGTTTTCCAGTTCGCGCACGTTGCCCGGCCAGGAGTAGGCCATCAGCGGCCTGAGAGCTTCTGTCGTGATACGTCTCAGAGCCAGTGCATTCTCCTTCGAGTAACGGTCGAGAAAGAAGCCGGCCAGCAGCGGAATGTCTTCCCGGCGCTGGCGCAAGGGCGGCAGGTCAATCGTGATCACGTTGAGACGGTAGAAAAGATCTTCGCGGAATTTGCCCTCGCGCACTTGTTGTTGCAAGTCGACGTTGGTGGCGGCAATGATGCGTACATCCACCTGGATCTCATGGACCCCGCCCAGGTGCATAAACTTCCGGTCCTGAAGCACGCGCAGGATCTTGCTCTGCATGTCCAGGTTCATGGTGCCGATCTCATCGAGGAACAACGTGCCCCGGTCGGCAACCTCAAACAAACCTTTCTTGGATGCGACGGCGCTGGTAAATGCCCCCTTCACGTGTCCGAACAGCGTGGATTCCAAGAGATCCGGAGGCACCGAGCCGGTATTGACGGGAACGAAGGAAGAGTCGCGGCGGGGAGAATTCAAATGGATGGCTTTCGCGATCAGCTCCTTGCCGGTGCCGCTCTCGCCCTGCAGCAGCACCGTAGATCGGCTGGCCGCCACTTGGCCCACCAGATCAAAAATTTTCAGCATGGGCTCGCTCTTGCCCACGATGTTTTCAAAGTTGTAGCGTTGCTTGAGGGCGCGTTTGAGTTGAACGTTCTCTTCCTCCGCGCGGTGGCGAGCAATCGCCGCGCGCAGATCGGCCAGAAGCTTTTCGTTGTCCCAGGGTTTCTGGATGAAATTCGCCGCCCCCACCTGCATCGCCTTGACTGCATTCTCCACCGTGCCGTAGGCGGTGATCATGATGATGGAAAGCTGCGGATCCTGGGCGTGGATCTCGGCCAGCAATTCCATACCGTTGCGGTCGGGCAGCGCCAGGTCGAGTAGCACCACATCGAAGCTGTGCTCGCCGATGCGCGCCAGTCCCATTTCGCCGCTGTCGGCTGACTCCACGGCATAGCCTTCCATTTCCAGCAACGTCTCCAGCGATTCGCGAATGGCGGCTTCATCGTCAATGATCAACACCGAGCCCATCGAGGAGTGGGTGTCGTTCAGCGGGCGCGAGATGACGGCGGCTTCAGACATTGACTGCCTTCCTGGTCAGCGGAAAATCGAGATAGAACCGCGTGCCTTCGCCGGGGCGGCTTTCTACCCGGATCTTTCCCGCGTGCTCCTGGATGATGCCGTAACTCACCGACAAACCCAGGCCCGTGCCCCGTGGCTGGCCTTCGCGCGATGCCTTGGTGGTGAAGAAGGGGTCGTAAATGCGATGGATGTGCTCCTGCGCGATCCCCGTCCCGGTGTCCGACACCACGACACTCACGCTCTCGCCATTGGAAGTGGTGATGCGGAGCGTGCCCCCGTTCGACATCGCATCCTTGGCGTTCAGGAACAGGTTCAAAAAGACCTGCTGCAGCCGTCCGGCGTTCCCGTTGATCGAGGGAAGATGGGCCGCTAATTCATTCTGAACCTGGATCTTCGAGGTCTTGAACTGGTGCTCCAGCAACGCCAGGGTGTCATGGATAATCCGGTTCACGTCCACCTCGGTGAACTCGGTGCCGCTGGTCCGGGAGAAGTTCAGCAGGTTGTTGACGATTTCTGACGCCCTGAAGGTCTGCCGCGTGATCTTCTCCAGCAGGCCCCGTTGCGGGTCGCCCTGCACTTGCTTGGACAGCATTTGTGCGTAGGAGGAAATCACGGCCAGCGGGGTGTTGACTTCATGGGCCACGCCCGCCGCCAGAAGTCCGATCGACGAGAGCTTGTCCGCTTGCGAGAGTTGGGCCTCGAGCTCAACCCGCTCGGTAATGTCATCCATGATGATGAGCCGCCCGATGACGTTGAACTTGCGCGTCACCAGGGGCGCAATTGCCACATTCACAATCCGGCTCTCACCGGTTGGCGTGGTCAGCCGGAACTTGTAAAGGTTATGAATGCCCTGATTCTGCCTTACCCGGTAGAACTCTTCCACGAAGGCCGCCGGTAATATTTCGCTGAGGGGGCGCGCCAGTACTTGCCAACGTGGCAGCGCATACATCACTTCCATTTGCGAGTTCCAGGATTCAATGCGGTCCGCCAAATCCACCGCCAGCACGCCCACGTTGATAGACTCGACGATGTTCTCGTTGAAATCCTTCAGGCGCTCGTATTCCGCGACCTTCTGCTCCAGCGACGCATACAAGCGGGCGTTCTGAATGGCGATTCCAAGGTACCCCGCCAATGTCTCCAGCAGTTCCACGTCTTCACTGGAGAGGAAGTCGCCTTCCACGGTTTTTCCCAAACCCAGGACGGCGACCGTCTGCTTTTGGGCGTGGCAGGGAATGTAGTAGTTCAACTCCAGCCGTGCGATGGTTTGTTGGGCGCTCGGAGTTTCGCGCGGCACCTGATGAGCGTTGTCAAAGAATATGTGCCCCGCGTCGATTTCCGGCCGCGGCGCGGCCAGGAAGCTTAAGTCCAGCCCGCTGGTCTGAGTCATGCCGAACGATTTCGAAAGCAGGAAGCGTACCGGGCCTTCTCCACTGGAAAGGAATACCGCCATGCGGTCCACCAGCAGCGTCCGTGACAAACGATCCACCACCGAGCTCAACATCTCGTCGAGGTCGGTTTCCGCGCTCAGCTCTCGGCCAAATTCGATCAGCGTCTTGCGATAGTCGTAGCGCGTGCGGTAGAAAAACTGGTCGATGCGCTCCTGGATCCACTTGCGTACTGGATCGAAAACCAGCGCTGTGACCACAATGGCCAGCACCAGCCCGATCGGACCGGAGCTGGGAACGCGGGCGTGGACCAGTTCCGCCACCGCGGCCACGACTGCGAAGTATGCTCCGATAATGGCCGCCGCCGACAGCGTATACACCATGCCGCGCTTGAAGATCAGGTCCACGTCCATCAACCGGTAGCGGAAGATGGCGTACCCGAACGTCAGGGGAAGCAGTCCAAGCGACAACACCGAAACCTTCATGGTGTTTTCTGGCAGCGCACCCGCCAGGTACGGGATCACGTAGAACAACGTGAAGGGAGTAATCGCCAGAATCGTTCCTCGAGTGATCCATTTCAGTTGCTGACGAAGAATCGGGGTGCTGGCCCAACGGTAGGTATTGACCAGCACCGCCGCCGCCGCGATGAAGAACACGGCCAGGTAGGCCATTTGCAGACGATCCAGGTTCCAGCGCAAGATCTCGCTGGCTCGCAGCAGTTGGAGCGCTACGACATGCAGGCTCAATAATGCCGCACCGGGTAGGTAGATTGTCGGCAGGACCCAGCGATGCTCGCGCACGAACTGGCGTCGTTCGGGAAAAGTCAGGACAAAATGCAGGAACAGGGCCGGTTGCAGCATCCAGGCGACAACATTTCCCCAATAGATTGTCCAGTCGAACTGGTTGAGCTTCCCGCTGTAGTGGAAGGTGTAGAAAATGAACGAAACCAGACAGAAAATATAAAAGTGCGTCGAGCCCAGCGCCGTCCACCGTCGCAACAACACGTACAGTCCGACCCCGAGGTAGATCAGGCCAATCAATCTCAGCCAGTTGTATTGCGAGCGCTCGGCCGGGACCGGAATCAGCACCACGTCCACCGGAACCGCCTGCCGCACCAGCGAATACGTGGTCTTGGACCAGGCGCCGACGCGGAACAGTTGATGGCTGAGGGCCGCGGTGGTGGTCGCGGGGTGTTGGTCAATCGCCAGCAGTTGATCGCCGACTTTAATTCCCGCACGCCTTCCCGGTCCGTCTTCATCCACACGGTTTGCCACCAGGCTTCCACCTTGCTCCACCCACCAAACGCCATCCGTCGGCAACTGGAACGAGCGTTCAGCCTGGAAGTTGTATCCCGCATAAATGATGGCTGCCGTGGTCAGCAAGGCCAACAGGATCACGGTGGAGCGGACTTGGAAGTCCTTGTTCATGGACGGCGACGGCACCAGCCGCGGGCTGGAGGCTTCTCGTCCTGCATTCTGCACGTTCGCTGCCATGACCACAGCCATAGGAGAGCCACTAAGTGGCTTGGAAACATCTAGTTCCAATATTATAGGGGCAATTCCATAGTAAAGATATGTTTTTTGGAAGCTGCGTTGTGGTATTTGGTAACTGTTTGATTCGAGTGTCAGTTAGCTCTCTGGTTTCCCACATTTCCTAAGTGCGCTGATCCAGTAGAATCGTATTTCCACTATGAGCTCGAGCGAAGAGGTCATTCAGCGCGAACGCCAATTTCTGCTCCAGACCTACAGCCGGTATCCCCTCGTCATCGCCCGCGGCAAGGGCGTTTTCCTCTTCGACTTGGAGGGCAAGCGCTACTTGGACTTCGTCGCCGGCCTGGGAGTGAATGCTCTCGGCCACGCGCACCCGAGAATCGTGAAAACCCTTCGCGAGCAGTCGGCGCGCGCCATTCATCTGTCGAATCTCTACTACAACGAATATCAGGGACTTCTGGCCGAGAAGCTGTGCCGGCTGTCGGGATTGCAGCGCGCCTTTTTCTCCAACAGCGGGACGGAGGCCATTGAAGGTTCCATCAAGCTGGCGCGGCTTGCCGGGCATCGCGCGGGGGGTGAAGCGAAGAGCCGGCTGGTGGCCCTGCAGGGTTCTTATCACGGTCGCACCTTCGGCTCTATGTCTCTCACCGGGCAGGACAAGTACCGCAAAGGCTTTGAACCCCTGCTCGAAGAAGTGAAATTCGTGGATCGCAACGATACTGAAGCGCTGCGGGCTGCGGTCAATGACACCACTTGCGCCATCGTGCTGGAGCCGATTTTCGGGGAAGGCGGAATTTACGAATGCTCGGTCGAATTCCTGCAGGAGTGCCGCCGATTAGCCGACCATCATCGTGCTGCCCTAATCTTCGATGAGATCCAATGTGGTCTGGGACGCATCGGCACCATCTTCGCTTTCCAAACGTTTGGCGTCACCCCTGACATCGTCGCTATTGCCAAGCCCATCGCCGCCGGCCTGCCGTTGGGGGCGTTCCTGGCGAAGGAAGAATTCGCTTCGGCGATTGCGGTTGGGCAACACGGAACCACCTTTGGCGGTGGCCCGCTTGCTTGTCGTGTGGCGCTAGAATACCTCTCGGTTCTGGAGGACGACAAGCTGCTGGACAATGTCACTCGCGTGGGCGCTTACCTGCGGCAGGAATTGAAACTGCTAACTGAGCGTTATGCCGCCGCCCGGGAAGTGCGCGGCCGGGGCCTGATTCAGGGCTTGCAGCTCGATGTCCCCGCGCGTCCCATCGTGGAGCAGGCCCTCAGCGAGGGTGTGCTCTTTAATAGCACACAGGACACGGTGGTGCGATTCCTGCCGCCGTTTCTGTTGCAAGAAAAACATGTGGACAAGGGCATTCGTGTCCTCAAGAAATTTCTGGGTAAGAAGCGGCGCAAGGCCTGACAGGTTTCTACATTCTCGAATGACAATCGCAGTGCATCCCGCAGCCCGAGCCAACCTTCACATCGAGGACCTACGAATGAGTCTCGATGGGCTGAGCTGCCGCTATCTGCGTGCCGGCTCGGGCCCAGCGCTGCTGCTGGTGCACGGTCTCATGGGATATTCATTCTCCTGGCGACACACGATTCCCGCCCTCGCCCATCAAGCCACGGTTTATGCCATCGACCTGCCGGGCACAGGGTTGTCAGATCGTTCGCCCGGCATGGACTGTAGTCAGGCTGCTGGCGCAAAACGCTTGCTGCAGTTCATGGAGCAGGCTGGCATCGCCTCCTGCGACCTGTTAGGCACCTCACACGGCGGCGCCTTGGCCATGAGGGCCGCCGCGCTGGCGCCGCAGCGCGTGCGGCGATTGATCCTGGTCGCGCCCGCCAACCCCTGGTCCACCTATTCTCGCCTCCTGATTCCGTTCCTCAGCAACCCCGTGGTCGCGCCGCTGTTCCTGCAACTGTTTCCGCGGCTGCGCATTTTGCAGGATTTCTACTTCCGGCGGCTGTTTGGCGACACCCGGCGCATCCGTGCGGGGACGCTGGAGGGTTACGCCGCCCCCCTGCGTACTCCCGGATCGTTCGAGTATGGCCTGAGTGTGCTTCGTAGCTGGAAGCAATGCATGAGGGAACTCCGAACCGTGATCCCCCGCATTGCCCACATTCCCACGTTGCTCATCTGGGGAGACCGCGACGCCGCCGTCGAGCCCGCCTCCGCTTATCAGTTGCAAGCGCAATTTCAGAACTGCCGCCTGCTCATGTTGGGGGGCGTCGGTCACTTGCCTTACGAAGAGGTGCCGGAAGAATTCAATCGGGCAGTGGCGTTGTTCCTGACCTAGCGACTCGCGAGCGATACGTGCGAAAGCTAATTGATGCCCACCCTACCCAGTGCTACCCTCGACACAGCCACCACAAATGCCAACTTCCGCGAAGTCACCCACCATTCCTGAACGCCGGTCCCTGAGCCGCACTTTGCACCTCGACGTTCCTGAGGTCTGGGTACGCTTTTTGCTGGCAATCGCCGGATTGGTTCTGGCTTTCACGGCGGCGCTGTTCTCAACCGTAGCTCGTGAATCGGGAAGCCTCTGGGGCACTCTAGTCCTCGCTTCCACCGCCCTGCTGCTGGCCGTAATTGTAGGCCTGACCACCGTGCCCTATCTCGCCCGCCGGGTCGCCGTCTCCCGTTTGCGGGACGCCTTCGATTACGATGTCACCCGCATTGGCGTCGCCTACGTGGTTACTGTGCTGCTGATCGGAATCGCCGCCCTGAACACGGGAAACAATCTGCTCTACATCATCGTTGCGGCAATGCTTGCGGCCATTCTGGTGTCGGGAGTCGCTTCCGCTGTGGTTTTGCGTGATCTTCAACTGGACGTCCATCTCCCCGAACACGTTTTCGCCGGTCGCGCGGCGCTCGGCCGAATCGTATTGCGCAATCCCCGCCGTTGGTTGCCGTCATTTTCCGTGAACGTGGTCGCCATAAAGAACGAAAGCCTGAAGCGCTGGCGATGGATGCCCGCAACGTTTGCCTTCCCGCCCAAACGCGCACCCGGAGAGCAATGGATCAACCTGCCCGATCGCAGACTGCGCCGCGTGGAGGCGCCGAAGACTGCGCCCAGCATTTTTGAAGGTTCGGCCTACTTCCCCTACGTCCCCGCGGGAAGCGAACCTAAGGCCGACTTGCCACTGCGTTTTCCGCGCCGCGGCGTCTACCAACAGGCAGCTTTTGGCCTGGCAACACGTTTTCCCTTCGCTTTTCTGGTCAAGACCCGCCGCATTCCCCTTGCCCGCGAAATCATCGTCTACCCGTCGGTGGAACCCGCAGACGAGTTTTTCGAAGTGCTCCCCCTGATCACGGGCGAGTTTGCAACTTTTACCCGTGGCCGCGGATCAGACCTCTACCGCATCCGTGAATACGCGCCTGAAGATTCCGCCCGTCATGTCGACTGGAAAGCAACCGCCAAGTCGGGTTCGCTTAAGGTGCGTGAGTTCAGCCGCGAAGATGAGCGCAAGCTGCGCATCGTCTTCGATAATCCCGTTGCCGGAGTTCTTCCCGAGAAAAGCTATGAAGAAGCCATCGCGCTGGCAGCCTCGTTGAGCTGGCATTTTGCCGGGGAGAACACTGAACTGTCGTTCGTCGCCCAAGGGTACGACGGAACGCCCGACCTTTATCGTTTCCTTGCCTATCTCGCCGCCGTTAGTCCCCAATCGTCGCCATCCGTGGTCAAAAGCCTGCAGCCCTCCGACGACTACAACATCATCTTCACTGCTCAGCCCCGTGGCAGCGTTCCTACCGCGCTGTGGGCCTGTTCTTATTTCGTATTCATGGGTCAGACAGGTTGAGGTGTGTGCCTCCGCGCTGACTCCGGACCAGGAGTTGGTTTTATGGCTTCAGATCTCAGGCGCGAAAGATCACCTAGATGCCATAGTTCACGGCCCGGAGACGTCTTTGTAAGCGTCGCGCGCCTCGGTAACTTTGGTGTGAGCATCGTGCTCCCTGAAGTGGGCAGCATCCCAATCCTCCATGGCGATCATGGAATGGTCAGCAGTGGCCAACGCTTCTTCCGCCCGAATGGCGTCAACCCATTCATCCACCGCTTTTAGGCGCAACTGATCAAGATTCTCTCTACTTATAGCTACCGCAGATGAATGCCGCCCCCAGGCCCGGTCAATTGGATGGGTCGAATTTAACCGAAAATTAATGCACAAGGAACCGAGACTTCCAGCCTCCGCCAGCTTGGCCTAGCGCCTAGGAGGCGGGTCTTCAGGACGCCTCATCCGCGCCTTACATCAGGCCCATATTGGCCCTCGGCCCTCCCTGCCAGCCAAATACGTGGTTTTCCCTCTTTCCCGGAGCTACATTTCGGCATATACTCGCGCCGGTTAGCGATTCGCGCACCGCAGGAGGTGGGCAAGTGAATATTTCTGATTTGATCAGCAACCAGGACACCTACGGAGCCGAAGCCCATCAGACCGTACTTGAGGTCGCGAAGGCCATGGTGAGCCGCAACATTGGCGCCGTGCCTGTACTACACGACGGACGATTGGTGGGTATCTTCTCCGAACGCGACCTGATGAGCCGGGTCGTTGCCGAAGGGCTCGACCCTCGCACTCTCCCCGTCGAGCAGGTCATGACCAAGGATCCCCTCACAGTAACCGCCAGCGAGAGCGTGGAAAACTGCATGCTTATAATGCGGCGCCACGGGTTCCGCCATTTGCCTATTTGTGATGGTCAGCGGGTGGTCGCGGTAGTTTCCCTGCGAGACATCCTGCTCCACGATCTGACAGAGAAAGACCACGAGGTTCGCATGATGCGGGCCTATATTCAGGCATCTCCCGAGATGTAAGCCCCCCAGTCTGAACCATCTCCCCCTCTGGGCACCGGGTCCGGTAACCCTGTCAGTAACCGTTACCCTCGCGTTACTTTGGTACATTGACCGTTAAGGTACACGTGCTAACTTTAGTGTGAGCAGGAAGGCGTTTCGAAGTCCTGTTTGGAGACAATTCGACCCCATTTTGAATGCCAAAGTCCAGCTCGTGCTATGGCTTTCCCACCCGGCCTTGGAGCTCGTGCTAGCCGCGGCGATGCTTTGGCGCAAACTACATCGCAAGTTTCCCGTCTTCTTTGCCTACATCATTTTTCAGCTAGTGAATTTCGCGATCCTATTTCCCATCCAGCGCTCCGGCAATTACGATCTTTATTTCTACGCCTATTGGATTGGTGCGATCATCAGCCTGGCCATCGGATTCAAGGTCATTCACGAAATCTTCCTGGATGTTTTTCGCCCCTACCACACGCTCCGTGACCTAGGAACCGTGCTGTTTAAGTGGGCCGCGCTGGTCATGTTCCTGGTCGCCCTGGTGGTGGCCGCCGCAAGTCCCGCCGGGCAATCGCCTATCGTGCAAGCGGTAGTCACGGTGCAACGCTGCGTGCGCGTTATCCAGTGTGGTTTGATTCTCTTCCTGCTCGTGTT
>Ga0335081_10003500_pt1 | contig 24734 bp, 22 predicted proteins | sample Lox_Sample_35_FD_206713 | JGI IMG/M metagenome (GOLD analysis project Ga0335081, IMG submission 206713) | Soil microbial communities from Loxahatchee National Wildlife Refuge, Florida, United States - Lox_Sample_3.5 | ecosystem: Environmental > Terrestrial > Soil > Wetlands | place: USA...
CTCGCCGTACTGCCTCCGGTGGGTGAAATTCACAAACAGCTCACGCTGCTGGCCATCGGTGTTCTGCAACTCAGCGAGGGATGGATCATGGCTCGCGCGCCGCGCCGCGGGGCCGCCTACATCGTCCTGCTCAAGATTGCGCTGGCGACTCTGCTCATTGATCACACCGGCGAGTTGAGCATCAACAGCAATTACTATCCGATTTATTACCTTCCCGTCGTGACCGCCGCCGAGTACTTCCCACCGCTCGCCACCATGCTGTGGACCGCACTCGCCTCGGCCGCTTACTGTTCTTATCTTTACCCGGCGCTCCAGGTTTACGAGATTTCGGCGGAGGGCTATGAGCGGCTGGCGCTGCGCATTCTGTTTTTCTTCCTCGCCGCCATGGTGGTCAACCGCTTTGTCATCGAGAATCGCGGGCAGATGAAGCGCTACCAGGAACTGGCGGAGACGCTCGCCGAAACCAATCGGCGGCTGGAACAGGCTCAGGCTGAAGCGCGGCGTTCGGAAAGGCTGGCCGCTCTGGGGCAGCTTTCCGCCGGCTTGGCGCACGAGATACGCAATCCCCTTGCCGTGATTCGCGGATCGGCGGAGATGTTGACCCAGAAACTCAAACAGGCCGATCCGCTGGCCAGCGAGTTGGCCAGCTACGTGTTGAGCGAAACCAACCGCCTGAGCGTTTTGGTCACGCGTTTTCTGGACTTCGCCCGTCCTCTGCAAGCCGAACTGGAACCCCACGAAATCACCACCGTCCTGGATCGCGCCTTGAATTCCGTGGCCGCCGTTCGCAAGGACGAAGCCATCCATGTGGAGCGGCAGTATCAAAGAGATCTGCCCCTGGTGCCTCTGGATGAAAGCCTGTGCGAGCAGGCATTTGCCAACCTGGTTCAGAATGCCTACGATGCCATGAGCAGCGGCGGAGGGACGCTGCGCCTCAGCGCGTCAAAAGCGGTCAGGGCCGATCAGGATGGCGTCGAAGTTCGCATCGCGGACACAGGACCCGGCATTCCTGCGGAACTGCGCGAACAGATTTTCAATCCCTTCGTCACCACCAAGAAAACCGGCATGGGCCTTGGCCTTTCCATCGTCTCGAAAATCGTGGATGGTCATCACGGGTCGATCCGGGTGGATAACGGAGGCGGCCCGCCATCCCGCAGTGGCGCTTGTTTCGTGATCTTCTTTCCCGCGGCCACGCAAGGCAGACCCGCGGTGTCCTCCGGCTTGGTAGTCTCTTAGACAAAGGGAACAGGAAATGGCCAACGCAACGGCGAAGATTCTGATCGTAGAGGATGAGGCGAAGATGCGCCGCCTTCTCGAATTGAATCTCGGCGAGGAGGGCTTCGCGACCCTCTCCGCCAGCGACGCCGAAACCGGATTGAAACTGCTGCGGGAAAATTCCATCGATCTGATCGTCACCGATCTCAAGCTTCCGGGTATGGACGGCCTGGAATTTCTGCAGGCCGTCAAGCGCCAGAACGCGGCCTTGCCGGTGGTTGTGATGACCGCGTTCGGGTCGGTCGAGACCGCGGTCGACGCCATGAAGGCCGGCGCCGCCGATTACGTGCTCAAGCCCTTCTCACTCGCCGAAATGCGGATGGTGATCCATAAAGAGCTGGACGTCCGCAAGCTGCGCGAAGAAAACCGGTCGCTGCGCGAGGCGCTGGGCAAACGCTATACCCACCCCAACGTGGTCGCCCGCAGCGTGAAGATGCAGGAGGTTCTTTCCACCGTGGAGCGCGTGGCGCCGACCAACACTACCGTTTTGCTCGGCGGCGAGAGTGGCGTGGGCAAGGATTTGATCGCTCGCGCCATCCACGAGAAGTCGCGCCGCTCCTCCGGGCCATTCATCAAGATCAACAGCACCGCGATTCCGGAAAATCTGCTGGAGAGCGAATTGTTTGGCTTCGAAAAAGGGGCCTTTACCGGTGCGGTGGCCAGCAAGCCGGGAAAGTTTGAGCTGGCGGACAAGGGGACCTTGTTTCTCGATGAGATCGGCGATGTGCCTCCCGCGACGCAGGTAAAACTGCTGCGTGTCCTGCAGGAGCGCGAATTCGAGCGTCTGGGCGGAACTCGCACCGTGAAAGTCGATGTGCGATTGGTTGCCGCGACTAATCGCGACTTGCGCGAGGCCCTGGAGCAGGGAACATTTCGCGAGGACCTTTACTATCGCCTCAATGTCGTCCCCATCGACATTGCTCCTCTGCGCGAGCGTAAAGAAGACATCCCCGATTTGGTCACGCTTTTCGTCTCCCGTTTCCGCAACGACTCCGGCAAGGCGGTCGAGGGGGTCTCGCGTGAGGCCATGCAGATTCTGACGAATTATCACTGGCCGGGAAACGTGCGCGAATTGCAGAACATCATCGAGCGGGCGTGCGCGCTGGCGAAAGGCAAGACCATCGAGGCCGCCGATATTCATCTCGACCCGCGCCCCGCCAAGCCCGCCGACGGCGCTGACAACTTTCTCCCCGCAGGCATGACCTTGGAGAAGTGGGAAGATGAGATGATTCAGGAAGCGCTTCGCCGCGCCCACGGAAACAAAAGCCAGGCGGCACGTTTGCTGGGCCTGTCGCGCAATGCCTTGCGCTACCGGCTGTCGAAGATTGGGATCGCGGACGATGGAGAGAAAGAGACGTAACCCGCGTGAGCATCTCCTGCTCCTGAGCGACCGGTGGCTGAAAACCACCACCTCGGTTGAAGCTGGCCAGTAGCGCTGTCTCCTGCCTCAGGTAAAATTTTGTATCTTCTCGTTTCCCTCTGAAAAGAAACGAGTTGGCAGCCCCGTCACCAACCCCGTTTGGCCCGGCGGTTGCTCTTCTCTACACCGATGAAATCGCAAGAGCTTGAGGGGACGAAGAACGTGGCTTTCGGAGAAAGAGGCAGGCCATGAAAAACAAACTCATTGCGGGCTTGGCAATGCTGGCTTTGGTGATCGTGGGCGGCTTATGTCTCAGCGTGAATGCCCAGACCACCGAGGAGGGCCCTGGGCCGTCGGAACAGCCCAGCGCTCCCATGGAGGTCGGCCAGCAGCAACCGCCACCGCCCGGCCAGGCAGGTCCACCGCCTGATATGCAAGACCAGCAGGATCAGGCCGGCCCCCCGGGGCAAGATCAGGGCGAAACTCAGGAGCAGGCGCAGCAGCAGGAGAATCAGCACGGCGTGGGCCACATTAGCCTCATGCACGGCAACGTCTCCACGCAGCGCGGCGATTCGGGTACTTGGTCTGCGGCAGTGTTGAATCAGCCTGTGCTTGAGGGCGACAAAGTTTCCACCGGAGATGGAGCGCGCGCTGAGGTGCAGCTCGACTACGCCAACATTCTCCGCCTGGGACCGAACTCACAGGCCACGATTGCAAACTTCACCAACAAGTTCATCCAGATTCAGGTGGGACAGGGTCTGGCCGATTACACGGTCTTCGGCGAGAGCCAGGCTGAGCCGGAAATCGACACACCCAACGTCGCCCTCCATCCCGCGCATCAGGATGGCGTCTTCCGCATTGAAGTGCGGCCGGATGGCGACACCGTAATCATCGTGCGCAAGGGCGAAGCGCAGATTTCGACCCCGAAAGGAATCGCCGACATCAAGACGGGAGACATGGCGACCATCCGCGGCACCGCCGATAGCGCCGAATACAAAATCGATCCCGCGCCTCCCCAAGATGAATGGGATCAGTGGAACGCGGAACGTGACCACATGATTCACAGCGCCAACTCCTGGCGCGACACGAACCGCTATTACGTTGGATCGGAGGATCTTGACCAGTACGGCAATTGGGAAAACGTGCCGGACTACGGCAATGTGTGGGTTCCGAATGAGCCGGATGATTGGGCTCCTTATCGCGATGGCAATTGGGTCTGGGAGCCTTACTACGGCTGGACGTGGGTCGGTTACGAGCCTTGGGGCTGGGCGCCTTATCACTACGGACGCTGGTTCTGGTATGGCAATTCATGGGCTTGGTGGCCAGGACCGGTATGGGGCGGGTATCAACCCTTCTGGGCGCCCGCTTACGTGTCGTTCTTCGGATGGGGATCAGGCTGGGGCTTCGGGATTGGTTTTGGAGGTTGGGGTGGTTTCGGGTGGTTGCCAATTGGACCCTGCGACTGGTTCCATCCGTGGTGGGGTGGATGGCGTGGCCGCTTCGGAGTAGTCGGATTTAACCGCTTTGGGGGCCGCTTTGGAGGATTTGCTCCGCTGCACGGCGGCACGCGCTTCTCGAATCTGGCGCACTTCAACGATCCGCACATCGGCCACGGATTATCGACGGTGGGCGCAGGCCGCTTCGGCAATGGACGAATCCGTGCGGTCGCCGCAACCGGTGAGCAGCTGCGAGGCGCCCGGATGATGACCGGCAACCTGCCGGTGGTGCCGACGCGCAACAGTCTGTCGGCCAGCGGCCGGGCCGCCGCACCTTCGACCATGCGTGGCGGGCCGCAGCACTTTTTCGGTACGCACACAACGGCGCGCACGGCCTCCTTCGAGCAGCAGAGCGCTCACCTGCAGCAGTCGTTGGAGCGGAACCACTTCGCTCCAATCGACGCGGGCGGGCGGGCGGTGGGACGTAACGCCGAGTCGCGCGGAACCTTCGCGGGAACCGGCAAGCCCAGTGCAGGCACACCGGCGGCAGGCCGTGAAGATAGCAATCTGGCGCACCGCACCGTTGGCAATCAAAACGGCGGACATGAGAACGGAAACCATGGCGCCTTCCGGTCGTTCAGCGCACCGAACAATGGAAACACGCGCTCCGAAACCAGAGAGCCGGAGCGCTCGGCAGGGCCGGCGAATTCCAGCAATCGTTTGCAGACCTCGCCCGCAACTCGTGGCGAGCCCAATCGCAGCGCGTGGAAGCCATTCACACCGCCAACGCACAATGCGCAATCGGCAGAGCGCGGCGGCGGTGCGGAGTTCTCCAGCCGGGGTGAGAGCGGCAGTTATTGGAACCGGACCGCACCAAGTTCAACCTACACGCGCGGCTACGGTTCACCCGGCTATGGACGCAGCGGCGGTTATTCGCGGCCGCAACTCGATATGCGCCAGCCAATCGTGCAGCCCCGCTCTTCCGGCAACTACGGCGGCTATCGTGGGGCGCCAAATTACGGCGGCAACCGGGGAAGCTACGGCGGCTATCGTCCATCGCCGGCGCCAAGTTACGGCAACCGCGGCGAATACGGCGGCGGAGGGCATCCCAGTTACGGAGGCGGCAGCCACGGCGGCTACAGTGGCGGCGGACATCCCTCAGGCGGAGGTGGTGGTGGACGTTCGGGCGGAGGCGGAGGTGGACATTCCGGTGGTGGTCACCGGTAGGTTGAAACGAGCGGTGAGTTAAAACAACCGAAGTGAAGTCAGAGGGAAACGGGCGTGCCACAAGGCGCGCCCGCTTCATTTGCGCTAGCATTGGCTAACTATCACGCCGATTTCACGGCCTCACGTAAGCCGGATTATCCGGTTCGGGAGGGTCGTAATCCCGTCCGTACTTGTTCTTGTGCGCCACTTCGAGATTCGATTCCTCCAGTGTGATCGTCCCGAGGGTGGTTTGCCCGGCAGCGACGGTGATCTCGCGCTCTTGCGTGCGCAAGGTGTCCTGCGGCACGGAGGCATGGAAGATGTGCATTTGATAACGCCCCGGAACAATATCGCGAATATCGATCGCACCGTGCGCGTCGGAAAGCGCATAGTAGGGGGTGTTCAGAGCGATGACCACCGCGCTCATCTGGGCATGAATGTTGCAGAAGATATAGGAAATGCCCGGCTTGTCAAAGCGCACAAATTGCGTCGAGCCGCTCTCGTACAATCCCAGGTCGAAGCGCTTGCCGTCGTACAGCGAAAACACGTTATGGAAGAACGGGTCGTGGTTGGGAAACTCCACTTTGCCCCCGACCGGCACGACCACCAGCGACGGGTGAAAGCTCTTGTCTTTCTGTATCAGCTTGGGAATCTCGGATGGTTTCTGCGGGGGCGACGGTTCGACCGGTGTATTTCCCAAAGGAGTCAGCCACACCACGGCCTTGCCTGCGTCGCGAAAGCGGTGCCCGTTCTTCATCAATTGCACCTTGCCTCTGATCTCAGCCTGCTGTGCGGCCGCGAGCGCGCCGGACAAGAGCAATCCGCAGACGACGATTCGCCGTTTCATGGAACATTTCATCATCAGAACAAAATCCCCATCGAGAGATTCACCTGGCTGGTTGCGCTGCTGCTGCTATAGACGGGAAAGCTGCGCAAACGTCTGAGTTCCGCCGCCAGCACCAGGTCCGACTTTGGGCGATAAACCAGATTGCCCAGCACGCTGCGATTGCGTCCCAGGATGGTGCTGTAGTTGTTGGCGTCCGTAGCAAATCCACGAATGTCGCCGGCGAAAGGATTGTCCTCACCATAGACGGCATTGATCTCAATCTTGGGAGTAATCTGCAACTGCAACTGGCTCCATCCCCCTTCTGAATTCAGTCCGCGGACTGGGGTGTAAGCGCCGGCGGGGTTGCCGCCAAAGATCACGGACCGTCCGATTCCAGCGCCCAGCCCGCCGACGCCGCGTCCGCGGTAGAACTCGCCGGAAAGATTCAGGCGATGCACGATTGGAATCTGCCAGTCGGCCATGCCGGCCCAGGCGTCTACATAGCGATCCCACGACCAGTTCTGCCGGCCATAGTAGCCCGCTACCCCAAAACTGAGTGGATGGTCCGATGCAGAGCTTGACCACGACGTGCGCACGCCATAAGCCGGTTGGCCCGATTGCTCACCAGCCTGCGCGTAACGGTAGAACGGATCGTCGGGCGGCTCCCAATCGAGGTTGTCGAAAACGCCCCCCTGCACGGTGACCATCTGTCCCGAGGATAATTCGAAACCGTGCTCCACCCGGACTTGCGGCGTCCACGCCCAAAGATTTCCCGCGTACGCCATGGCCGGCGTGGCCAGCGAGGCAAACGACGTAGGCGACAAAGGAGATATAAACAGCGAGTCCTGACCTGCCACTACTGAGGTGTGTTCCCAGTCCAGACGCACGCTGGCGGTTTGCATGCGCGCGATTCCGAAATCCACGCCATTGGGCGTCGCGGGAAATCCTCCGGCAAAATCGAAGCGCAGGTTGGCCGAAGTCCTTGCGCCCGCCAGATCGGGACCAAAGACCTCCAGGCCAATTTCCGTTTGCCGCAGCGTCGCGCCGAATGTGGCCTGGGAAGTTCCCAGAGGTGTAGGCTGCGCAATGTTGGGGAAATCGAGGTCGTCGGAGGCGCCAACGTTGCGGAAGGCATTCATCAGCACGATTCCGGAGAGCCGCACGCGATACTTCGAGGCGGATTCCACCTTGGTCTGATATTGCTCGTCGACTTTCTCGCCGAGCAGGGCATTGGACTCTTCGAGCTTCTGCACGCGATCCGCCAGACTTGAAGAAAGACTGGAAGAACTTTGCGGCGGGGAAGTGGGTGCGGTCGACGTCACAGGAGATGCGCTGGGCTGAGTGGGCGGCGCTGCTGCCGGCATGGCCCTCGACGCAACGACGGGAGCCAGCATAGAGCGCGTATCCTCCAGCTCCTGGCGCAATTCCTTCATTTCGGCTCGTGACTGTGCGTTCTCCGTTCGCATTTGTTCCACCAGTCCTCGCAGCTCCTGAACCTGGTGTTCCAGTTCGCGCACGGCTAAATCGCCACGAGCGGCCGGCTCTGGTGCCGATCCCTGCGCCATACCATAACCACTGCACAGAACCAAAGCAGATCCCAAGACCGCGAAGATCCTTATGCTCTTCACAGCATCCTCCCCGCGCGGCATGCGGATCACCATGAAAACGACCGTGGGAATGGGGTTCTTCTATCCGGGTGCCGCTCCTGAGTTTTCACTTGTACGTTCCGTTTCCGTAGAGGCCAAAGACGAAGCCGGGACTTTAGCCTCCTCTGGTTGCGACGGCCGCCCCGACTGCCCCGGGAGCACGATCCGAAACACCGTCCGGCCCTCCGCCGTGCGCTCGACAAAAATCTCTCCGCCATGATCCTGCACGATCTTCTGGACCACGGTAAGTCCCAATCCAGTGCCGTTCTGCTTTCCGTAGCTGACAAAAGGATGGAACAGTTTTTCACGAATCGGTTCCGCGATGCCGGGCCCGTTATCCGAGACCGCGATCGTCAGCGAATCTCCGCCCGAGCGCACTGCAACCTCGACTCTGCCATCCGCGGCCGGCGCTGCTTCGCAGGCATTCAGCAGCAGGTTGTAAAGGGCACGCTCCAGCTTGCGCGGATCGAACCACGCCAGAGTCTGCGCGCCGCCCTGCACCTCGATCAATGTGCCCTGGTGCCGCGGATGGAGACGCACTGCCTGTACTGCGCGCTGCACCGTTTCTGAAACACTGCTGAAGGCGGGAGTCAACGACTCTCGCGTGCGCGCGAATTCCAGCAGAGAGTCGATCAGGTCCGTCATCTGGTTCACGCCTGTCCGCACCTCCTGGTACAGCTCCTCGCGCTGTGCGGCGGTCAGGCGGCCGTCGCAAAGAAACTCGGAGTTGGCAACGATGGCGGCGAGCGAGTGCCGCAGGTCGTGAGAAATCGAACTCGCCATGCGGCCGATCGTGGCCAGTTGCTCGGACTCCAGCAGATCGTTCTGCGTCTTCAGCAGGCTGGCCCGCATGCGGTCGAAAGCCACCGTCAGTTCAGCGATCTCGTCGCTGCCTCGGGGATCGAGGGGATGTTGAAAATCGCCGTGCTCCAGCGCGCGCACGCCATCGACCAGGCTGGCCAGCGGCCGCGTGAAGGTGTGGGAAATCAGGTAGACCAGAATGCTCCCCACCACCACCGCCGCGATACCCAGCAAAATCAGCAGGCGGTTGAGATTATTCAGAAACCTGGTCGCCTGATCGTAGGATTCCAGCACGCTGAGCCGCACCAGGGTTTCATGCCGTCCCGATAAGTCCAGAGACGTGGCCAGGAAGTGCTCTTCGCCCACCTCCACATCCTGAGGTTGGTCGGCGGCCAGCTCGGCTGCCAGCTTGCGTACCGTGTCACTCTGCGATTGCGAAGAACTCAAAGTGGTGGCCACCACTTCGCTGCCATACGAGAAAGCCACCTGGCTGGCGGAAACCCTGCTGATCTCACGTGCGAGCTGATCATCGATCTCGTATCCCACAATCAGAAAGCCGAGCAGCGGGCCCTCGGTTCTCGAGCCGAAATAGATTGGCTGCACGAATGCCTGGTAAAGATGGTGACCACCGAACCACCAGTGACTCGAATCTTCTTCTTTCAGCGATTGCTCGAAATATCGCTGGGCAGCCTCCGCCGTCAGTCCGGCGTTTTTCGTGTGCAGGGCGACGACTTTACCGTCGCGATTGGCCAGCACGAACAGATCGCTGTCTGCAATTCGCCACAGATCGCTTGAGGCATCCTGAATCGTGGCTGAGTCGGGGGCGGTCATGATGGCGCGAGTAATCGGGAGGTAGGCCACCAGTTCCGCCGAGCGGGTTAGCATGGTTTCGCGCTCGCGCTGAAAATTCTGAAAGATCACCACCGAATTTCGCAGGTCCTCGACGATGCCTTGCCGCACATGATTCTGCACGCTGCGCCGAACCACGAGCAGGCTGGTTGCGGTGAGGCCGGCCGTGATGATGAGCATCGACAGCAGGAAGCGCGTGCGCAGGCTGGTTCGCGCCACCAACATTCCGGCAGGCTCTTTGTGAGGTAACTGAGTCACAGATTCCACAGGAGTGAACCGCGCCGCTTAACGGACAAATTTGTAGCCCATTCCGTGTACTGTCCGGAAGTGTACGGGACTGGCAGGATCTCGTTCCAGTTTCTGCCGCAACTTCAAAATATGGTTGTCTACGGTGCGCGTTGACGGATAATTCTGATATCCCCAGACTTCGTTCAACAGTTCGTCGCGGCTGATGACGCGGTCGGCATTCTGCACCAGGAATTGCAGCGTCTTGAACTCCTGCGCGGTCAAGACCACCACGTTGCCGTCGCGCACCACCTCCATTTTCCGGAAATCCACGGAGATGCCGTCGAAACTGACCAGGTTTACGGTGGTAGTGCGGGAGGTGTGACGCAGTGCCGCTCGCACCCGAGCCAGAAGTTCACGCGGGCTGAAGGGCTTGGTCACGTAATCGTCGGCGCCCAGTTCCAGGAGCAGAACCTTGTCGGAGACATCGCTGGTGGCGCTGAGAACCACGATGGGGAGCGTGGGCATCTGCGCCTTGACTTCTTTGCAGAGATCACGTCCCGAGACCTTGGGCAGGCGCAGATCGAGAATGATGACCGTCGGCGGCGTGGCATGAATGCTGTCCAGCGCCGAGCGTCCGTTGGATTGAACTTCAACGGCATAGCCTTCCGTTTCGAATAGGCGCTTCAGTGCCTTCTGCACAGTCGGATCGTCTTCGACAACCAGAATTCGGCCCGTTGGTCGCGTCGCGCTCATCGTCTCTAGCGGTCTGGCTGCGCTGATTGGCGTTGCAGTTTGACCCATTGAAAGTTGCTCCACTCTAAGGTTTGGGGGCGGCTGATCCTGCCCGCAACTGAAGCTTAGACGATTTTCCTTCAATTTCGGCACTCGGACGAAGGTTTGACAAATTTTTTACAACCCGGACTTGCCTGGGGATTGGACGATGGCTAAAGGCTTGCACGCCAGCGGGCCTCGCATTTCTACCCGGTCCATCTTGATTTGTGCCCTACTGGTCTGGTAGCAAAGCTACGTTTCCGAGGCCAAGGCTCCGCCCGCTGCCTTAGAATTGACTCTCCTTTGCCTGTTCCTTCCGAATTCGGCCGCTTGCGCGTCGTCCTGGTCAGAACACGCAATCCCCTGAACATTGGCGCGTCCGGCCGCGCCATGAGCAATTTTGGGTTTCTCCACTTGCGCGTCGTAAAACCCTACGCGCCAGCCTTCCGTGAGGCCCGCTCGGCCGTGGGCGCGGCTTCTCTCCTGGCCGAAGCCGAGGAGTTCGAAACTGTGACTGAAGCTGTCGCCGATTGCTCCCTCGTCGTCGGAACCACCGCTGTCGGCCAGCGAGAGTTACGCCAGCAGTTCACGCCATTGCGTGAAGGTGCGGATGAGATTCGCGAACATCTGGCGATGGGGAAGGTGGCGCTTTTGTTCGGATCGGAGAAAACGGGACTTTCCAACCAGGACCTCGCGCACTGTCACAAGGTTCTGCATATTCCCACCCGCGAAGAGCACCAATCGATGAATCTTGGCCAGGCCGTAGCCGTTTGTCTTTACGAGTTGGCGCGCGGCACAACCGTCCGGGCAGTATCGAAGGAGAGCCTTCCGTCCTCCGCCGCCCAGCTTGAGCGGATTGCAGGTGTTCTGCTGGAAGCGCTCCGCGCCAGCGGCTACGTGGCTTCCGGGGCGGCAGCTGTAGAAGGAAAAGTCCAGCTTCTGCTCCACCGGATCAACCTGGAGAAGTCTGACGCAGAGTTGTTTCTCGGGATGCTTCGCCAGATTCTCTGGAAGTTGCGCCAAAATCAGGAAGCCGCTGAGCGAGACGCAAGCCGCCGGGCGCGCTCGTGAAGGCAGCTTTCTAGGGGCGCATCTCGGCCGGGAATACCTGCGTGCCTGCTCTGCCAAACTGATAGCGAAGCCTCCATCGGCTTGCCACCGCCCGGCCGTCCACTTGGGCAGGAGTGAATGTCCACTGTCGGGCCGATTCCTGAGCCAGGCGCGCGAAATACGCGCTGGGTCCGCGGAGGGTCAGCCTGACCTCGGAAACCTTTCCCGCCGGATCAACCGAGACTTCAACGTTCACTTTAACTTTCCCGGTAATCGTGTTTCGGGCGCCCTGAGGCACGTTGGGCACGACCTGACGCAAGACTTTGCCGGCGACCGTTCCCTGCGGCTGGTTTGGCGGCTCTGCAAACGGTGGAGGCGAAGACGGAGGCTCGCTTGTGGTCTCGGAGGCCGGTTGCGTCGTTTGCGCGGCTGGCACCGCCGGACGATGGGCCAGAATTGCACGCACACCCAGGACCGCGAGCAAGGCGACCACCACTGCAGCGATCACAAGTGCGCTCCGCCGGGAAGGCTTTTTGTCCGCCTGCGCTTCGATCTTTTGTCCCGGCTCCGGAGTTGCAGGAGGAGCTTGCGCGTCCAGCGTGGATTGAATCTCTCGCAGATTGCAACGCTGGTGCGGGTCGATGGCTAGGCAGCGGCGGGCGATTCCGCGAAAGGGTTCGGGAACAGTCTCGGGAACGATCGCCTGGGGCGGGCTCGAGTTGGTGAAGTCTGGCGGGTATTGCGTCAAGGTCGATACCAGCAACACACCCAGCGACCATACGTCGGCCTCCGGCAACAGGCCGGCTCCCGGGACCTCGGGCGCGTCGAAAACGGTGAGGCGGCGGCTTCCCGCGCGCTCTCCTTTCCTGCACAGACCATCGGCGGAGACCCGCAGGCGGTTGTCGACGGCCAAAACGTTAGACGGCTTCAAACGTCCATGGACGAAACCCATCTGATGGAGATAAGCCAGAACTTCCGATGTGGGCTGAATGACATCGGCAGTCTCCTCCGGCGTGAGCGGACGTTGCGGAAGGATCTGCGAGAGATCCTCCTCGGCGTAGTCCATGACCACGTAGAGATACTCGCCTCCATCCAACTGACAGCGGCCAGATTCGTATAAGCGGATCAGATGCCGGTGATCCAGCATAGCTGCTGCAGCCCAATGGGCCAGCTGGGCATCGTCATCGCGTCCCGCCACGGGAATGAGCTTGATCGCAGCTCGCCGGGGCTCGCGGCCGGGGCGCTCGGTCAGAAAAACGATGCTGTGATCCGAGCCTCCGAGTTCGTGGAGCAGCTGGAACTTTCCGTCAACGGTTTGACCCTGCCACTTTTTCCAGACCTGGGTTGCAGTGCTCATAACTACTCGTCGGGGCTATTCTATGCTCAACCCTGGCTGCGGTGCCGCTGGAAACTGTGCCGCCGCCAGGTGACAGTGGTAATGGTTGCTGTACCGCGCCTCCGGTAGGGCGAATCTTTTCTCCACATGAAGCATCTCTACATTAAGATAAAATTCGGGTTCCGGGAGAACTGATATGGCGACATTGAAGAGGGTAGTGGGAGTGTTTGAGAACGGTTCGAGGCATTGGGTGGGGGACGGTTTTCATGTACGTAACCTGTTTCCTTCCAACGGAATTGAGAATGAAATTGATCCTTTCCTTATGCTGGATTATGCCGGGCCGACGGTGGTACCGCCGGGGCAGCGTCCACGGGGGGTCGACGAGCATCCGCACCGCGGTTTCGAGACAGTAACTATTGCCTACCAGGGCGCGGTCGAGCACCGGGATTCCGGCGGGCACACGGGCACGATTCATCCGGGGGATGTGCAGTGGATGACGGCGGCGTCGGGCGTGGTCCACGAAGAGAAGCACGAACGAGAGTTCGCCAAAGAAGGCGGCATTTTCGAAATGGTGCAGCTCTGGGTGAACCTTCCCAGGGAGCACAAGATGTCTGCGCCACGCTATCAGACGCTGTTGAACTCGCAGATTCCGGTGGTGCAACTCGGAGCGGCCGGATATGCCCGCGTAATCGCCGGCGAACTGGATGGTGCCAAGGGCCCGGCCAAGACGTTTACTCCGGTGAACGTATTCGACGTAAGGCTCAAGGCCGGGGGCAAGACGAACCTGAGTCTGCTGGCAGGTCACAATGCTGCAGTGGTCCTGCTGAAGGGCGGCGTGGTGTTGAATTCTTCGACGCCCCTCGAAGGTGAGGCTCTGATCGCGCTTTTAAGCAACAGCGGCGACGGAGTAGAGATCGAAGCCAAAGAAGATACCACGCTGCTGGTATTGAGCGGCCAGCCCATCCATGAGCCGGTGGCCAGCTACGGGCCGTTCGTCATGAACACGCAGGAAGAGTTGATGCGGGCCGTTGAAGACTATCGGGCAGGAAAGATGGGGCATCTGGTGGCAAGGTAGTAAGTCGAACGGAGTCCGAAAAGCGATGCCAGTTCGCGATATAGAGACGACAGGTGTGCATCTTTGGCTGGTGTTGATGAAAGCTCAGCACGCCGTGGAGAAGCATGCCTTGCGCAGTATCGCCAAATCCGGCCTCTGCTTTTCAGACTTTGCCGTTCTGGAAATTTTGCTGCACAAGGGGCCGCTGCCGGTAAATACACTGGGCGCCAGCGTATCGCTGAGTAGCGGCGCCGCCACGGCGGCCATCGATCGTCTCGAGAAAAAAGCGCTGGTCCGGCGCACAGCCGATGCCACAGACCGCCGTGCTCGCGTAGTCCACCTCACGGAAAAAGGCAAAACACTGATCTCCGGCGCCTTCCGCGAGCATGAAACCGATATGGAGGCGCTCACCAGCGGTCTTTCGCCCTCCGAAAAGACCACCCTCGTCGGATTGCTGAAGAAACTCGGCAAAGCCGCGGCCTCGCGGTAGCCGACGCTCGCTGCCTCAAAGCCGCGCTGCGTTCTTCGGGGAAAAAACCACTCGATCTCCTGCTCGCGGACTTGCCTTTGCCTCGGTAACTGGCGCGCGAATGCACGTTCGTAATTTGAAAGGCCATGACGAGAAGAGTGAAATCGCTTTGCCCACCACTTCAGTCAGTTCGCGCGCCAGCTCACGCCTGAGTACGCTGCTGAGCCCAAACTGCTCTGGCCGAAATGGAATCGAGACGTCATGACCCGGTCGCGCACAATTCTCTGTATTGACAACCATCCCAATGCGCTGGTGGCGCGCAAGATGCTGCTGGAAAATAGCGGCTATAACGTGCTGGAAGCCACCGGCGGCGACGAAGCCCTGAAGCTGTTTTCTTCCCAGCCCGTAGATGCCGTCGTGCTCGACTATCACATGCCTGGAATGAAAGGCGACGCGGTGGCCGCTAGGATGAAGAGCATGCGCTCGAGCGTTCCCATCATGCTGTTGTTTGGCCGCGGCTCACTGCCTGAGGGTGAACTAAGTTCGATCGACAGCGTTGTCTCGAAGTCGCAGGATCCCTCGGCGTTGCTGGACAGCCTGCGCCACTTGCTGAACAGCCAGTCCCGGCCGTTTTTCTCCCGCTGGCTCGACCACTGGAAGAACCGCAATCAGGCGGTGAAGCTATGAAGTTGCTCGAGCGGCTTCTGGCGCAGGCCTGGCCGCGCAGCGATCACGACGGCAAGCATTATCAGATCTGCTTGCTGTGCGGCAGCGCCTACGAGTATGACTGGAGGATCATGCGCCGCACTGACCGCCTGCTCGCTCCTCACGTCACACACACTCAGCAGTCGGGCGCCACTGCGTAATTCACACACGCCGAACTCTGGCTTCCCACATACCACAGAGCCGACATATTGGTCTGGTCTTTGAAATCGGTAAACCAGAAGGTGTAGCCGAAGCCTCCAAATTGAATCGGCTGGCCAAATCCAAACTGGTCGGCAAAGCTGTTCGGATTGCACGTAGCGCCATAATAGAGAACAGCGTTGAACGGATACGTGCCCGCATTTTTCACAGAGACATCGACTCCCTGATAGCGATGCCCTCCTTGCCGGTACCAGCATCCCTTGAACGTCGCGCCGGGACTGGAAGAGTCGCTGGTGACGGTTAACGTCAAGCTGGCCGATGCAGACGTCTTGCCGTCGCCTGCATTCACACTAAGCGGGTAGCTTCCTGTGGCGACGCTGCCGGCAACGTTCACCGTGAGTTTGGATGTGCCGGAACCGGGAGCAGCGATGGTTTTCGGATTGAGGCTCACAGTTACGCCGCTCGGTCGCTTGGAGACGGTCAACTGCAGCGCCTGGTCAAAGCCAGAGGAGCCTTTCGTCGTGATGGTCGTGCTTCCAGATTTCCCCTGCTTTACCGTCAGCGCGGCCGGCTTCACGGTCACGGTAAATGAGCCCGTCGTGTTCGGCGCCAGAACGCTGAGATTAGCGCCGACGATGGAACCGTTGTAGCTTGCGCTGATGGTTATGGGAGTGGTCGCACTTACCGGCGAGGTAGGGATGGCAGCGGTCGCATTCATCTGCCCGCCTGCGATCGCGACGTTTTGCGGCGCACTCGCGACCGACGGATCGGAGCTCGTCATCGCTATGGTAAGTCCGGGGGCAGGAGCGGCCTGTGTAAGTGTAATGGTGACCTGGGAGGAGCTGCCGCCGGTCACGCTGGCCGGGTTTATGGAGACATTTGCCAGCGCGGCGGCCTGGCCGGCCGTCGTCATGCCAAACCCGCCCGTGTTCTCGGGCGCCGAACTTGCCCCGCAGCCCAGGAGTGGGAGCAAAACCCCGGCAAGCAGCAGAACTGAAATGCATGTTTCTTTGGAAAACCGCATGATCGCTGGACCTCCTCGGAGGGAAAGAACCTAAACGGAGTGAGCGCGCGGTCCTGCTTGTCTCTCACTTATCTCACTGTTTGAGAGACCGGGGAAGGGCTGAGAGGTACATGATCGAGGCGTCCGCGCGGCCACTTGCAAGGACATCCCCCCTTACTTGCCCGGAGTTGGCTGGGGAACCCAAAGGGTCGTGTTCTGTGGAGGTCGTAACCGGACTCGGACTGGCACCTACGTAATCTTCTGTTAGTAACCAGGCCGCCCCTAGACTGATGCCTGATTATGAGCAGCCTTCCCCAACTTCATCAGCAGTGGCGTCCTCCGCGCGCGCGCCTGGAAAGCAACACTCCGGCCGTGCTTCGCTTTCCCAATGGCCAGCGTACCTGGGCCAAACTTCAAGTCATTTCTGTTACCGGCGGTCTGTTATCTGTTTCTCAACCGGTTGTGCAGGGTTCGCAGGTGAAGGTGATGTTCCTGACGGCTGGCGGCACTGTGCTGGGCGGGGCGGAGATGCTGCGTCCCGTCAGCAAGGCATTGCAGCCCTTTCGCTTCGTCTCGATTGCCGCCGACGACCAGCGCCGCTTGGGCGCCCTCATTCTGGAGCGGTCGCGCCCCAGCAAGGCAGAACAGGATTGGATCGAAAAACTGCGGGCTGCCTCAGCGCAGAACGCTGCGCCGCGGCCCTGGAGGTTCAAGCTGGCGGGAGCGGTGGGTCTGCTCACAGTCGGTCTGGGCACTGCGGCCTATCTGCTGCACTTCAGCTTGCTGAAGTAAATCCGTGTTCCACGACTATCTCAAGATGCACGCGATCAACACCCGGCGCTGGCCGCGTTACCACGTCCATCTGCCCGTTTTCATCGCGGTCAAGGCGGAGGATGGAAGTGTGGCCGTCCCGGGATTAGTCTCTGAAGTCAGCCGCTCGGGCATGGAACTCTACGGCGGGGTCGATCTGCATCCCGGCGATGTGATGGAGGTTGAGTTCCAGGCGCCGGGTGGAGTGCGCATCGCGGGAATCGTGCGCAATCGGTCCGGCTATTGCTTTGGGCTGGAATTCAGCGACCTGTGGGCCGAACCCGATCCCCCAACCGATGTGCTGGAATCCCTCATTGTGCAGCGCCACCAGGAGTTTCTGCAGCGCGTACAGAAGAAGATCGACAAATCCCTGCAAATGGCAGTGGAGATGAGAAAGTTTCGCAAGGGAGTCGAACTTCTCGCCAAGGGCGAGGAATCAGAACATTAGAGCCTGAGTTTTCCCATTCGCAGCGAGACCCCTGATTCCTCGCTGCGCTCGAAATGCAAGAACGCGAAGTGACAATCCCAATTGACGGACGAGTCAGGCTTCGCTCTTTCCCGTGCGGGTCATCAGTTCGTGGATTGCCTCGCGCGGGGCTTTGCCCTGATGCAGGATGGCGTGCATCTGCTCGGTGATCGGCATCTCCACGCCGCGAGCGCGCGCCAGGCCGGCGGCTGCTGTGGTGGTGAAGATGCCTTCGGCCACCATGCCGTGCATACCGGCGAGAATCCCCGGTAGCTTGCGTCCTTGGCCCAACTCAAAGCCCACAGTTCGGTTCCGCGAAAGACCACCGGTACAGGTGAGCACCAGGTCGCCGAGTCCGGCGAGTCCGGCCATGGTTTCGGCGCGGCCGCCGCAGGCCACGACCAGCCGTGTGATTTCCGCCAGGCCCCGTGTAATCAGCGCCGCGATCGAGTTGTGTCCCAGCCCCAGCCCGGCGCAGATGCCGGCGGCGATAGCGATGATGTTTTTCAGAGCGCCGCCTAACTCGACGCCGGTGACGTCGGTATTCGTGTAGACGCGAAAGCTGGGATCGCTGAATTCCATTTGCACGGTTCGGGATAAGTCCGCATCTTCCGATGCAATGGTGATCGCGGTAGGATCGCCGCGCGCGACTTCCTTGGCGAATGTCGGTCCGCTGAGCGCCCCGATTCGTGGCCGGCCAGGCAAAACCTGGGCAATCACTTCGCTCATGCGCAGCAGCGAATTTTCCTCCAGACCTTTGGTTGCGCTCACGATCATCGCGCCCGGCTGCAGGTGGGGGCGCATCTGCTCAAACAGCGCGCGGCAGTGCTGCGAGGGCATCACGCTGACCACTACCGCCGCGCCGGCGAGCGCTTCGCCAAGGCTGCCAGTGGCAGTGACGGAGTGAGGGATGGGTTGCCCGGGAAGAAACAGATCGTTCACCCGGCGCTGGGCAATGCTCCCGCAAACCTCTTTCTCATGGGCCCACAGCCGCACCCGATGCGAGCCTTTGCGCCCCAGCACGATCGAAAGCCCCGTTCCCCAGGCGCCCGCGCCGATGACAGCAATCTCGCTCATGGGCGCTTCCCTCCCAGGCGATTCTCCGTGCCTCCCAACAGACGGCGAATATTCTCATGATGCCGGGCGATGATCAGCAGGGAAGTGACAGCGGTGCAAACAAGGGCCGAAAGTGCGTTGGGGTCCTTCGGCATTCCTTTCAACAGCAGGAGAGGAAAGGATGCGGCCGCGACAATGGAGCCCAAGGATACGTAGCGAAAAACGAGGACTACGAGGACGAAGATGACGGCCGCGATCAATACCGCTTTCGGCGTTATCACGAGAAACGATCCTAGAGCCGTGGCCACGCCCTTGCCGCCGCGGAACCTCAGCCATACAGGAAATATGTGTCCCACCACCGCGAATAAGGCTGCCACCGCCATGGCCAGATAGGGCTTGGGACGCCCCCATGTTCCGCCTGAGAGACGGTAAGCGAGCATCACGGCAGAGGTTCCCTTCAGAGCGTCCAACCCCAACGTTACCGCTCCCAGGGCCGGGGATTTGCGCGAGACATTCGTCGCACCGATGTTGCCGCTGCCGCTTTGCCGCACATCTTCGCCGCGAAAAATCCGCACCAGCAGATAACCGAAGGGGATTGAGCCCAACAGGTAGCTGGCCACCGCGATCACCATCAACGTCGGCATTTTTCCATCCATCGGCATCGCTGCGAATCAAGATCTCAGGGCAAAGTCCGCCAGTTTCGTGTACTTCGACCCTTTGGGCGAAAGCTGGCTTTGATAGAGAAAGAATTCGCGGGCGGTCATCGTACCAAACTCCGGAGCAGGCATACCTGCAAGTCTCTCCTGCAGCTTCTGAAAGTCGCGATTGGCCCGATCGCCTTTCTGCCGCCGCGGCGAGCCCGACCCTCCCCCTCCGCGCGCCAGCGTCAAATGCGGGCTAAAGGCTCGCTCTTCTTTGGCAATGCCAAGCGCCGCCGTGGCCGTGTCGACCGCGGCCGCCAGCGCCGCCAGTTCCGGCCCCGCTTCGAGGCCGATCCAGAAGACTCGCGGCGCGTTGGCGGTCGGGAAAAATCCGTAGCCGCGAAAGCTCGTGTCGACGGCGTTTCCCTTAACGCCTTCGAGTGCGCGCTTGATTTCCACTACCGCGCCTTCCGGTTTCTCGCCGATGAACTTCAGGGTCACGTGCAGCGACTCCGGCCGAACCCAACGGACATCGGGCGCGAGGCCGCGCACGCCGTCGAGAAACCGCGAGATCCTTTCGCGAATGGCATCGTCGATGTCAAAAGCGATGAAGACACGCATAAGAATCAGCCATCCGCTGTCAGCCTTCTGTCAGTTCCCGGCGGATCATCAGCTCTCAGGTTTCGGCCCACTAATTTCTGCTTTACTCGCAAAGCGGCGCCCAGAGGCCGAAAGGTGGATGCTGGCAGCTGACAGCTTTACATCAGCTTCCGTCTCACCATATCCAATGCCATGGTCGTGGCGAACTGGCGGATGCGGCTGCGATCGCCGGGAAATTTCCGCTCGACCACTTCCGTCCCAGTGTCTGACGCAAGAGCGTGGAAGACAAGGCCCACCGGTTTTTCCGAAGTTCCCCCGGTGGGGCCTGCGACCCCAGTGATACCGACGCCCAAGGTTGCCTCCGCGCGGTAGCGGATTCCCTCCGCCAAGGCCGCGGCAACTTCGCGACTGACCGCTCCGTGGCGCTCGATCATATCGGCGGGAACTCCTGCCAGCTCGGTCTTCAATTCATTGGAATAGACGATGGCCCCGCCTTTGAAATAACGGGAACTGCCGCTGATCGATGTAATGCGCTCGCCCAACAGGCCGCCGGTGCAGGATTCGGCGACCGAAAGCGTGGCCCCGCGCATCTGCAGCCAGTAGCCGACGATCTGCTCCAGCGACTCGCCGTTTCGCGAGAAAACGTAGTCGTCGAGTTCTTCCTCCACGGCGTCGGCCGCTTCATCGACGCGGGCCTGCGCTGCCTCGAGGGTTGCGGCGCGCGATCGGAAGTGCAGTTGGACTTCTCCCGCGCCTGCGAGAATGGTGGTCTGAACTTCGGCGAATCGTTTGTAGATGGGCGCAACCCGCGCGTCCACGTGAGATTCGCCCAGCATGGCGACTTTCAGCACGCGTGTGGCAATGCACGCAGACGGCAGCTTGGCGTGCAGACGCTCGCGGCATTCAGCCTCAAACAGAGCCTTCAATTCGTGCGGCGGCCCTGGCAAAAGCATGACGATGCGCTCGCGGCCTTCGAACTTGCCGCTCAGCCACTGTCCAGGCGCAGTGCCGTTGGCGTTTGGCAACACGGTCGCGCCTTCCAGCACGTCGGCTTGCTTGGCATTGTTGGGAGCCATCTTCCAGTTGCGAGAGGCGAAGCGCTGTTCGATCAGTGCGAGGACTTCGGCTTCGCGCCGCAGGGGAATACCCAGAGCCTCGGCCACAGCCTCACGGGTGAGGTCGTCTTCGGTCGGGCCGAGGCCGCCGCTGAAAATCACGATTTCGGAGCGAAACAAGGCGTGCTGCGCCACCGCCACCAGGCGGCGCAGGTCATCTCCGACTACGCTCTTGAGAACCACTTCCACGCCGAGCTGATTGAGCTGTTCGGTGAGATAGAGCGAATTGGTGTCCATGCGGAAGGGTGTGAGCAGCTCCGACCCCACCGCGACAATCTCGGCGTTCACGGGTAGAAGTGTAAATGAAAAAGATGGGAAGACGCGGTCACAACCGGGATTACTCCGGCAGCAGCGGCCAGGCCTGCACGTTCCAGGCGAGGTGATGAACTGCATTGGTGGTGGCGAGAATCACGCTGCGCCCCGGCGCAAACGCCAGCCCCACCAACCCTTGCCCGGAGACTTCCACATTGGCCTTGCCTTCCGGCGTGATCCTCAACACGCCGCGCTTGCCGCCGAGCGATGCGGCTACGTAGAGATTGCCGCTGGCGTCGAACGCCAGTCCCTGCGGGCGGCCCAGGCCGCGATAGAAAGTGTGCACGCTGCCCTGTGGATCAATGCGATAAATGCAGTCGAAACTGGAGGTCGTAGGTCCGGCCACAAACAGGTCGCCCTGCAGGCTGAAGGCGAGGTGGTAAGCCGAGACGCTCGGCTCAAGCGTGGCAAACACGAACACCTGTTGATCCCGGCCGATCTTGAAGATCGTGCCGCTGCGGTCGCCGACGTACAGATTCTCTTCGCGGTCGAAGGCGATGCCGGTCGCCACTCCCATACCCTCGGCATAGGTAGTCATTGTGCCGTTGGGCGCCACGCGATACACGGCCCCATCGTAGCGCGAGGAGACATACATCTGTCCCTGGCGGTCGAAGGCGATACCGGTCGCGTTCATCATCTCCGCGACGAACGGTTTCACGGCGTAGTTGGTATCGATCTTGAAGATGGCGACGGGCACTTTCTGCCCGCGCGATCCGGAGAAGGTCACATAGATGTTGCCTTCGGAGTCGAGAGCCGGGTTCGTCACCGGATGCAGATTCTCGGCGATCGGAACCGCCACTTTCACCGTCTGCGGATTGCTGACGTGGCCATTGGTGGCGACCACCACCGGCCCCGAGGTCGCGCCTTCGGGTACACGGGCCACCAGAAACGAGTCCGAACTGATGACCACGGTGCCTTCCGTCTCTCCGAACTGGACGCGCGGTCGGCGCAACTCCGATGGACGCAGGCCATAACCTGCGATGCGTACCTCACCCCCGGTGAGGGCGAACGGCGGCGACACGGACTCGATATGGGGTGCGCCGTTGACGTTTTTCTTGCCCAGGATGCGGTCGGAGAATCCCATCAGGAAATGCTCGCACTACTTTAGAAGACCAAGATGCAACAACAGATGCATGCAAGCCAGAGCATAAAGCCCGGCCGCTACGTCGTCGAGGACAATTCCCGTACCCTCGGGCAGCGCTTCCAGGTGCCGCACGGGCCACGGCTTCAGGATATCGAACCCCCGAAAAAGTATAAAACCCGACACAAAAGATTTCCACGCCAGGGGGACGGCGATCAGCGCAATTAACTGGCCGGCAACTTCATCGATAACCACAAATTGCGGATCTTTGATGCTCGTGGCGCGGGCGACGGTTGTGGCGGCGGGGATGCCGATCAGTGTAACGGCGACGGCCAGAACGAGCGCCAGCGGCGTGTGCAAGGCAGGGGCGCTTCCATAGGCGACGGCTGCCCAGAGCAGGACCGTTGCTGCGGAGGCCCAGGTCCCCGGACCGGGACGTATGCGTCCGATGCCGAAGAAGGTGGCAATCAGGTAGGCCCAGAGCGGACCGCGGGGGCGAGATGCCCCCGCGACAGCCGGCGAGACGCCGGAGCTACGATCAGGACCGGTACCCGGGTTCGGCTCGGCTGCGGATTGCGAATTGTCGTGTTCGGCTTTCATGCGGTTTTGCCTTGCGTAGTGACACTGTCCTCGGCGGCTGTCATGCGGAGGTCCCGGCCACACACAGATTCACGAAGTCTCATCCGAGTCCTCGGTGCGAATCGTCTCTTCCGCATCGGCTACCGGCGACGAAACGACATACTCCCCGCTGGCCCAGCGGCCCAGATCAATCGTGCGGCAGCGTTGGCTGCAGAAGGGAAACTCCGCATCGCCGCTTTTCACCGGCTTTTTGCAGATAGGACAGCGAAGCTTTAGGATGCGCCGACGCGCCATGGAGTTCATTGTAATTCTGTGGGATCCAATTTTGCGCAGGCCGTGCCGTCAATCGCGGGAAGAATCTGGAGCGATTCTTGCCACCAGATCGTAATCGTGCGCCGCCACGATCTGGCAGCGATAGAACTCGCCGGGCTGGGGATCGATTTCGTCGGGAAATTCGTTCACGAATACCTTGCCGTCGATTTCGGGGGCGTGCATGGTCGTGCGGCCTTCCAGCAGAAGATCGGTTTCTTCCGACCAGCCCTCCAGCAGCAGGTCAAATTCCTGCCCGATCAAGTCTTTCTTCTTCTTCTTGCTGATCTGCCGCTGAATGATCATCAGGTGCTTGCGCCGCCGCTCGATCTGGCGCGGCGAGATCTTCCCGTCGAGAGCAAACGCCTCAGCGCCGTTCTGGTCGGAATAAGCGAATGCGCCCATCCAGTCGAACCGGGCTTCGCGTACGAAGTCGCAAAGCTCTGCGAACTCCTTCTCGGTTTCGCCGGGGAAGCCCACGATAAACGATGTGCGCAGGGTGAGATGGGGAATCTCGCGCCGCATCCTGGCGATGGAGCGCAAGAAGAGGTCTGCGCCGCCCCCGCGTTTCATGCGCTTTAACACCGAAGCCGAGGCGTGCTGCAGGGGCACATCGATGTAGGAGCAAATCTTCTCGTGCGTGGCGATGGTTTCCAGCAACTTTCCCGTAATCTTGTTGGGATAGGCGTAGAGGAAACGGATCCAGCGGAGGTCTTCGATCCGAGCGAGCTTCTCCAGTAACAGCGCGAGGCCGTCTTTCAAGCCGAAGTCTTCGCCATAGCAGGTCGTGTCCTGGCCGATGAGAGTGATTTCGCGAACGCCGCCGCGCGCCAGGCGCTCGGCCTCAGCCACGACGGACTCGAACCTGCGAGAGCGAAACTGGCCGCGCAGCTGCGGGATGATGCAAAAGCTGCAGGGATGGTCACAGCCCTCGGCGATCTTGATGTAGGCGGTATGCTTCGGCGTAGCAAGCACGCGTGGCGTCTCGTGGTCGTAGAGATAATTGGGCAGGTCGGCAATCGCGCCGTCCCAGGATTCGCGGGAGAAGCGGCCCTGCGCGGCCCGGGCATCGCCCTCGGGGCGCGAGGGCAGCACCACAAACGGCGAGTCCGTGGGCGCGAGCGCCGACCCCACTCCCGCGGCCGTCAGAATATTTTGCAGCTCTCCGGTTCCGACAACCGCATCGACCTCGGGAATCCGCTTGCGGATTTCGTCGCGGAATCGTTCCACCAGGCATCCGGCAACCACGAGTTTTTTTGTCCGGCCGCTGCTTTTGTGGGCGGCCATCTCCAGGATGGTGTCGACCGATTCCTGCTGCGCACTCTCGATGAAGGAGCAGGTGTTGACCACGATCACGTCGGCATCTTCGGCGCGCGCGGTTAACTCCGCTCCGGCCCGCGCCAGCATGCCCATCATGACCTCGCTATCGACGAGGTTTTTTGGGCATCCCAGGCTGACAAACCCGACCTTCTGTTTCATGGAAGGGGTTGGGGCTGTCGTTTCTTGGGAAGGATGGATGAGATTCTTTGCCGGCATCGAATGTAGCAATTTTAGCATCCGCATCAGAGGCTCGTTCCGGCGTCTGGCTTTT
>Ga0335081_10003501_pt1 | contig 24733 bp, 22 predicted proteins | sample Lox_Sample_35_FD_206713 | JGI IMG/M metagenome (GOLD analysis project Ga0335081, IMG submission 206713) | Soil microbial communities from Loxahatchee National Wildlife Refuge, Florida, United States - Lox_Sample_3.5 | ecosystem: Environmental > Terrestrial > Soil > Wetlands | place: USA...
ACCCCGGGAGCACTGCTGTCGACCTGGTCGAGTTCGAGGCGCTCGCGGCGGCCGGGGAGCTCGAGGGCGCGCAGGCGCTATGGCGCGGGCCGCTGCTCGCGGGTTTTGACGAGGACTGGGCGATCCGGGCGCGCGACGAGACGTCGGAGCGACTCGGCGAGGTGCTCGCTGCCCTCTCGGAGCAGGCGGCATCGGTCGGCGATTTGCCGCGCGCCGTGAGTTGGGCGCGCCGCAGGGCCTCGCTCGACGCGTTCTCCGAGGATGCGGCCAGGCTGGTGATGCGCCGGCTGGCCGAGTCAGGGGACCGGCCGGCTGCACTGCTCGTCTACAACCGTCTGTGCGAGCGGCTCCGGCGGGAGCTTTCGATCGCGCCGTCCCGCGAGACCCGGGAGCTGGCACGTGCGCTGCGTGCCAGCCCGCCCGTCGATCACGCCCCGGTGGCGAAGCCGGCGGTCGCCGTGCGACCGGGCAGACTGATCCGGCTGGTCGGCCGCGAAACCGAGCTGGGGCTCCTGTGGCAGGCGTGGGACGCGGCGAGAGAGGGAGTCGGTGGCATTGCCGTCCTGGCGGGTCCGGCGGGGATCGGGAAGACGCGACTCCTGGCCGAGCTGACGGAGCGCGTGGCCATGACGGAGGGTTTCGCGGCGTGTGCGGCGGCGGCAGAGCTGGGCGGCGGAGCTCCGCTGTCTCCGTGGGCGGAGCTGTGCGGGGAGCTCGTGCGAGCCTTCCCGGCGCCGAGCGAACCGCCGGCCTGGGCTGCCGATGTGGCGCGGCTGGCTCCCGCGGCCGCGGCCTGGGCGCCGAACGACGCCGTGGGCGTGAGGTCGAGCCCGGAGCTCGATCGCGCCCGCTTGTTCGAGGCGACGTGCGAACTGATCGGGCACGCGGTGGCGCGGACGCCCCTGCTGCTGCTGGTCGAGGACGTGCATGCCGCGGACCGGGCAACGCTCGAGCTCGTCGCCTACCTCGCGCGTCGGCTGCCTTCGCTTAGGGCGCTCCTGGTTATGAGTCGCCGTGAACCCTCCGACAGCGTTGATCTCGACGCCCTGGTCCGCGGGTTGCGGGCCCGCGGGTCGCTCGCGGTCGAGCTGACCCTCGGACCACTGACCGATGACGCCGTCGCCGCCCTGATCGACGCGGTCGGATCGGTACCCGCTGACCGCGTGCCGGAGATCGTGGCGGCCGCCGAGGGCAGCCCGCTGCTCGCCGTCGAGGCGGCGCGGGCCGTCGCCCGCGGCGAACCGGATCTCCCGGCGGGTCTTCGCGAGGTGGTGCGGGCCGCATTCGCCGAGCTCGGCGCGAGGACCCGGGCGCTTGCGCAGGTGGCCGCCATCGCTGGCGGGCCGCTGACGCACGACGATGCGCGAGCACTCGCTGGCGGGACCTCCGCCGAAGCGTTTGCCGCCACGGTGGCGGCAGGCGTCCGCGCAGGGCTGCTCGCTGCTGGCGAGCGCCATCTCGATTTCCGTCACGCACTTCTGCGCGGGGCGGCCTACTCGGAGGTTCCGCCGCCGGTCCGCGCGGACCTGCACGAACGCATCGCCCAGCAGCTGATCGCCGGCGGGGACGACGCCGTCGCCGTCGACGCTGCGCGCCACCTACGCCGGGCAGGTCGCGACGATGAGGCGGTTCCCCAGCTCATGCGCGCCGCGGCGCACGCGCGCATGGTCACGGCGGTGGCCGAGGCGGCCGGCTTCCTGGAGGAGGCGGCGGCGATCCGCCCTCACGATGCGGCGGTCGCGCTCGACCTCGCCGAGGCGCTGCTCGCGTGCGGGCGGCGAGTCGACTCCGAGGCAAGCTTCGAGCGAGCCTGCGGGCTTCTGGAGCGCAGCGGCGACTCGCTGGCGCTGGCACGGGCCTACTTTCGTCGCGGCACCCTGCACTACAGCCTGGTCTGCGCGCCGCACGAGGTACGGGCCGCGTTCAGCCGGGGTCTGGAGATACTCGACGCCGCGGGAATCGGCTCGCGGTCCGAGCGCGATCCGGCGCGTGCGGCGCTGGCGTGGGCGGAGGCCGTGGGAGGCGATCCCGAGCGCGCCGCCACGCTGCTCGACGAGGTCGAGGTCGGAGGAGCGCCGGTCGACGAGCTGACCGCGATCGAGCTCGGGCGAGCCCGGGCGATCGCGCTGGCGCGGCAGGGGCGGTTCGCCGAGTCGTTCGGCCCGGGCGTCGCGGCGGCTGAGGCCGCCCAGCGAGCCGGATGGCCGGAGCTGGCGTACGGCTGTTGGGTGAATGCCGCGGGCGGGGCGGTGTGTGTGGACCAGCTCGACCGCGCGCTTCAGTACATCGACCGCTGCCTGCGTGGCCTGCGCGGCTGCGGGCTGGCGCCGATCGAGATCCAAGTCCTCTGCGCGCGAGCTTCGGTTCTCAGCCGCGCCGGACGGTCGATCGACGCACAGGCGGCGGCCGCCGCCGCCTCGGAGCTGGCCAGGCGGATCGGCGACGATGGGCTGCTGGCGGCAGCGGAGAACGAGCTTGCCCGCGTGGCATTCGCGCGCGGCAACCACGCCCTCGCGGCCGAGCACTACGCGGCGGCATTGACCGCGAGGGGACCCTTCAGCAGGCCGCTCGCCAGGCTCGAGCGCGCCGAGGCGCTCGCTCGCATCGGCCGCTGCGAGGAGGCCGAGCGCGAACTGCGGGCCGCGGCGCTCGAGCCGGTGAGCGCCGGGGACTGGCCGGACACGCTGGTCGCACGGATCAGCGGGGTCCAGGGCCTTGTGGCCGCCGCGCGCGGCGATCACGCCCTCGCGGTCCGCCGGCTCCAGGAGTCGGCAGACGGATGGCGCGGTCGGATCGGGGCGGCGGACGCAGGGGAGCGCTGGACGAGCGCGCTGGCGGACCTCGGCAGGCCCATCAGCGTGGTCGAGCCCGAGCGCGAACTGGAGCGGGTCCTCGACGATCTGGAGGGCCTTGCCGTGACAACCCCAATGGAGGTGTGAGATGGCGAGCTTCGACGACGCGGCCGACACGGGCGCCCCGCCGGAAGAGGTGTTCAAGCTGCTCTACAACCCGAAGCAGTTCTCTCGGTGGTGGGGGTGCATGCAGATCGAAGGCAACCCGGCGCCCTCAAAGCACCCGGACTTCGGCCTGCCGCGCGTAGTCTCCTCCAGCCAAGGCGACGGACGCGTCACCATCACCTGCTCGCTGGCCGAGATCGTGTTCGACTGGCGCCTCGATGGACGTCCCCAGGGCGGCACGACGATCGCCGTCCACGTCGAGGTGCCCGACGCCTACCAACTCGACCTGGAAGGCCAAAAGGCGGTGATAGGCATGTCCTTGCGCCAGCTGGCCGAGGTTGCCGCGCACGACGCTGCGCCAGCGTAGCGACGCGCGCGCCACCAACGGGCCTAACCTAACCCGTCTGGCGTACTCGCCGAACTCCCCGGATTAGATGAACACGCACGGCTCTTCGCCGACGACTTCAGCATCGCGCCCGCCCGGAATCGCAACGACTTCGCCGGCGGTCACCACGTTCTCGCTGCCGTCTCCCTGATCACTTTCATCCGGCCCGACAGACAGTAGCCGAGGTGCGATACCTGTGGATCGGTCTCCGCAATCGGCTTGACGTTGCGCGACCACCTCCAGCCGGGCTCCAGGGGTCGTGCGACCCACGACCCTGCCGCCGACGTCGAGCACGTCGGCCTTTCCCTTTCCCTCGGATGGCCGGACCTCGTCGGGCGACTCGAAGGTCTTGACCGGCATCCCAGCCATCACCTTGACCTCAGCTCGGTGTCGTTCGTTGATGTCGCCCGCGCCCTGCGTCGAAGGCTCGACCGCCGTCCACCCGGGCCGCCTGCTCCGGCGTGAGCCAGAAGATCTGGGCGATCGAGTCGTAGCTCACGTAGCCGCGATTCGTCTGCCCGCCCAACCATTCGCGCACGCAGCGCACCTCCAGACCCGTGCGCTCCGCAAGCTCACGCGTCGTCAGCGGGCCGCCGACAACGAGCGCCCGATACGGGTCGAGCTCGACACCGGAAATCGAGGCGGGCGTCGTCATGGCGGCATAATCACCGCCCTGCGTCAAGCCACCGCCAAGAAACCGTGAATGGCCGAATGGCGCACGCCCGGTGAGCCCGGACAGCCGGAGCCGAGGATCGAGACCGAGGACGTCACGCTCGGACGTGAGACCGGACGCTGGAGGTGTGCTCGTGCAAGGTCCCGCGCCCGTGCTGTGGACTCGGCGCCCGTCGACGGGAGCGGACCGTCCGGCGCGGCTCCGCATTCATGCGGCGAGAGGTCTCTTGACCGCAATCGCCAGCGCCCCGCTGTTTGAATGCAGGGATCGTGCTTCGCCTGCACGACCGCCAGCCAGCGTCGCCACCGATCTGGTGCTCGCTTGGGACGAACAGAAGCGGCGCCGCGGCGCGAGCCAGACCGCTGCACCGGCCGGGCATTGCACAAGTCGATGCAGCTCGCCGCGCGCGCGGCGGGTCCTCACAGGTGCTCTGCGAGGCGAAGCAACAGCGGCCTCCGGCGGCGCCCTGTTTGCTCAGACTCGCAGCCGCGGCTGTCAGCAAGCGCGGGCGGTGACGCCCGCCCTGCGGTGGACCGGCTCAGAGCAGCAGTCGGAGCCGCTCGCCTCGCGTTGTCCCTTTGCACGCACTGAGGAGTCTCGCCCCACCCGGCGGGACGGCTGCCTCGCCCGGGAGATGCGCAAGCCGAATCGCGCTACGCGGACGGCAGCCGGCGCGCTGCTGCTTTTCTGGGACCTGAGACTCCTGGTTCGCCACGCACTGAGCCGCCGCGCCCCGGGCAGGCGGACGACTGCATCGCCCCGATGATGCGCAAGTCGAACCGCGCGAGGTCGATGTCGAACGCCGCGCTATTGCTTCCGTGAGGCATCTGGCTACTCGTTCGCCACGGAAGGAGCAGCGCGGACTTGGCCGCAGCCGGATGCTTGCACAGCGTCCGGCTAACCCTGCCTGCCCAACGGACAGGCCCAGGGGTGACGCCGAGACGCCGTGGCTTCACGGCAGCGGCCGGACCGGGTTCGTCGGGAGTACGGCAGTGGGTGCGCACCGATGTGGGTGGCCCGCGTCGGGTGAATTGCGAGCAGCGATCCAAGATCTGGCTCGTTCAGTCTTCGGGCGCGGGGGTGACCGAAACTGCCTCCGGGCCCGGATCTGCCGGACGTGTGCTGTCTGTTGCTTTCATCCTGCGGAGCGCAGCGCCACCACGCGCCAGCTGCCGTGGACCCGACGGAGGATGCTGATCACCTGGTAGGTGTTTTGTCCGTCGGTGACGTTCGCGCTCGCCAGCCACCCTTTGCCGTCGGGTGTGAGCGCGAGGCTCGCGACCCGGGGGTCACGCGCGCGTACGGTCGGCGGCACCCGCGGCGGGTGGGCCGCGAGCTCGGCGCGGAGCCCGCTGGTGACCCCGCGGAGCTGCCCGATGCCGGCGTGGCCGTAGGTGAAGGCGAGGTAGCCGGCGGCGAACGTCATCGCCGTGTCGCGTGCCGCGCGCGGGCCCGTCGGGCGTGCAGCCGGGGAGGGGGAGGCGATCAGGATGTCGGGGTCGGGTGCGACCAGCTCCGCGAGTTGCCATCCGGCTCTGCTCGGTGCGAGCAGCAGCCCGGCCGAGAGGACGAACCGGCGGCGACTGTCAATGACCCCGAACTGTGCCGTCCAACTGGTGGCGGCTCCGTCGACGCTGATCAGCTGCACTCGCCTGATGTGCAGGCGTGCGGGGAGAGGCCCGCTGTGGCGCACCATCGCGGCTGCCGCCGGTGACAGCGTCGGCAGCCGCTCGGCGGGGAGCCGATTGGCCAGGTAACGGGTGTATGCCCTCGCGAACGTCACGGCGGTCGTCCGCGCGTCCAGGCCTGGCCGCTTCGGCGCCCGTGTCGTCGGTTGCGCGGCCGTGGTCGACGGGATCCGGGCGGCCGCCGCGCGGGTCGTTCGGGTGCGCGAGCTTGTCGCGGGTTGCAGGGCGGCGATGGCGATGACGAGTAGGCAGAGTGCTGCCAGGAGCGACCGCCTCGGGATGCTGCCGGGTCTCAAAGGCCCGGGGGGTGTCGTTTGGTCCAGCTGTTTCCGTCGTTCAGCTGGGCCGTGAGGATTGATGTGGGCTGCCAGCGCGGCCCGCTGCCCGTGGGGACGGTGGGGGCGCCGAATCTGGAGGTGTCGAGCAGGATGCCGGCGATCTCGATGAACGCGTGCCCGCCGGAGGCGAACACGGTGATCCACCGGCCGGGGCCGGGATTGCCGTAGCTCTCGAGCATCCCCGAGTCGCCGGCGATCCCGTTGCCGACATCGACCTGCGCGGTGTTGAGCCCGGAGTTGTAGAGAACGAAGTCGGTCGACCCCGAGCAGTCGTAGGAGGACATCACGGTGCTGAGCATGTTCGGCTCGCGCTCGGTGCTGTAGGAGGTGTCGATGATCTGGTTGCCGGCCGCGATCGCCGCCTGCACGGGAGCGGGCGCGTCCTGCGGTGCCGCGGCGAGCCCGTTGGGGAGGATCCGCGCCGCCGATCCGGGCGTGGTCGGACCGGCCGCAACGCAGCCCGCCTGCGGGGCGGCGTGCGACGCGTCGATCGTGACCGCGGCGCTGCCCGCCGCTTGGGTGTAGCGCTGGGCGAGCTGCTGGACCTCTGAGACGTACCAGCCGGCGTGGTTGTAGGCGTAGATCGCCCGCGGCCAGTCGCCCGGCGCGCCGTTGGCGTGAAGGTCGTTGGCGGCGGCGAAGATCGCGTCCCAAGAGTCGTAGGGGTCGGGTGGGGCGCCGGGCTTGGTCGGGTCGGCGGAGACGGCGTACTGAGCCCACGTGCCGGGCTCGAACTGCATCCATCCGATCGCGCCCTGACTGGAGGGGGAGAGGTCCTGGCCGAAGCTCGTCTCCACGTAGTTGATCGCGGCCAGGTACGCCCATCCCTGCGGTCCTAGCTGGTAGGCGCCGGCCGCCTGGTCGTAGACCCCGAGCAGACTGGCGGGGATCCCAGGGGCGCTGCCGCCACCTGCCGGCCCGTCGCTGCCGCACTGTGCCTGTGAGCCGGCGGCGGCGAACAGCAGCAGGACCGCCACCATCGGCAGCCCGATGGTCAGCGCGATAGCGATCACGAACAGCCGTCGCACCGCTCACGGTGCCCCGCTCAGCCGATGCCAGAGCATGCGACGGTCGTCGCGATCAGATAGACGGCGAGCAGGTGCGCCAACCCGTCCGCGAGCTCGGCGGGCACGAGGGTTCGGTCATCGGCCGTGGCGCTCGTGGCGCGGGTCAGCGCGATCGCCGCCCGTCGCGCGTGGTCCAGCAGCGCTGTGACGTCAGCCTCGAGCGGGCGGGCGAGCCATGTGCCGGCCCGCTCGAGCGCCTGGTCGACCCACACGCCGGGTTCACAGCCGGTTTCGCGGGCGTGTGTTTCGAGCGCCCGATGCGCGAGCCGGAGCGCCCCGGCGGCGATCACCCGTACCGCGTCCACGACCACCATCGGGACCCGATCGACCTCCGGGTCCTCGCAGAACGCCTGGGTCACGTGCGCGTACAGGAACAGGTCCGGCAGGCGCAGCGTCGCCAGCGTCAGCAGCCGCAACGTCCCGTACGCGCGCTCCTCATCGGCCGCGCACCGCGTGTTCCGGGCGCCGTGCGAGACCGCCGCCGCATACGCGTCCCGCAACTCCCGCTCGGTCGCATGAGCGGCGGTTCCCGGCGCCGGATCGATACCGGTGCCGGACTGGGGTCTCGGCTCGTTGCGCACAGACGGCAAGTACCGGCCAACGCCGCGCGGAGCCTCCGTTGGGGCTGCGAATCTCTAGGCTGGCGACCGCTGCGGCTTCCCATCCCGTGCCGGCGGTCGCAAGCACGCTCCGGCTTCGAAACCGTGGACAGCCTCGACTGCATCTATCGCCGCGTTGCTCGCCCGTGGACAGCCGACGAGCTCGCGGGCCGCCACCGGGCCGCGTACCGCCGTGGATCCAGCGACCTGCCCGCCGGCGAGCCGCCGCCCGAGCGTCCGATCACGCTGCTCGCCACCGCGGTGCCGCGGCTGATCAGCCTCGCCGTCGCCTCCAACGTGCTGCACGTCCTCCCGGACACTCGGCACCAAGCCGGCGCCGGGGTCGGCGTCGGGCTGCTGGCCACGATCGACGCCGCCGCCACCGGCAGCCTGCTCCGCTGCCAGCTGGCACTGGAGGCCGACGGCCGCTCCCGCGGCTATCACCCCGACGAGTGGCTCCCGCTCGCCTACGAGCAGACAGCCGAGTGGCTCGAGCCTGCTTCACCGACGAGCGCGACGCCGGCGCTCATCGAGCATGCCCAACAGGCCGGCAGGCTCGCGGCGCTCGCCATCGGCGCGCTCGACCGCGACACCCCAAGCGTGCCCGAGGCGATCGCCGACTGCATCGCGCACCTCCTGGTCGTCTGCGTCCTCGCCGACGAAGCCGGACAGAACCCACCCGCCTGACCACACCCCGCGGCCGGCAAGTCTCCGCACCCCGCTGCAACTCCCGGTCTCGGGCAGGCCAGCTGGGAGCGCCACGGCCCGGCGCCGTCAGCGGCGCGAGACGTCCGCAGCGATGAACCCGGGACGCCCCGCTGTGCCAGCCGCCGTGCGGAGCGCCCCCACGAGCCGCTCCACCGACACGATCAGCACCCCGTCATCGATCCGCTCCACCGCCCGTTCGCGAACGACGCACAGCACCGGGAGCGCGCCGCGGCGACACCACCGCCGCCGGCGCCGGTAAAGCCACACCGCCATCGCGCGCACCGCGACGAGATGACCGCCCTCAAACGACCTCGTCTTGATCTCTATCGCGAACGCGATCCCCGTCGGCGCGATCGCCACGCTGTCGATGTCGCCAGTGCCTCGATACGGCAACGAATGGCGCAGTCGCCATCCCTCCTCGCAGAGGGCCGCGAGCGCTCGTCGAACCTGATCCTCAGAGTCCGCGCCGACGCGACTGCGCCCGGCCAGCCGCCACCAGCGGCGGGCGTCGATCAGCAGGGTGACCGCGATAATTGTCAGCACGGCGGCGATCGCCGTGGCGCCGAACCGCGCGGCGACGACGGCGAGCGTGCACGCCGCCATGCCTGTCGCGCCGATCGTGGCCGCTCGGCGCATGCGCCGGTGCTGGAGTTGGCGCGGAAAGCTTCTTTGCGACATGACGGACGCTCGTGGGCGTCTCGACGGTGCGCTCGCGCGGATGCCGCGCGCGGGAGGACCGGATCGGTTCACGGCCTGGCGACCTCCGGTCGCGGACTGGCCGCGCCCCGCGCGGACCCCGACCCAGCCAGGAAGTCGCGCCGGCCGATGACGAGCGCAGCACCGGCGTTCATTGAGCGCGGTTGCTCTACCGCACCTTGACCCACAGCTTGACCCGAGGGGCTGAGAGCGTGCTGCTGGGGGCTCTGGTCAGAAGGAAAGTCGCTCGTTTGCGGGGCTTTCCTCGAAGCGGCTGAAGGGACTCGAACCCTCGACCTTCTGCATGGCAAGCAGACGCTCTAGCCAACTGAGCTACAGCCGCGCGCGGACGCCAGATTATAAGGCGGCGGTCCGCCCCGGCGTTCGGGCACGCCTCCCGCCGAGCGGGGACGCCTACCGCCGGGCGGTGGCTAGCCCGCCGGGCGGTGGCTAGCCCGCCGGGCGGTGGCTAGCCCCGCCGGGTGTGAAAGCTCACGTCGTCGGGGTTGATCAGATCCGGGACGGTCCAGCCGTCCAGGTCGTACTCGCTCATGCACTGCTCGGCGAAGCCCTTGTAGGCATCGGTTTGGCCGCTGCCCATGGCCGCGAACAGCACCTCCATGCGGATGTTCTCGCTGTTGCCGCTGTAGTTGCGCTCGTACAGTTCATGGCGGCCGCCGAACTCGCTGCCGACGGCGTCCCACAACAGCTTCATCAGCTTCACGCGCTCGAGGGCGTCGATACCGTTCGACCCGCGGACGTACCGGTCCAGGTACTTCCGGATGTCGGGGTTCTTGAAGTCGCGCGCGTTCGAGTTGATGTAGATCAGGCCGCTCGCCACCGTCTGCTCGATGATCTCCTTCACGCGCGGGTATCCGGTCGTCGAGAACAGGCGGTAGGCCATCGCGTAGTCCATGTTCGGAAGCAGCGCGCCCTCCCTCCAGGGCTGAGGCTCGCGCGCCATGGCGCTGGCCAGGCCCCAGAGAAGGTTGCGCCAGGCGAGGACCTCTCCCACCTGTGCCTGGACGCCGCGGAAGTCTTTGGTTCCTGTCGCCTCGACGGCCTTCAACAACAAACCGCCGATGAAGTCCAGCTTCACGGCCAGGCGGATGCAGCCGTGGAAGCAGAACCGCGGGATGAAGCCGGTCTGGGGGAAGAAGTTGTTGGCCTTGTCGGTGTCCCCGTAGACGAACACGTTCTCCCACGGCACGAGCACCCTGTCGAAGATGAAGATCGAGTCGTTCTCGTCGAGCCGGCTCGACAGGGGGTAGTCGAATGGACTCCCCATCACCTCGGCAGTCATCTCGTACGACGGGCGGCAGATCAGCTTCACGCCCGGCGTGTCCATCGAGACCGCGCAGATGATCGCGTACTCCTTCTGCTGGATCGGGATCGGCCCGTAGTGCGCGATGAAGTTGTAGTGCGTGAGTGCCGACCCGGTGGCGACGACCTTGGCGCCGCTGACGACGACTCCATCGTCGCGCTCCTCCTCGACGTGCATGAACACGTCGCTGACCTCCTCCGGCGGCCGGTTGCGGTCGACGGGCGGATGGATGATCGCGTGGTTCCAGTAGAGGACGCGCTCCTGAGCCTCCCGGTACCAGCGCCGGGCGTTGTCCTGGTAGGGGTCGTAGAAGTCGGCGTTCGCGCCCAGGGTGGCCAGAAATGCCGCCTTGTAGTCGGGGCTCCGCCCGAGCCAGCCATAGCCAAGCCGCGCCCACTCGGCGATCGCCTCGAGGTCGCCGACGCAGTCGTCAACGGTCCGCGGGTAGCGGAAGAACTTGTGGGTCACGCCGTCGCTGTCGGTATCGGTTGGGGTCGTGATCACGTCGCGCCGCACCGGATCGTGGAGGGCGTCATAAAGCCGCGCGATCGAGCGGGCGGTGTTGCGGAACGCGGGGTGGGTCGTCACGTCCTCGACCCGCTCCCCGTAGACGTAGACCTCGCGGCCGTCGCGGATGCTCTCCAGATACTCCTCTCCGGTGAACGGCTCGGTGGTCCTGGCGGTGCTGTCGAGCATCTGATCCGTTGCTCCTCGGTCGAGCGTTTTTGTCAGACCGATCCTTCCACCGGTCCCTGCCCCGATCAACCCGGAGCGGTCGTCAGCCGGCGGTGCTCGAGGCGCCGTCCGCGAGCGCCAAGCCGAACGGGCTTCCCTCCGAGTCCTTGCAGATCGCCCAGCGGGTGCCCGGATGGACGACCGTGCCGCCTAGCGACCGGACCCGATCAATCGCGCCGGCGAGATCCTCGACCTCGAAGTACGGGAGCGAGAACGAGTCACCTGGCCCGCGCCCGCGCGCGTGGATCCCGATCGTTGGCCGTCCATCAGGCGTCTGCCAGCCCTCGCCCTGGCCCTCGACCCGGACATCGAGCGAGGAGGCGAGCAGACCCGACCAAAAGCGCCGGGCGCGCTCCGGGTCGTCCGCGGGAAACTCGAGCAGCGACAGCAGCGCGCGCACGGGAACACCATACTCGCCGCTCTGCGCGCTCAGCCGCTCGCAGACGCCGCGGTGGGCGCGGCGAGCTACGAGACCATGAGCGTCCTGTGTCGTACGACGGGAGCTCGTACTGGCCTCGACGCGCCGGCGCCGGCTCCAGAGGCGACGACCGGAATCGAACCGGTGAAGACGGCTTTGCAGCGCGTCGAATTCAGGTCATCTGAGTTATTTGCAGGCGTTTTCAGTTCTGTGAGGTGCTCTGACTTCTTCTGAGTGCCCTCAGAACTCCTGAGTTTGGGGAGCCTTTGGGGGAGACCCTCCGGCGGTCCCGTCGGCAACGAAGTCGGACCCCCATCCAGCCGGAGGTCGCGTCTATCTCAGCGTCAGGATCTGCGTGAGGAAGGGGCGAGCAGGCCGAGCGCGCGAGCCCGCTCCACGGCGTCGCCGCGGCGGTGGGCGTCGAGCTTGGCGTAGAGATGCCGGGTGTGGGCCTTCACGGTGTTGACCGACACATACAGCTCGCTGGCTATCTCCTGGTTGGAGAGGTTGGTCGGCAGGTAGCGCAGGACTCGGAGCTCGCTCTCACTGAGCGGTTCGGCGAGGCGCGCCGGCTCGCCGCGCGTCGCTGCGCGTTGCCGGCCGGCGAGGAGACCCAGAATCTCGGAGATGAGGGAGCCGTGGGTGGTGCGAAACCGGGAGTGACGCTCGAGCAGCTCAGGAGTGGGCTGGAACAGGAACGGTAGGAGCAGGCCATCGGGCTCGGCGAGATCGAGCGCGCGTTCGAGCGCTTGCTCGGTAGCCCCGGCATCGCCGAGCGCGTCGCGGGCGCGCGCTTCGAGCAGGCAGGCCTGCGCCACCACCCAGGTCGGGTTCGCCGCGGCGGTGGCGCTGTCGAGTACGGGCGCGAGCGCGGTCGTCGCTGCCTCCGGTTCGTCCTGGGCGAGCCGCAGCTCGGCGAGCGCGGTGCGCACGGCTCCGTTTTCCCGCTCGTGCGCGTCCATGGCGGTGATGGCCTGCTCGATTTGCTTGGTCTCGCCCAACCGCACGAGGGCGTGGAGGAGCTGTCCTCGCACCCGGGTGACGAGCGCGTGTGGGCTCGCCAGCTGCCGGGCGAGCCGTTCGGCCGTCCGGTAGTCGGCCAGCGCGTTGGCGTCGCGACCGCGCACCAGCCCGAGATGCCCGCGGGCGTAGTGGAGCAGCAGCCCGGCCGCCGGACGCGCCTCCGGTCGAAGCGTGGCCCCCGCCCGGGCAAACCATCGGTCGGCCTCGTCGAGCCGGGCGTGCGCGACCATCGCGCCGGCCAGCACGGTGTAGGCCACGCCGGTGATCGGCTCCTCGCCCCACCCGTGCCGCTGTGCCAGCTGGATCGCCTCGGTGCTTCGCTCCGCGGCCAGGGAGAACGTCCTGAAGTTGGCGAGCATTGCCGAGTGGGCGAGTCCCCGGAGCTCGAGATACGGTTGCTCGATCCGGCGAGCCAGGGCGATTCCATCGTCCAGGTGCCGCTCGGCGGCTGCGAGCTGACCGGTCCATACCTCCGCGGTGCCGAGGCTGATCAACGCCTGTGCGTGACGTTCCTCGCTGATGCCGAGATCCTCCCGGGCGTCGCCTTCGATGGGTGCGAGCAGCCGCTCGGCTTCCGCCGCGACGGCGGGCATGTCCGCGCGTTGCCGCGCGAGGTCGAGCCGCTGGATCCCAAGGAGCACCTCAAAGCGGCCGCGTCTGGCATCGGGCACCGCCGCCAGACCGGCCCGGGCAACCGCCAGGTCTCGCTCGGCCTCCTCGAAGGATCCTCGGCTGACTGCGACCGCCGCCTGCAGCGCGGTGAGTTCGGGATTGCCGGCGGCGACGTCGGCGGGGAATCCGGCCACGAGCTCATGCGCGGTCGCCGCCTGACCGCTGAGCACGAAGCGAAACCAGCAATCGGAGAGGATCCGTGCGGCGAGCTCCCAGTCGTTGGCCGCTTGGGCGTGGCGTATCGCCTCGACGTGATGCCCGTGCTTCTCGAACCATTCGGCGGCGGCTCGATGCAGCGAGGGGATCTCGTCCGCGGCCGTGCGCCGCAGTTCCAGCGCGAGCAGGTCGGCGAACATGTGGTGGTAGCGAAACCACGACCGGCTCGGGTCGATCGAGGACACGAACGCGTTCGTCTCCTCAAGCGCGTGCAGGAGCCGCTCCCCGCCTGAGGATCCGGTCAACCGGTCGGCGAGCTCACCGTTGACCTGATCGAGGATCGAGGTGCGAAGCAGTAGCCGCTTGACCTCCTCCGGCTGGCGCTCCAGCACCTCGGCCAGCAGATACTCGGCTACGGTGCGCTCGCTGCCTGAGAAATCCGCGGCGAACCGCTCGGGATCGGAGCGCCCGGCGAGCGAGAGCGCCGCCAGCCGCAACCCGGCGGCCCACCCCTCGGTCCGCGCCTCCAGCAGCTCGAGGGCCGGATCGGACAGCTCCACTCCGGCGGTTTCGAACAACGCGCGCGCCTCCTCGGTCGTGAAGCGAAGATCGCTCGCGCGGATCTCAGTGAGTCCCCCTTCGAGGCGCAGGCGGTGCAGCCCCAGTCGCAGGTCGTGGCGAGTGGCAAGGAGGAACCGCAGTTCGTCGGGCGCGCGCATGAGGAGCAGTTCGATCTGGCGCAGCGCGTCCTCGGAACGCAGCTCGTGCAGGTCGTCGATCACCAGCCATACGGGCTGCTCGAGCGATCGCAGATCCTCGAGCAGTCGCTCGAGGATCGACCAGCCGTCGAGGTCCGGCGCTCCGGTCAACTCACGCACCAGCGGCGCGCCGATCACGGTGTCCCGGAGCGCATCCAGCACGTTCAGCCAAAAACCCTGCGGGTCGACCCCGCCACGCGGGATCGCCACCCAGGCGGTCGTGTCCGTCAGGCCGGCGGCGCCGATCCAGGAGCGCAGGAGAAACGTCTTGCCGCTCCCTGCCGGCGCCGAGACCTCGGTCACGCGGGCGGCACCCGAGAGGCGCGCGAACAGCTCGCGGCGCGGGACCATGCCGCGGTCGGCGGCGGCGGACGCGACGGCGGTGTCCGATGGCGTCACGGCGCTCCGAATCTTCGCACCACGCCGCCCCTCGGAGTCGATCTCGTGAGCGGCCGGCGGTCTCCTCAGCCGGCCGTGGGTGCGGTCGCCGGGGCTGGGGCGGGGGCCGGCAGGAACAGCTGGCCGCTCAGCGCGCCGCGGGTGGTCCGGGTGGCGGCGGTCAGCCAGGCGCCGATGAGCAGGGCATAGAGCGCGACGCTGGCATAGCGGAGGAAGGCCGCATGGGTGGCGAGGGCCAGCACCGAGGTTCCCGTGACGACGGTCCCCACCGGGAAGGTGAAGCTCCACCAGGTCAGCGAGAAGGGGAGATGCTCCCGCGCGGTCCGCGCCGTGATCGCGGCCGCGATCGCCAGCCAAACCATCGCGAACCCCCAAACCGGAACCCCGTAGACCACGCCGGTCGCGTGCAGTGTCGCTGTGTACGCGCCCGGCGTGGCGTTCGGGGCTGCGTTGCCGAGCAGGCCGACGGCGGTCACGGACTGGCCGAGTGGGCCGAGCACGATCCACAGCGTCGGGACGAGGCGGGCTGGTCCCAGACCGTGAAACGCGAGTCGTGCCCACAGCAGCGTGATCGTGATCAGCGAGATGAACAGGCTGATGCCGAACATCGCGTAGCAGGCGAGCAGCAAAGTCAGGCGGGGCTGGCCGGCGGGGAGGTGTGCGATCAGCGCCGCGCCGGTCGCAGCGGACACCATCGGCGGCACCACGGGCATCAGCCACGTGGCGTACGTGTCCTCGTGCGCGAGCTTGTACTCGGTGAAGGCCAGATAGGGGATCGCGACCGTACTCAGCAGCCCGCCAATCGTCCCCAGCGTCCACAAGACCTCGTCGATCCGCACCGCCGGTCCGAGGCCGAGGACGTCACGGCCGACCAGCAGTGCGCCCGCGCCGACGGTGAGCAGCGCCATCGGGGGCGCCCCGTAGAACGGGGCCATGGCCGGATCGTGGTGGTGGCGCCGGGCGTGCTCGGGGTAGCGCAGCCAGTGGATCCCGGTTGCCGTCGTGAGAAGCACGAGCATCGCCGCCGCCAACAGCCACACGCCCACCGCGACCGCGCGCAGGCCCGCGATGTGGACCGGCAACAGCGCCGCCGCGTTGGCGACGATCCCGGTGCCCATCACCGAGGCAAACCAGTTCGGGCCAAGATGGCGAAAGACATCCCCGGGCCGCTCGAGCGCTCCGAGCAACCTCGGCGGACGCCGGGCCGACGAAGCCGGCGCCGCCACGACCGCGCCTATGGTTGCCGCGGGCTGTGCAGGTCGGGTCTCCATACGAGGATGGTCGATCCGGGCTAGGATCGGCGCCAGTCGCATGGGGCGTCGCGTATTCCTAAATGGAATGCGGCGCTCACGCGTGTTCGCGTGACTGCGCCGCGGGGGCGATCGTCCGCTCGAGCCATGACCAAAGCGTGCGAGCCGGGCCCTGTAGCGCGGGACGGCTGCGACGTAAGGCGCGCAGGGTGCGACGGAGCTCGACGCCCGACACGGGAATGGCACAGAGCACCCCGGCCGCGACCTCGGGTTCGACCACGCGCTCGGAGAGCAGGGCGAACCCGCCGCCGAGCACCGCGCGCTTGAGGCCTTCCGCGCTCGAGAGCTCGAGCGCGGGAGTGAGCCCGACTCCCTTGGCGGCCAGCGCCGCGGCCGCCACTTCTCGCGTGCCCGACCCGGCCTCGCGCGCGAGATACGGCTGGGTCGTCAGGGCTTTGAGTGGTATCGCGCGCCGCCGCGCCCACGGATGGGCGCTGGCGACTATCGCCCGGAGCTCGTCGTGGGCTACGACCAGCTCGGTGAGGCCTTGCATGCTCTCCGCCGGTCCCTCGATGAACCCGATCGCGGCCGTTCGATCCCTGACGGCGTGCACCACCTCGTCTGAGTTGGTGATCGCGACCGAGAACCGCAACCCGGGGGCGCCGACGCGCAAGGAGGCAAGCCACTGCGGCAACAGCGTCTCCCCGATCGTGCGGCTGGCGTGAATGACCAGCGGCTGGTCCTGGCTCGAGGAACTCACGGCCGCCTCGGCGCCCACCAGCGCCGCCAGCGCCTCGCGGGCCAAGGGATAGAGCACCGCGCCGGCTTCCGTCACCCGCACACCCCGAGCGGTGCGCTCGAGCAGCGGCCGGCCGACGCGTCGCTCGAGCGCCAGCAGCCGCTTGGTCGCGGCGGATTGCGTGAGCGCGAGCGCGTCCGCCGCTCCCTGCACCGTGCCCGTCTCAACCGCCGTGACAAACGCGGCCAGCTCCCGGCCTGAGAGCGGATCCCCCAGGGGCATTCCAACTCGGAATGCTATCTCCGCAGGACGACTGGCGCGAACCGATCCGTCATACGACGATCGGTACATGCCAACCGGCCGCGAGCTTCCCCAGCGAACCGAGGATCACCCACATCGGGTGTCGTCCGATTACCCTGCGCCGCCGGAACATCGACATCACTATGGAGCGCTACGAGATTCGCCTTCACGGCCACTTGGGAGCGCTCATGTTGACCGCGTTCCCCTCCTTGTCGGCCGAGATGTGCGGCTCGGACACCGTTCTCCGCGGACCGATCCAGGACCGGGCCGCGCTGCACGGCGTCCTGGCCCAGGTCGAGTCGTTCGGCCTCGAACTGATCGAACTGCGCCGCCTACCGGTAAGAGCGCGCGAATTACCCGACACGGGTGAGGCGAAGTTACCCCCAGCCAAGAGAGGCTTCGATCATGACTGAAATGACCCAAACCACAAGAACATCCGTCCGCCTCGGAAGAACCGGAGGGTTCGCCGCCACGGCGCTCGCGCTCTCCGTGGGCATGATGGGGACGACGCTTCCGACGCCGCTGTACGCGCTCTACCGCCAGCGATTCGGCTTCTCGGAGCTGATGATCACAGTGGTCTTCGCCGCGTACGCCGCGGGTGTGATCGCCGCGCTGCTGCTCCTCGGTCGACTCTCCGACCAGATCGGCCGCCGCCGTGTGCTCCTCCCGGCTCTCGGCCTCTCCGCCGCGAGCGCGTCGATCTTCCTGCTCGCCGATGGTCTGCCGCTCCTCCTCACCGGCAGGATCGTCTCGGGGCTCTCCGCGGGCATCTTCACCGGCACGGCAACCGCGACCCTGGTCGATCTGGCTGCGCCAAACCGTCGCGGCCGGGCCACCCTCGTGGCTGCGGTGGCGAACATGGGGGGCCTGGGATTCGGGGTGCTGCTGGCCGGCATCGTCTCGCAATGGGCCGGAGCGCCGCTGCGCCTCATCTTCTGGATCTATCTGGCGCTGCTCGCGCCGGCGGCGATCGGCATCTGGGCGATGCCCGAACCGGTAACGAGCACCAGCCGTCCACGCCTCCGGGCCAGGCTGCCGCGGGTTCCGTCCAGCCTGCGCAACGTCTTCGTACGTGCAGCGCTCGCCGCCTTCGCCGGGTTCGCGGTGCTCGGGTTGTTCACCGCGGTGGCGCCCGCCTTCCTCGGGCAGGACCTCGGCGTCACGAACCGGGCCGCCGTCGGCCTTGTCGTGTTCTCTGTGTTTGCCGCCTCGTCCGCCGGGCAGGCGATGCTCGCGCTTCTGCCAGAAGAGATGGCACTCCCGGTGGGCTGTGTCGGACTGATTGCCGGGATGGCGCTGCTGGCGCTCAGCCTGGCGGTGTCGTCATTGGCGCTGCTCGTGGCCGCGAGCGTCACCGCGGGCATTGGCCACGGCCTGAGTTTCCGCTCCGGACTGGCAGCGCTGAGCGCGGGGTCGCCGGCCGCGCAGCGTGCCGAGGTGGCCTCCAGCTTCTTCGTCATCGCCTACATCGGCATTTCGCTGCCGGTGATCGGCGAGGGAGCCCTGGCCCAGGCAATCGGGCTGCGCCCGGCCGGACTCGCCTTTGCCGCCGTCGTGGCGACGCTCGCCGCCGTCGCACTCACGTTGCTCGCCAGCACCAGCCGCGACCGCTCCCGGCGGGCGAGCACGACCGTCCTGTCCTCGGCGCGCGCCGCATGAGCACCTGATTTCGACCTGCCCCAACATCGCTCATCTAACAAAAGGAGACACCATGCAGACAACGACACTGAAGACCAGCCAACTCGGCCACACGGGCCTCGAGATCACGCGCGTCGGATTTGGCGCGTGGGCGCTCGGTGGCGGCGACTGGGAACACGGTTGGGGTCCGCAGGACGATGATCAGTCTCTCGCCGCGATCCACCATGCGCTGGAGCTCGGGATCAACTGGATCGACACGGCCGCCGGCTACGGCTTCGGTCACTCCGAGCGGGTCGTCGGGCGGGCGCTGGAGGGCCTCGCGGACCGTCCGTACGTGTTCACGAAGGCCTCGCTGCTGGAGGGCGAAGGCCGGCGGGTCGTGCACAGCCTGGGGCGCGACTCGATCCTGCGGGAAGCGCACGCGAGCCTCGAGCGGCTCGGCGTCGACGCGATCGATCTCTACCAGATCCACTGGCCGATCCCCGACGAGGACATCGAGGAGGGCTGGGCGACGTTCGCGGAGCTCAAGGAGCAGGGTCTGGTTCGCCACATCGGGGTCTCGAACTTCGACGTCGAGCAGCTGCGGCGGATCCAGCAGATCGCGCCCGTGGAGACGCTCCAGCCGCAGTATTCGCTGATCGAACGGGACATCGAGCGAGCGATCCTCCCCTACACCCATCAGCACGGGATCGGAGTGATCGCCTACTCCCCGATGGGCTCCGGGATGCTCACCGGCGCGATGACGCGGGAGCGCGCCGCGACGCTTCCCGAGAGCGATTGGCGGGGGCACGACCCACGGTTCAACGAGCCACAGCTCTCGCGAAACCTCGCGCTCGTGGACCGACTGACCGCGATCGCCGACCGCCACGACACCACTCCCGGGGCGGTCGCGGTGGCCTGGACTCTTCAGAACCCGGCCGTGGACGGCGCGATCGTCGGCTTCCGCTCACCGGAGCAGGTCGATCCGATCCTCGCCGCCGCCGGTCTCGAGCTGACCGGCGAGGAGATCGACGAGATCGAAGGACGGACGTCGTGAGCGCGCTGAGCGAGACCGCGCCCGGGGCGGTCCGCCGTCGCCCGCTTCTGAGGCGGGCCATGGCGCGCCTCTGCGGTTGCGAGGAGCACGACTTCGTGCTTCAGATCGTGCAACCGTCACTGGTCGGGATGATCGACGGTACGGTCTCGACGCTCGCGCCGATCTTTGCCGCGGCCGTGTCCAGCAACCTCGCGAACGGCCCTGCTGGTCGGCCTGGCCACCGCGCTGGGGGCCGGGGTCAGCATGGGGTTCTCCGAGGCGCTCTCGGACACCGGTGAGCAGACCGGTCGCGGTTCGGGCGTCGTCCGCGGCACGATCACCGGCGCCGCCACCGCACTCGGCGGAGTGTTCCACTCGCTCCCGTTCATCATCAGCGACGTTAACCGGGCGCTCGTCGTGGCCGGTGTGGTTGTCGCCGTAGAGTTGTTCGTGATCGCCTGGGTCCGACACAGGTTCCTTCAGGTCACCATGCGCTCCTCGCTGATCGTGGTGACCCTAGGTGGCGCGATCGTCCTCGCCATCGGGGTGGCAATCGGCAATGCATGAATTCACCTCTCAAGACACAGGAGACAACATCATGGAAACCATTGGCTTCATCGGCCTTGGAAAGATGGGCGGGAACATGGCCGCCCGGTACCTCGCCGCCGGCTATACCGTGTACGGCGAGGCCCGCGACCGGAGCGCCGCCCAATCGCTCATCGATCAGGGACTGCATTGGGTCGACACCCCATGCGCGGTCGCCCAGGCAGCGGACATCGTGATGACGTCGCTCCCGACCGACGACATCGTCGAGTCCGTCGCGGCGGGACCGGACGGTCTGCTCGCCGGCCTGAGCGAAGGCAAGATCTGGGCTGATCTGAGCACGATCAGCCCCCGGGCTAGCCGTAAGCTCGCGGCGCGCGTGCGGGACGAGGGGCGTGGGGCGCAGATGCTCGACACGCCCGTGTCCGGGAGCGTCCCGCAGGTCAAGACTGGCACGCTCACGATCATGGTCGGCGGCGATGAAGACGCCTTCCAGCGCGTCGAGCGGGTCCTGCGCGTACTGGGAAGGCCCGAGTACGTCGGCGAGAACGGCCAGGGACTGGTGCTCAAGCTCGCGATCAACATCAGCCTTGCCGTCCAGATGCTGGCCTTCTCCGAAGGCCTGCTGCTCGCCGAACGAGTCGGGATCGATCCGCACCGCGCCGCCGAGATCATGGCCGAAAGCTCCGTTGGTTCGCCGATGCTCAAGGCCCGCGTCCCGCTCGTGCTCGACAAGCCCGACGAGACGTGGTTCGACGTCGAGCTCATGCACAAGGACATCCGACTCGCCCGCCAGGCCGGCGAAGAGCTCGCGACACCGCTCCCCACGGCCGCCGCAGCAGATGAGATCCTCGGCGCAGCCGACCAGCTCGGATACGGCCACCGGGACATCGCCGCCCTCTACGAAGTGCTCGCGAACCTCTCCAAGGCCAGCCTCGTCACTACCTGACCCGATATTGATGCCAGCGGACCCGGCTGCCAGGCGGTCGGGTCCATGGCATGGCGTTTGCGTCGTGAGTCGTGATCGGAGAGGATCAGGCGGGTGACCCCCGACTCGGACAGCTGAACGGAGCCATGGCGCAAGCGCCGATCCGGGTGCTGGTTGTCGGGGCCGGGATGGCGGCACTCGAAACGGTGATGGCGCTGCGCGCGCTGGCCGGGGATCGCGTCGCGATTGCGCTCATCGCTCCCGAGGCCGAGCTCGTCTACCACCCGATAGCGGCCAAACCGCCCTACGCGGTCGGTCGGATGCGTCGGATTTCCCTTGAGCGCCTCATGGCTGACGCTGGCGCGCAACGGTTTCCCCTCAATGTCAGCGCGGTTGACTCGGCACCCAGGGTGGTGCGGACGACGGCTGGCCGGGAGTTCGAATATGACGAGTTGGTGCTTGCCCTGGGTGCCGACCCGGTTCCGGTGGTCCAGCACGCGAGGACCTGGGACGACCGCACCGGGGCCGATACTCTCGGCGGGCTAGTCCGAGACTTTGAGCTGGGGTACAGCAGGAGGCTGGCCGTGGTGATCCCTTCCGGGCCGGTGTGGCCGCTGCGTGGCTACGAACTGGCGATATTCCTCACGCAAGATGCGCGCGGGATGGGACTCGGGATCGAGACATCGCTGATCACGCCGGAACGGTCGCCTCTGGAGATGCTCGGCGAGGAGGCGGTCACGGCCGTCTCGGACGCGCTGCGCGAGGTCGGTGTAACGGTCGTCTTTGCCAACCAGGTCGAGATAGAGCCCGGACAGCCTCAGGTGCTGGTGGTGGACCCTCCGGGAACGCGCGTCGAGGTTGATCGAGTTGTCGCGCTGCCGACACTGCGCGGGCGGCCGATCCCCGGTGTTCCGGTCGAGGAGCATGGATTCGTCGAAATCGACGAGCACTGCCGCGTCAAGGGACTGGAACACATCTGGGCGGTCGGAGACATCACCACCTTTCCGGTGAAGTCCGGAGGGATGGCAACTGAGCAGGCCGACGTCGCCGCCGAGGCCATCGCCGCCGCTGCGGGCGCCGATATCGAGCCCCGTGCCTTTGACCCGGCCGGGCGCGGAGAGCTGGCCGGTCTGCCAGCCGGCGGATACCTCGAGCCGTGGCTTGGAACAGACGAGGTGGCGGACTCGAGAACGTCGCTCCCGACCCTCGGAGTGCCGGTCCTTACCTACCTGCAGCGCGATTTCAGCGCCGGGTGGCGCGGAGAGATCTGACCGACCGGACCCCGCGGCAGGCCATCGGGCACCGCGGCGTCAGGTCATGCGGCGGTAGCGCCACACCGACAGCGGGATGAACACGGCGAGGAGGCCGGCGATCCAGGCGGCCGCGCCGCCGAGGGAGGATGGTGTTCCGGGGACGAGGGCAAAGGAGCGCGCTGCATTCGCGGTCAGGGTGACCGGGCTTAGCTTGGCGAACGTCTGCAGCCAGCTCGGCATGCTGGAGACGGGCACGAACACGGAGCTCGCAAACACGAGCGGAAACAGGATCACGAACCCGGCCGATTGGGCGGCTTCGGCGCTGCGCACGGTGAACGCGACGAAGGCGAAGATCCAGCTCAGCGCGAGGCCGAAGGCGCTGACCAGCGCTATGCAAGCGAGGGCCTGCGCGACGCCGGCCTGGAAGCGAAAGCCGATGATGTAGCCGACGACGATCATCAGCACGATGATCAGGACGTTGCGGACCAGGTCGGCCGTGGTACGGCCAATGAGCACGGCGGAACGTGCCATCGGCATCGAGCGGAAGCGGTCGATCACGCCGAGCTTCAGGTCGTCGGACAGGCCGATCGCGGTCATGCTCGCCCGGAACGTCACCGACTGAACGAGAGATGCCCGGCAACAGGTAGTCGATGTAGCTCACTCCCGGGGGAAGTGAGTGACTGATCGCGCCGCCGAACACGTACGTGAACAGCAACACGAACATGATCGGCTGGATCGTCGAGAACACCAGCAGATCGGGTTGGCGCACGAAGTGGCGCAAGTTGCGCACGCTGACCACCCCGGCGTCGGTGATGTCCGCGCGGAGCTCCCGCAGCGATAGGCGCTGCCACCGCGCCGGCCGCCTTGCCGCCGGGCGGAGGACCGGGGGGAGCGGGAGCGGCAGGAGCGGGCGCAACGCTCGCGCGGGCCGGTCTCGGCCGGCCGTCACCCGTAGCGACTCCCGCCCCGTTCTCGCTCGGTGGCGCGCCGGTCAGCTGGAGAAAAACGTCGTCGAGCGTCGGCCGGCGCAGCCCCAGGTCGCTTACCGCGATCTCCGCCCTGCGGAGCGCCGAAGCCGCATCCTCGATCATCTCCAGACCGTCCCGCGGCGCCGGAAGCGTCAACTGCGCGAGCCGGTCTCCGGGCTCCGGCTCGCCGCAGCCAATCCCGGCCAGGGCCGCCCGTGCATGCTCCCGTTCCGCCGCGCTCACCAGCTCGACTTCCAGGGTCTGCCCACCGACCCGGTCCTTGAGCTCGCTCCCCGTGCCCTGAGCGATCACCCGACCGTGGTCGATCACGGCGATCTGCTCGGCGAGCTGATCTGCCTCCTCGAGGTACTGCGTGGTGAGCAAAAGCGTGGTCCCCTCGCGGACGAGCTCGCGCACGACCGACCAGATCTCATTGCGGCTGCGCGGATCCAGCCCCGTCGTCGGCTCGTCCAGGAACAGCACGCGCGGGCGGGTCAGCAGGCTCGAGGCGAGGTCGAGACGTCGCCGCATCCCACCGGAGTACGTGCGCGCCGGGCGGTCGGCGGCGTCCGCCAAGTCGAAGCGCTCGAGCAGCTCGTTCGCACGCCGGCGAGCATCCGCGGCCGAGAGATCGAACAGTCGCCCGAACATCTGAAGGTTCTCCCGGCCAGTCAGCATCTCGTCGACCGCCGCGAACTGCCCGGTTAACCCCAACAGCTCCCGCACCCCGGCGGCGTTCTGGACGACGTCGCGGCCAAACACCTCCGCGCGCCCGGCATCGGGAGCGAGCAGCGTGGCCAGCACCCGGACGAGCGTCGTCTTCCCCGCGCCGTTCGGTCCGAGCAGCCCAAAGACCGTGGCCTCCCCGACATCCAGATCGACCCCGGCCAGCGCCGTGGTTGTCCCAAAGCGCTTAACCACACCCTCGACATGAACCGCCCGATCAGCCATCACGCACCCTCCAAGAATGACGCGCTCGATCGCGCGCCAAGTCGACCCGGCCTACGCCTCCAGACCCGAGCTCCTGTGTCCCGCGCCGCATCCTAGATCGACCGGAAGGTGGGCCCCCTTGCATGCGGGGAGGATCGCCCCAACCGAGCGCAACCCGTCCGAGGAACGGCGGCCCGGGGCAGGCGGATCCAGGGGTCTGGCCGGTGCTGAGCACGTAGAGTCCACCCGGGATGGCAGCCGAGCAGTCGATGATCAGCCCGCTGGACGAAGGCGTCGATCACGTCCGCGGGGCGAAGGGCGCGAGGCTGATAGGTCGGCACTTCCCGCTGACCGAGATCCACGCGCATGCGCCCGCTGCATCGCGGGCGGCGGAGGCGGCCGCCCTCCAGGGTCGGTTTGGGAGATGCACGAGATGCTCTTTCACCGCCAGAAGGCGCTCGAGGACGGGGATTTGCGCCGCTACGCGAGCGAGCTTGGGCTGGACGTCGGGCGGTCGGAAACGATCGAAGCAGCGAAGTGGTCCTCGAGCGGATCGAGCGAGATTCCGGAGCG
>Ga0335081_10003502_pt1 | contig 24733 bp, 16 predicted proteins | sample Lox_Sample_35_FD_206713 | JGI IMG/M metagenome (GOLD analysis project Ga0335081, IMG submission 206713) | Soil microbial communities from Loxahatchee National Wildlife Refuge, Florida, United States - Lox_Sample_3.5 | ecosystem: Environmental > Terrestrial > Soil > Wetlands | place: USA...
TGCGAGACGTCGTAGAGAAGCTCGAGCCTCGCCCGCGGCAGCAGCGTGCGGAAGGCGTTGCGGACGAGGTGCGTGAGGATCTGCCGATTGGCGAGCGCGCAGTTGATGCCCGCGCGCATCGCGCCGACATAGCGTCGGCCGACCGCCGAGCGGATCGGCGCGCAGGCGAGCTCGCGCTCAGGTAGTGCGATCCCGGAGGCCTTGGCGGCGATCGCCATCTCGCGCAGGTACTCCGTGCCGATCTGATGACCGAGCCCGCGCGAGCCGCAGTGGATGCTGACCACCACGGCGTCCTCCTCGAGTCCGAACACTTTCGCGATCGCCGCGTCGTGGACCTTAGCCACGCGCTGCACTTCCAGATAGTGGTTGCCGGACCCGAGCGTGCCCATCTCGTCGCGCTGCCGGCGCTTGGCTGCGTCCGACACGGCCGAAGGATCCGCATCCTTGGCCGTACCGCGCTCCTCGACGCGCTCGAGGTCTTCAGGCCAGCCGTAGCCTTCCGCGACGGCCCAGCCGGCGCCGCCCGCGAGCATGTCGTCCATCTGCGCGGGACCGAGGCGGATCGCGCCGGTGCTGCCGACGCCGGCGGGAATGTGCGCGAAGAGCGTGTCGGCGAGCGCGCGCTTGACCGGCTCGATGTCCGGCGCGCGAAGTCCCGTGAGGAGCGTGCGCACGCCGCAGGAGATGTCGAAGCCGACGCCCCCCGCGGAGACGATGCCGCCCTCGTCCGGATCGAAGGCCGCCACGCCACCGATCGGAAAACCGTATCCCCAGTGGGCATCGGGCATGGCATACGACGCCTTGACGATCCCGGGCAGCGCCGCGACGTTGGCGACCTGCTCCGGAACCTTGTCGTCCATGGCGTCGATCAGGCCTTCGTCGGCGTAGATCACGCCCGGAACGCGCATCGCGCCGGCGCGCGGCAGCTCCCATTCGCATTCCGCCTTGCGGATCAGACGTGTGCGGTCCATGCCTGCCAGCGTTTCAGTTTAGACATCCACCACGCATTGGGCGATCCACGCGCCGTCGGCGCGCTGCTCGACCGCGAGCGCCGTGTAAGTGGCGCCTTTGACCTCTACCGCCGGACGGTGCCGCGCCCGGTCGACGGGCTCGCCCCACGCCGTCGCCTCGAGGCGCTGCCGGTCGAGCTTCACGACGAAGCGTCCGAAAAGCGCGCCGCGCGTGGCCATCTCGTAGACGATCGCATTGAGCCAGTCCGCGAGGAGCAACTCGTCGTCGGGCGCTTCGCAGCGGATGGCGACTGACTCGCGCGAGGTCACGCCAGCGGGGTCGGTCACGACGGCGGTGAGCGCGAGCGCGGCCTGCTCGAAGGCTTCGCTCTGCGTCGCGCCGATGCCGCGCACGCCGATGTCCGCGCCGTGCGCGAAATGTTCCCAGGGCATGATGGCTTTCGGCGGTCGGCTCGTCCGGAGACGCGCCAGGGCTCGCGCTCCTCGCGTCAGTTTCGTTTCGGAATCGTGTCCGGCGTTTGACCTCGATCAACCCGACGCGATTTGCCCGCCGGGACGAGGCGCCGCGGCTCCCGACTGAGGGGATAATGATCGCGCCAATTCGACCGCCGATCCATGAGCCCGCAGACACCGCTCCCGGGGACCGCGCTGCGCCGCCGCTGCGATCCTTCCACGCTCGCTTTTGCGACCACGGCCGAGCTGGACGATCTCGAGGAGATCTTCGGCCAGGCGCGAGCGAAGAAAGCCATCGACTTCGGCATCGGCATCCGGCGCGACGGCTACAACCTCTATGTCCTGGGGCCGGTCGGCGCGGGCAAGCAGACGCTCGTGCGGCAACTCGTCGGCAGGAAGGCCGGCGCCGAGTCCACGCCCGCCGATTGGTGCTACGTGCACAACTTCGACGCGGCGCAACAGCCGCGCGCGCTCGAGCTTCCCGCGGGTCGCGGCCTCAAGTTCCGCGACGACATGCGTGCGCTAGTCGACGAGGTGCTGGCCGCCATCCCGGCGGCGTTCGACAGCGACGAATACCGCGCGCGCACCGAGCAGATCGAGTCGGAATTCACCGAGCGGCACGAGAAGGCGTTTCGCGAGCTCGGCGAGCAGGCGGCGAGCCAGCACATCGCCCTGCTGCGCCTGCCGACGGGGTTCTCGTTCGCTCCCGTGAAGGACGACGGCGACGTGGTGAGCCCCGACGAGTTCGCGAAGCTCGCTCCCGAGGAGCGCCAGCGCATCGAGAAGACGGTGCATGAGCTGCAGGAGAAGCTCGAGCAGCTGCTGCGAGCGGCGCAGCGCTCGCGCAAGGAGCACCGCGAGCGCATGCGGCAGCTCAACCGCGATGTCGCAAGCTACGCGATCGGCATGCTCACCGAGGAGATCCGCCAGCATTACGCCGACCTGCCGGAGGTGTGCAAGCATCTGCTCGCGGTCGAGCGCGACCTGGTGGAGAACGTCGACGATTTTCGCCGCGGAGGCGAGCCGCAGACGCCGAGCATGGGTGCCGCGATGGAAGCGCAGCCCTCGCCGCTGCGGCGCTACCAGGTGAACTTGCTGCTCGACCACAGCAAGCAGGACGGCGCGCCGGTGATCTTCGAGGACAATCCGACCTACCAGAATCTGCTGGGCCGCATCGAGCACACCGCGCAGCTCGGCGCGCTCGTCACCGACTTTACGCTCGTCAAGTCCGGCGCGCTGCACCGGGCCAACGGCGGGTATCTCCTGCTTGACGCGCGCAAGGTCCTGAGCCAGCCCCTCGCCTGGGAGGGGCTCAAGCGCGCGCTCACCACGCGGCGGATCCGTATCGAGTCGCTCGGGCAGATGTACGGCCTCGTCTCCACGATCTCGCTCGAGCCCGAATCGATTCCGCTGGACGCCAAGGTGATCCTCTTCGGCGAACGGCTCTGGTATCACCTCTTGTACGCCTTCGATCCCGACTTCGGGGAGCTGTTCAAGGTAGCGGTGGACTTCGACGACGAGCTGCCGCGCACCGACGACAATCAGATCCATCTCGCGCGGCTCATCGCCACGCTGGCGAGGCGCCACGCGCTGCTGCCGTTCGATCGCGGCGCGGTCGCGCGCGTGATCGAGCAGTGCGCGCGCGCGGTCGAAGACGGCGAGCGGCTCTCCGCGCACGTGCAGAGCCTCGTCGACCTGCTTCAGGAAGCCGATTTCGGCGCCCGCCGCGCGGGACGGGCGGCGGTGGCGGCACAGGACGTCGCCGCCGCGATCGAGGCGCAGATCCAGCGCGCTAGCCGGGTCGACGAGCAGCTACAGGACGCGATCCTGCGCGATACCGTGCGCATCGCCACGGAGGGCACGGAGATCGGACAGGTCAACGGGCTGTCGGTGTTCGCGCTGGGAGCCCATCTCTTCGCGAAGCCCACGCGCATCACCGCGAGCACGCGCGTCGGCGACGGCGAGGTGATCGACGTGCAGCGCGAAGTCGAGCTCGGCGGGCCGATCCACTTCAAGGGGGTGCTCATTCTCGCTTCGTTTCTCGCCTGGCGGTTCTCCGCCAACCGGCCGCACAGCCTTCGCGCGAGCCTCGTCTTCGAGCAGACCTACGGCGAGGTGGAAGGAGACAGCGCTTCCGCAGCGGAGCTCTGCGCGCTGCTGTCCTCGCTTGCCGGCGTGCCGATCAAGCAGACGGTCGCAATCACAGGGTCGGTGGACCAGCACGGCGAATTGCAGGCGATCGGTGCGGTCAACGAGAAAATCGAAGGTTTTTTCGACATCTGCAAGGCGCGCGGGTTGAGTGGCGAGCACGGCGTGGTGATCCCTTCGAGCAACGTGAAGAATCTGATGCTGCGCGAGGACGTCGTCGACGCGGCCACGGCCGGCAAATTCCACGTATACGCTGCGCGCACGATCGACGCGGCGGTCGAGGTCCTGACCGGCGTCCCGGCGGGCGAGCGGTCGGCAACGGCCGAATTTCCCGAGGGCTCGGTCAACGCGCTCGTCGCGGCGCGGCTGCGAGAATTCTCGGCGACGCGTCAGGCGTTCGGTGCACCGGCTGCGGCGGCGTGGCGGGCGGGAGTCGCTAGGAAGCGGCGTGTCTGAGCCGAACATGGCAGATCGTGACCGACGGGTGCTCGTCGCGCTGGACGCGGCGAGCTGGGGCAGGAGCGTGCTCGAGGCCGGAGCCGAGCTCGCGTCGGCGCTCGGCGCTCGCCTCGAAGGGCTGTTCGTCGAGGACACGGATCTCGTGCATCTCGCAGGGTCACCGTTCGCTCGCGAGCTCAGCATCGTCACCGGCGCGTGGCGCGATCTCGCCGCGGAGGACGTCGAGCGGGCGTTGCGCTTGGAGGCGGCGAAGCTCGAGCGGCTGCTCGCCGAAGCAGCGAAGCGAGCGCAGGTGCCATGGTCCTTCACCACCGCCCGCGGCCGGTTGATCGTGGTGGCGGCGGCGCGCGAGGCCGAGCTCACCGTGCTTGCCGCTCGCCCCGCCGCGCCGACAGCCGCGGAGGGGCGCCTCGTGCGGGGCTCGATCGCCGTCGTGTTCGACGGCTCGCCCGCGGCAGTTCGCGCTCTCGAAGTGGCCGGACGTCTCGCTGGGGCTCTTGGACGCGAGCTTCGCGTCCTAGTCTCCGAGCGGGCCGCGCCGCTGGCGGCTGCCGAGGCCCGAGCGTGGCTCGCGTCGCGCAGCGGGGTGGCCGTCGCGCTGCCGCCGGGCGAAGCCGCGCTCGCCCACGCGCTGCAGCGGGCGCGCTCGAAGCTCCTGATTCAGGCCGTTCCCGATGCGATGCCGCTCGAGGCTCTGGTGGGATTGCTCGACCGGCTCTCTTGCCCGCTGCTAATCGTGCGCTGAGCATCATGGGCATTCCGGCACCGGCCGCTCGCGCCCAGCCCTCGGCATGAGCGTTCTGCTCACCGATCTGTACGAGCTCACCATGCTCCAGTCGTACTTCGACGAGGGCATGAACGATGTCGCCGCGTTCGAATTCTTCGTGCGCAAGCTCCCGGACCAGCGCAATTTTTTGGTTGCCACCGGGTTGGAGCAGGTGCTCGACTATCTCCGCGCGCTCGCCTTCGGCCCCGAGGATCTCGCCTGGCTCGAGGGCACGGGCCGCTTCAGCGATCGGTTCCTGGACTCGCTCGCCGATCTGCGCTTCACCGGCGACGTGGACGCCATGCCCGAAGGCACTGTGTTCTTCGCCGACGAGCCCGTCGTGCGCATCACGGCGCCGCTCCGGGAGGCGCAGCTCGTCGAGAGCCGGGTGATGAACCTGCTGCACTACCAGACGATGGTTGCGAGCAAGGCGGCGCGCATGGCGCTCGCGGCGCCGGACCGGCTGCTGGTCGACTTCGGCCTGCGGCGGGCGCACGGCGCGGAAGCGGGCCTGCTGTCCGCCCGGGCGAGCTACCTGGCGGGATTCGGCGGCACGGCGACGGTCGAGGCCGGCCGCCGCTTCGGCATTCCGATCTACGGCACGATGGCGCATTCCTACGTGCAGGTGCACGCCGAGGAGGTCGAGGCTTTCGAGCACTTCGCGCGCGCGCATCCGGACAACGCGACGCTGCTGATCGACACCTACGACACCGAGCGCGCCGCCACGCGCGTCGTGGCCCTTGCCAGGCGGCTTGCGGCGGAAGGCATTGCTATCCGCGGGGTTCGCATCGACAGCGGCGACCTCGCGCAGCACGCGCGGCGCGTGCGCTCGACGCTCGATGCGGCAGGCTTCCCGTCGATCACCATCTTCGCGAGCGGGAACCTGGATGAGTACCGCCTGCGCGATCTCGTCGCGCAGGGCGCGCCGATCGACGGCTACGGTGTGGGCACGCGCATGAACACCTCCGCCGACGCCCCTTACCTCGATTGCGCGTACAAGCTCGAGGAGTACGCCGGCCGGCCGCGGCGCAAGCGCTCGGAGGGCAAGGCGACGTGGCCAGGTCGCAAGCAGGTCTATCGGCGCCTCGATCCGTCCGGTCGCCTCGGAGGCGACACGCTGGCGCTCGCCGACGAATCGGCGCCCGGCGCGCCGCTTCTCGAGCCCGTCGTGCGCGCCGGACGGTTGCTGTCCGCCGCTCCGGCGCTGGAGGCCGCTCGCACCCGAGCCCGGACGGAGCTCGCCAGCCTTCCCGAGTCGCTGCGCTCGCTCGGGCCGACCGAGCCGTACCCAGTCGACGTCGCCCCGTCGCTGCTCGAGCTCGCCCGCCGCATCGACGCGGAGAATTAACGCCGTCGGGATCAGCGCTCAGGGTTGACCGGCATCAATCGTCCGGCAGCGGGACTGTGCTATGGTTTTGGCTGGACGCGGCTCGTGACACCGGGCGCCGATCCAGCGGCGAACGCCGCGTCCGGTTCATCCGATGGAGATTTCCGCATGGCCAATCATCGCACCGATCCGTTCGCCTCGTTTCCCTTCGATGTCCGCATGCTCTGGGACATCAACGGCAAATCGCTCAACTACGCCGAGAAGGCCTATCGGGCCTGGCTCGACGCGGCGGGCGAAATCCAGACCGAAGCCGTGGGCTTCCTGAACAGCCGCTTCGCGAAGGACTCCGCCGCCATCGCTCGTCTCGGCCAATGCCAGACGCCGGCCGAAGTGCTAAATGCCCAGACGGAATACGCGCAGAACGCCCTGGCGGATTTCATGTCCGGGAGCCAAAAGATCGCGACCTGCCTGGGCAACGCCGCCAAGAGGAGCGTGTTCCCGAGCCTCGCCGTGCCGGAGTTCGAGCCGCAACGGACGTCGCATCGCCGGGCCGGGCGGGGGTCGAGCGCGCACTAAGGCGCGGATCCGCATCGGCGCCCCGCGCGCTGCTGGCGTCGGTGCGGCAAGGCAAGGCCGGCCGTGGACAAGACGGCGAGGAGCGTGGCTTGTCGCGTCACCCGCCCGCTGTGGAAATTCCCGCCGGTAACGTCGGGCTCGAGGGCGACCTCGTCCTTCCGGCTCAGCCGCAGGGAGTGGTGCTTTTCGCGCACGGCAGCGGCAGCTCGCGCCACAGCCCGCGCAACGCGCTCGTGGCCGCTGCACTGCGGGAGGCCCGAATCGGCACGCTGCTGTTCGATCTGCTCACCGCCGAGGAAGACCGCACCTACGCGACGCGCTTCGACATCGCCTTGCTGAGCCGGCGGCTCGACGCTGCGACGGCGTGGCTCGGGAAGGAGGCGGCGGCGCGCGGGTTGCCGCTGGGCTACTTCGGCGCCAGCACGGGGGCTGCGGCGGCGCTGGTGGCGGCCGCCGAGCGAGGCCGGGGCATCCGTGCCGTCGTCTCCCGTGGCGGCCGGCCGGATCTCGCGGGCGCCGCAGCGCTGCGCCGCGTCACGGCGCCGACGCTGCTGATCGTCGGCGGAGAGGACACCGAGGTCATCGCGCTCAATCGTGCAGCTTTCACCGAGATGAAGTGCGAAAAGGAACTGCAGATCGTGCCGGGCGCGACGCATCTGTTCGAGGAGCCGGGCACGCTGGAGCGGGTGGCGGCGTCCGCCGCGGCCTGGTTCCATCGCTGGCTCGCGGCCGGCGCTTCGCCGTCGCGGGCCTGAGGAGCGGCCAATGTTGAAGATCCTGCACCCCGTCGACGGATCGGAGAGCGCGACCCGCGCGACTCGGCAGCTCATCGCCACGCTGGATTGGTACCGCGAGAGGCCGAGCATCGATCTGCTGACGGTTCATCTACCGGTGCCGCGCTTTCCGAACATGAGCGTGGTCGTCGACGAAGACACGATCGAGCGCTACTACGCCGAGGAGTGCGCGACCATGCTTGCGCCGAGCAAGAAGGCGCTGGACGCGGCGGGCGTGAAGTACGACACCTACCGCCGGGTGGGCTCGATCGCCGAGAGCATCATCGATCAGGCAAAGGCGTCGGGCGCCGATCTCATCTACATGGGGACGCGCGGCATGACGGCGCTGTCCAACATGGTGCTGGGCTCGGTGGCCACGCGCGTCCTCCATCTCGCGCACGTGCCAGTGGTCCTGGTTCCCTGACGCCGTCGACGCCCCGGCGAGCTCAGGCGGGCTTGCGGCCGGAAGCCTCGTCGCCCCGTGCGCTCGCCCTCAAGCTCGCCACCACTTCGGCGTCGGAGACCTGGGGGAAGCTCAGGTAGCACTGGCTGATCGCGAAGAAATCCTGCGACGCATCGAGGCAAACCACTTCGTCGGCGTAAGGCCGCACGTTTTCGAGCGCATCCTGCGAGGCTACGGGCACGGCGCAAATGAGCCGCTGCGGTCCTTTCGAGCGCACGGCGTGCAGCGCGCTGATCATCGTCGCGCCCGTCGCGAGCCCGTCGTCGACGACGATCGCGATCCGTCCCTTGGGGTCGATCGGCGGGCGGGCGGGAGTGTATTGGGCACGCCGGCGGCCCATGGTCTCGAGCTGCGCCGCGGCCTCCCGGTCGATGTACTCGGACGTTGCCCCGGCTGAAGCGGCGTACGGCGCCACGTAGCGCCAGCCGGTCTCGTCGACCGCGCCGATCGCGAACTCGGAGTTGCCGGGCGCGCCGAGCTTGCGCGTGAGCACCACGTCGAGGTCGCCTTCCAGCCGAGCGGCGAGCAGGGCGCCCATCGGCACGGCGCCGCGCGGAATGGCGAGCACGAGCGGCCGCCGCCCGCGCCAGGCCGCGAGCGCGGTCGCGAGCCGCTCGCCCGCGTCGCTGCGATCTCGAAAGATCACGGTCGGCATCCCCGGATCATGCTTCGATCACTGTAAGGCCACGCAACGCCGCCGCATTGACCTCGGTCAAAAGGGTTACCGACGCACACGGGACGTCGGCGAGGGACGTGCGTGGATGAAACAGGCGCGGGTCGGGATCTATCTCGACGGACCTACAGCGCGACGGACATGCCGCCGTCGACGAACAGGATCTGGCCGGTCACGTAGTCCGAGGCGGGCGAGGCGAGGAACACCGCGAGCCCCGCGATCTCGCGCGGATCGCCCCAGCGCCCCGCGGGCGTGCGCTTGTTGACCCAGGCGGTGAACTGCGCGTCGGCCAGCAGCGCCGTGTTCATCTCGGTGGCGAAGTAGCCGGGCGCGATCGCGTTGACCTGGATATTGTGTGGCGCCAGCTCGACGGCCATCCCGCGCGTGAGCTGGCGCACGCCGCCCTTGGCGGCGGTGTACGGAACGATGTTGGGTCGCGCCAGCTCGCTCATGAGCGAGGCGACATGGACGATCTTGCCGCGCTTGCGCGCGATCATCGACGGCAGTACGGCCTGCGACACGACGAACGGCGCGGTGAGGTTGGTGGCCAGCACGGCGTCCCAGTCTGCCGGCGCGAAATCCACCATCGGACCGCGGCGCTGGATGCCGGCGTTGTTGAACAGGATGTCGATACCTCCGCGCTCGGCCACGAGCCTGCCGACCGCCTCGCGCACCGCGGCACGGTCCGTAACGTCGAACACGCAGCTCGCCGCGTCGAAGCCCTCGTCGCGCAGCTTCGCGGCCGCGCTTTCCACCGCGGCGGATTTGCGTGCATTGAGCACGACCGTCGCGCCGGCGCGCGCGAGCCCGCCGGCGATCGCGAAGCCCAACCCGCGGTAGGCGCCGGTCACCAGCGCCACTTTGCCGGAGAGATCGAAGAACGGGAGCGTCATGGATCGGGGCGCGGGAGAGCGCCGCGATTATCGCGCGCGGGCGCTACGCCGCGACCTCGACCGTCTGCGGGACGGCCGCCGGCGCGACCGCGCGGTACCTGGCGACGAGCTCGGCTTCCTTCGCCTTCGCCGTCGCGAGGTGCCGCTCCTTCACCGGTCCGTAGCCGCGGATGTGCTCCGGGATCGACGCGAGCTGCACCGCAATGGGGTGGTTGTGCGCGCCCAGCGAGGGCAGAAGCTCTTCGATCAGCGACTGATAGTCGACGCTGAGCTGGCGCTCCTTGCGGCGCTCCGCCGTCGCGCCGAAGACGTCCAGCACGGTGCCGCGCAGGCGCTTGAGCTTGGCCAGCACGCCGAACGCCCGCATCATCCATGGCCCGTAGCGCCTCTTCCTGGGCTCGCCGGTGCCCGGGTCGGGCTTCGCCACGAGCGGCGGCGCGAGGTGGAAGACGAGCTTGTAATCGCCTTCGAACTGCGCCGCCACACGCTCCCGGAAATCGGTCTCGGCGAACAAGCGCGCGACTTCGTATTCGTCCTTGACCGCGAGCAGCTTGAAGAAGTAGCGCGCGACCGCCTCGGTGAACGCCGTGCGTCCCGGAAGCCTCTGTGCCTCGACCGCCCGGACCTTGGCGACGAAGTCCGAATAGCGCTTCGCGTAGGCGGCATCCTGGTAGGCGCTGAGGAATTCGACGCGCCGGGCGACGATCTCGTCGAGCGATGTCGACAGGCGCTGCGAGTCGGGTTTGGCCTGCGGGATCGCGAGCTTCAGGACGCGCTCCGGCTCGACGGCCGCGAGCCGTCCCCAGCGGAAGGATTGCTTGTTGGCTTCGACTGCGGCGCCGTTCAATTCGATCGCCCGCAGGATCGCTTCCTCGCCGACGGGAATCAGCCCGCGCTGATAGGCGTAGCCCACCATGAACAGGTTGGTCGCGATCGAGTCACCCATGAGGCCCGTGGCGAGCTTCGTCGCGTCGATGAATTCCGCGTCGCCGGGCGCCACGGCCTCGCGGATCTCGTGCTCCATCGATCCCGTCGGAAACGCGAGATCAGGATTGCGGGTGAAGTCGGCGGTCATCACCAGCGCGCTGTTGACGAGCGCCTTGGTGACACCTTTCTGCATCTTGGCGAGCGCGTCGTTGCCGGCGCCGGTCACGATGTCGCAGGCGAGCACCAGTTTCGCCTCGCCCGCGGCGATGCGCGTCGCGTGCAGCCTGTCGGGCGCGTTGGCGACGCGCACGTGCGTGACCACCGCGCCGTTCTTCTGTGCGAGCCCGGTCATGTCCAGCACCGACACGCCTTTGCCCTCGAGATGCGCCGCCATGCCCAGGAGTGCGCCTATCGTCACCACGCCGGTACCGCCGATGCCCGTCACCAGGATGCCGTACGGCTCCGCGGTGCCCGGCAGCGCCGGCGGCGGCAGGTGCGAGAAGTCGACCGCGTCGGCCTTCTTCGGCTTGCGCAACGAGCCGCCTTCCACTGTGACGAAGCTCGGGCAGAAGCCGTTGACGCAGGAATAATCCTTGTTGCACGACGACTGGTCGATCGTGCGCTTCCGGCCGAACTCGGTCTCGAGCGGCGCCAGCGACACGCAGTTCGACTTCACCCCGCAGTCGCCGCAGCCCTCGCACACCAGCTCGTTGATGAACACGCGCTTGGCTGGATCGGGATACTTGCCGCGCTTGCGCCGCCGGCGCTTCTCGGCGGCGCACGTCTGGTCGTAGAGCAGGACCGTCACACCCGGCGTGTCGCGGAGCTCCCGCTGCACGCGATCGAGCTGAGCGCGATCGTGCACCGCGACCTCGCCCGCGAAATAGCCGGACGGATACTTGTCGGGCTCGTCGGTCACCACGGCGATCTTCGCCACGCCCTCGGCCGCGCACTGGCGGGCGATCATCTGCGGCGACAGCGGGCCGTCGAACGGCTGGCCGCCGGTCATGGCGACCGCGTCGTTGAACAGGATCTTGTAGGTGATGTTCACCTTGGCGGCGATCGCCGCGCGGATCGCCAGAATGCCCGAGTGGTAGTAGGTGCCGTCGCCCAAGTTGGCGAAGATGTGCTTGGTCGAGGTGAACGGCGCCTGGCCGATCCAGGGCGCGCCTTCGCCGCCCATGTGGGTGTAGGTCGAGGTCGAGCGATCCATCCAGATCGCCATGACGTGGCAGCCGATGCCGGCGGTGGCCCGGCTGCCTTCGGGCACCCGGGTCGAGGTGTTATGCGGGCAGCCTGAGCAGAAATAGGGAATGCGGGTGAGCGTGATCCTGGGCTTGTCCAGCGCGGCTTCCTTGGCATTGATCCAGTCGACCCGGGCGCGGAGCTTCTCCATCGTGCGGGGATGCAGCTGCAGCCGCTCGATGCGCTGCGCGATCACGCGGGCGATCATCGCCGGCGTGAGCTCGGCGTGCGGCGGCAGGAGCCAGTCGCCGTGCGGGCGAACCCATTCGCCCTTCTCGTCGAACTTCCCCACCACGCGCGGCCGCACGTCGTCGCGCCAGTTGTAGAGCTGCTCCTTGAGTTGGTATTCCACGACCTGGCGCTTTTCCTCGACGACCAGGATCTCCTCCAGGCCTTCGGCGAACTGGCGCACGCCTTCGGGCTCGAGCGGCCACGGCATCGCCACCTTGAACAAGCGGATGCCGATGTCCGCGGCCTGGTGCTCGTCGATGCCCAGGTCGTCGAGCGCCTGGCGCACGTCGAGGTAGCTCTTGCCGCTGGTGATGATGCCGAGCCGCGGGCGCGGAGAATCGATGACGACGCGGTTGAGCTTGTTGACGCGGCAGTAATGCAGCACCGCGTAGATCTTGTAGTCCTGCATCCGCGCCTCGGTGGCGAGGAACGGGTCGGGCCAGCGGATCGACACGCCGTCGATCGGCAGCGGAAAATCGTCGGGCACGACGATGTTCACGCGCGAGGGATCGACCGACACCGACGCCGAGCTCTCGACCGTGTCGGCGACGCACTTGAAGCCGACCCAGCAGCCCGAGTAGCGGCTCATCGCCCAGCCGTGCAAGCCCAGATCGAGGATCTCCTGCACGGAGGCCGGGTAGAGCACCGGGATCATCGCCGCCGCGAACTGGTGGTCGGACTGGTGCGGCAGCGTCGAGGACTTGGCCGCGTGGTCGTCGCCGGCGAGAACGAGCACGCCGCCGTGCTTCGCCGTGCCGGCGAAATTGGCGTGCTTGAACACGTCGCCGCAGCGGTCGACCCCGGGTCCCTTGCCGTACCACATGGCGAACACGCCGTCGACCTTGGCGTCGGGGTAGAGGTTGACCTGCTGGCTGCCCCAGATGGCGGTAGCCGCCAAGTCTTCGTTGAGTCCCGGCTGGAAGGTAATGTTGGCGCGCTCGAGGAAAGGCCTAGCCTTCCACAGCGAAAGGTCCAGCGCCCCGAGCGGCGAGCCGCGGTAGCCGGAGACGAACCCGCCGGTGTTGAGGCCCGCGAGCTTGTCGCGCTGCTTCTGCAGGATCAGCAGGCGAACGAACGCCTGCGCGCCGGTCAGGAAGACGTGCCCGGACTCGAGCTGGAATTTGTCGTCGAGCGTGACCTGGCGCAGCGCCTCAGCCATGGGTCGTCCCCGCGGGTCCGAATTCATTCGGACAAGAACGTGCGAATGACTTCGCACCTACGTACCGAAATTTGGACGGATGCGCTGTTGCGAGCGAATTCGCACCTACGCGCACAGCGGCGAGGGATTCCGGCGCGAGCGCGCCGAGCGGACAAAAAAATCGGGAGGACCATGCGATCGGAAGCTCCAAAATTGTGTTCTGGATGCCGCAGGTACCATGGGTATGGTACCCCAAGGACGGAAGGGCGATTGTGTCGCCCGCCGCGAGGGCGCGGATTGTACGCGCTGAAACGAGGTTCGGCAAACGCGCTGCCGGATTGCGTCCTACAACGCGCTCCCGCTGCAGCCTGCGTACCCGAACGTCGACCTCGAGCCTCGACGGAGGTTCGGGTCAGGCGCCGGATCGTTCCGACTCAACCGAAGAAGCGACTTGCCGATAATAGCGCCATCGCCTAGTCTTGTCGGCGACAACGACTCGGTCAGGGAGCCGAGCAGGTGGCAGGGGGGAAATCGACCCGGAGCGCGAAGAAGCCGGCCAGCGGCGGCCGGCCCGCTGCGCCGCGATCGCGTCCGAAACCAAAGGCGCGCAGCGCGCCCGCCGATCGCGAGCTCACGACCACATTAGGCGCCGAAGCGCTTGCGCAGCAGGCCGCGACGAGCGAGATCCTGCGCCTGATAAGCCGGTCGCGGACCGATGCCCAGCCGGTGTTCGATCTCATCGCCCAGCGGGCCGGCAAACTTTGCGGCGCCGAAGTTGCGGTCGTTTCCCGGTTCGATGGCACGGTCATTCAGCTGGCTGCGATCCATGGCGTCGTCCCGAAGGCGGTCCGCATGGTACGGGCGCTATACCCGATGGAGCTTGACGCCAGGACCGTGACCGCGCGGGTCATTCGCCGCCGGAAGGTGGTCCATATCGCGGATGTGCTGGCCGACCGGCGCTACGGGATCAAGGAATTTGCCCGCGCGGCGCATTACCGCGCCGGCCTGGGCGCCCCGATCGTGCGCGGACGCACGGTCATCGGCTCCATCTTCGTCGGCCGCACGACACCCGGTTTGTTCACGGCAGCGCAGGTCGAGCTGCTGAAGACGTTCTCCGAGCAGGCGGCCATCGCCATCGAAAACGTCCGGCTGTTCGAAGAGCTGCGCCGGGCGCGCGACGAGGCGGAGGAGGCGCTCGAGCAGCAGACGGCGACCGCGGAGATCCTGCGTGCGATCTCCAGTTCGCCCGGAAATCTGCAGCCGGTGCTCGATACGCTCGTCCGGGCCGCCGCGCGTTTCTGCGGCGCGCCGGACGTGGCGCTGCTTCGCCTCGATGGCGGCGTCCTTCGCGGCGCAGCGGCGGTTGGATCGTTCGGCGACGTCTTGATTCGACGCGCGGGAGGCATGGAGGCGATCGCGATTCCTCTGACGACCGGCTCGGTATCGGGCCGCGCCTTTGTGGAGCGCCGTACCGTGCAGGTGGCTGATCTGGCGGCCGCCTCGGAAAAGGAATATCCCGTGGGTCGCCGGCTCCAGCACAAATTCGGCCATCGCACCTGCGTCGCCACGCCGCTATTGCGGGAAAGCGAACCGCTCGGCGTCATTGCCCTGTTCCGCACCGAAGTCAGCCCGTTCTCGGAGAAGCAGCTGGAGTTGTTGCGCGTGTTTGCCGACCAGGCGGTGATTGCGATCGAGAACGTGCGCTTGTTCCGCGAGCTCGATACCCGGAACCGGGATCTCACCGAGGCGCTCGAGCAGCAGACCGCCACGAGCGAAGTGCTGAAGGTTATCAGCCGTTCTGCCTTCGATCTGCAGCCCGTGCTCGAGACCGTCGTGGAGAACGCGGTCCGCGTCTGCGGAGCGGAGCACGGTCACGTGCACCGCTTCGACGGCCAATTCCTGCGTCTCGCCGCCGGCTACAGCGCCAACGCCGAAATGCTCGACTACCTGCGGGAGCACCCGAATCCGCTGGATCCGGGAACACTTTCGGGGAGGGCGGGGCTCGAGCGGCGGCCCGTCCATTGCCACGATGTTCTTACCATTCCGGGTTACCAGCGGGGCGAGGCACAGCGCCTGGCCGGCTTTCGGACGGTGCTCGCCGTGCCAATCCTGACCGCTGACGCGCTGCTGGGCGTCATCATGATCTGGAAGACCCGGGTCGACCCGTTCAACGAAAAGCAGCTCGAGCTCGTCTCGGCCTTCGCCGACCAGGCGGCAATCGCCATCGAGAACGTGCGCCTGTTCAACGAGCTCGAAGGGCGCAACCGCGATCTCACCGAAGCGCTCGAGCAGCAGACGGCAACCGGCGAAATTCTTCGCGTGATCAGCCGGTCGCCGACCGACGTACAGCCGGTGTTCGACACGATCGTGAAGTCGGCGCTCGATCTCTGCCGCGCCCATTCAGCGACCGTTTTCACGTACGACGGCGAGCTGCTGCGGGTCGGCGCACGCGGCCTGGCGGAACCTACGTCGGAGGAGGTCGACGCCATACGCGACGTCTTTCCGCGCGCTGCAGGAGGCGAGACGGCGGCCGGTCGCGCGGTGCTCACTCGCAAGCTGGTCGCCATCCCCGACGTGCTCGAAGACTCCGCATATGCGATCAAGGAAGCCGCGGTCAACGGCGGATTCCGGAGCGCGGTGTCGATTCCGCTGCTCCGCGACGGCAAACCCATCGGCACCATCAACGTGGGACTGCGCGAGCCGGGACCCTTCCCCGAGAAACAGATCGCGCTGCTGCAGATCTTTGCCGATCAGGCCGTGATCGCCATCGAGAATGTCCGCCTATTCAAGGAGCTCGAGGCGCGCAACCGCGACCTTACCGAAGCGCTCGAGCACCAGACGGCGACGGGCGATATTCTGCGCGTGATCAGTCGGTCACCGACCGACGTGCAGCCGGTGTTCGATACGATCGCCCTGGCGGCGCTCAAGCTGTGCGGCGCCAACTCGGCGCTCGTCATGAGGTACGACGGCGAGCTCATCCACATGGCAGCCGACGCCAACCTTACGCCGGAGGGCGCGGATGCATGGCGACGGGTTTTTCCCAGACCCCCGAGCCGCGAGACGGCACTCACGCGGGCGGTGCTTACGCGGCAGCTCGCCGAGATCCCCGACGTGCTCGAGGACAAGGACTACATGGTCGGCGACACTGCCGTCCGTACCGGATTTCGCAGCGCGCTTGCCGTGCCGCTGCTTCGCGACGGCGATCCGATTGGTGCGATCGGAGTAGGGCGGCCGGAACCCGGGTCGTTCCCGCAAAAGCAAATCGCCCTGCTCCAGACCTTCGCCGACCAGGCGGTCATCGCCATCGAGAACGTGCGGTTGTTCAGGGAGCTCGAACAGCGCAACCGGGATCTCACCGAAGCCCTCGAGCAGCAGACCGCAACGAGCGAGATCCTGCGGGCCATTAGCCAGTCACCGACTGACGTCCAGCCGGTGTTCGACACCATCGCGGCGGCTGCGTTGAAGCTGTGCAAGGCCACCTCGGCGGTCCTCACGAGATTCGATGGCCAGTTGCTCGAGCTGGCGGCGCTGGCGAACGTGAGCCCGGAGGGTGCCGACGCAGTACGAAGCCGCTACCCGAGACCGCCGGGACGCAACAACGCCTCCAGCCGGGCCGTGATGACGCGCAGGGTCGTTGCCATCGCGGACGTGCTCGAGGATCCCGACTACGAGATCAGCGATCCGATGCTTGCCGAGGGAATGCGAAACCTCGTGGCGATTCCCCTGATCCGCGAGGGGAACCCATTGGGTACCATCACTGTCGCCAGACCCGTACCGGGACCTGTTCCGGAGCAGCAAATCGCGCTGCTCCAGACCTTCGCCGACCAGGCGGTGATCGCCATCGAGAACGTGCGGCTGTTCAAGGAGCTCGAAGTACGCAATCGGGACCTGACCGAGGCGCTCGAGCAGCAGACGGCGACCAGTGAGATCCTTGGCGTAATCAGCAAGTCGCAGACCGACGTGCAGCCTGTCTTCGACACCATTGCCAAGGCAGCGCTGGAACTGTGTCGCGCGGGATCCGTCAACGTATTCACTTACGACGGAGAGCTCGTGCGCATTGCGGCGATGGTGAATGTGAATCCAACCTATGTCGCGACGATGAATCAGGTCTACCCCCGGCCGCTGAGCCGCGACACGGCCGTGCTTCGGGCAATCCAGGATCGCAGCGTCGCGGTGATCCCGGACGTGCTCGAGGACCATACCTACGTTGCCGCGCTTGGCGCACACGCCACTGCGGGAGGCTTCCGCAGCGTGCTCGCCGTGCCGCTCATCCGGGAAGGCGAGGCGATCGGCGGAATCGCTGTGGGCCGGGCGAATCCGGGAGTGTTTCCGGATGCGCAGATCGCGCTGCTCAAGACGTTCGCCGACCAGGCGGTTATCGCCATCGAGAACGTACGCCTGTTCAACGAGCTCGACGCGCGCAACCGCGAACTCACCGAAGCGCTCGAGCAGCAGACTGCGACAAGCCAGATACTGCGCGTTATCAGCCAATCGCCGACCGATCCGCAGCCGGTGTTCGATACGATCGCCGCGGCCGCGCTGAAGCTTTGCGGCGGCAGCTTGGCGACCGTGGTCAGGTTCGATAACGAGTTGGTCGATATTGTCGCCTTCGCAAGCGGATGGAGACCCGAGGAGGTCGCCGCCATCCGCAAGCACTACCCAAAGCGGCCCAGCCCAGACACGGTGGCGAGCCGCGCGGTTCTGGCGCGCAGCGTCGTTGCCATTCCCGACGTTGACCAGGATTCCGAATACGTCATTCGAGACGTTGCACGCTCGGCGGGTTACAAAAGCGCCGTCGGCGTTCCTCTGATGCTCCATGGAGAGCCGATCGGTGCCATCGGCGTCGGCAGGCCGGAGGTTGGGTTGTTCCCCGAGAAACAGGTCGCCCTTCTCAAGACCTTCGCCGACCAGGCGGTGATCGCGATCGAGAACGTGCGCCTGTTCAAGGAGCTGGAGGCGCGCACCGCGCAGCTCACGCGATCCGTGGGCGAGCTGAAGGCGCTGGGCGAGGTCGGGCAGGCGGTGAGCTCGACCCTGGATCTTGAGACCGTGCTGTCCACGATCGTCTCGCGCGCCACGCAGCTCGCCGGCGTCGACGCCGGATCGATTTTCGAATACGACGCGCAGCGCGAGGAGTTTTACATCCGCGCGACCGAGGGGCTGCCCGGCGAGCTGGTGCAGGCGATGCGCGAAGTGCCGATCCGGAAAGGGGAGGGGGTCCTCGGCCGCCTTGCGATCACTCCGGAGCCGATCGAGGTGGACGACATCGTCGACGAGCGAACGTATCAGAGCAGCGTGCGCGAAAAGCTGATCCGCCTCGGCTACCGCTCTTTGCTGGCGGTCCCGCTGCTGCGAGAGGATCATCTCTTGGGTGGCTTCTCGGTTAACCGGAAGCGCGCGGGTGCGTTCGACCCGCAGATAGTAGAGCTGCTCAAGACGTTCGCCATCCAGTCCGCGCTGGCGATCCAGAACGCGCGGCTCTTCCGCGAGATCGAGGTCAAGAGCCGCGAGCTCGAGACGGCGAGCCGGCACAAGAGCGAGTTCCTGGCCAACATGTCGCACGAGCTCAGAACGCCGCTCAACGCGATCATCGGCTTCTCCGAGGTGCTCGCCGAGCGCATGTTCGGCGAGATCAACGACAAGCAGGCGGAGTATCTGGCCGATATCCTCGAATCGGGCCGGCATCTGCTTTCCCTCATCAACGACATCCTCGACCTGTCGAAGATCGAAGCCGGTCGGATGGAGCTGGAGCCGAGCGACTTCGATCTCCCGGGCGCCATCGACAACACGCTGATCCTGGTGCGCGAGCGCGCGCAGCAGCGCGCGATCAAGCTCGGGCGCACGCTCGACGAGCGCCTGGGCAGGATCCGCGCCGACGAGCGCAAGGTGAAGCAGGTTCTACTGAACCTTCTCTCGAATGCGCTCAAGTTCACGCCCGAAGGCGGGCGGATCGACGTGCAGGCGCAACTTCGGGATGGGGTCGCGGAGATCGCGGTGACCGATACCGGCGTCGGCATCGCACCGGAGGATCAGGAGGCGGTGTTCGAGGAGTTCCGTCAGGTCGGGACGGCGTCCAAGAAGATCGAGGGCACAGGCCTGGGGCTCGCCATCTCGCGCAAGTTCGTCGAGCTGCACGGCGGCAGGATGTGGGTGGAGAGCGAAGTGGGCAAAGGATCGACGTTTACCTTCACTCTGCCGCACGGCGCATAGCCTGCGCGCGCCGCTCGATGTCGAATCGCTTCCTCGTCGTTGTTCGTGCGGGCGACCGATCCCTGCACCCGGGATGGACGCGATCGCTCGCTGGCCGCGACTGGGATCTGTTGGTGAGCTATTTCGGCGACGACCGCGAACGCTTTCGCGACGCGGGCTGCCGTCGCATCGACGACAAGGGCCCGAAATGGCGCGGATTGCATGCCTTCTTCACGCGCGAGGACTTCTGGCAGGGCTACGACTACGTGATGCTGCCCGACGACGACCTGGCGATCGAGCAGGAGACGGTCAGCCGCCTCTTCGCTCGGGCGGCTTCGCGCGATCTCGAGCTGTGCCAACCCGCGCTGTCGTGGTGGAGCTACTACTCCCACGCCATCACCGTGCGCCATCCGAGCTTCGCGCTGCGTTTCACCGACTTCGTGGAAATAATGACCCCGTGCTTCTCGCGCAGGCATCTGGAGCGCTGTCTGCCGACGTTCGCCGAGAGCGTCAGCGGCTGGGGCTTCGACCGGATCTGGCCAAGGATGCTCGCGCAGGCGGCTCCCTGCGCGGCGATCGTCGACGAGTGCGTCGTCACGCACACTCGTCCGGTCGGCGGGCCCAACTATGCGGCGCTGCGCGAGCTCGGGAGCACCCCGCACGAAGAAGGGCGCCGATTGCTGGCGATGCACGGCATTTCCCCGAGACAGGCGCCGCGCGTGCTCGCCGCGATCGACTGCGACGGCAGGCTGCTGCGGGCGGAAGACCCGCAGGACGCGGCGACCATCGAGGAGCTCTGCCGCCGCGATCGGCTCGAGTTCATCGCCTCGCGCCGCAGAATTGACACGCCCCGGGTCACGCTGCCGCGCGGATACACTAACCGTACCGGCTGAACGCGACGACCGGCATTCCGGCGCCCGGCGGCTCAGAGGACGATCGTCGCCGGCAGCGACTCCTCCACGATGTGCCGGTAGTCTTCGATCCGCCGCTCGGGAAGGAAGTACGGTGACTTGGTTTGGTGATCGTATCGTGCGAAGGGACGAAGGTAGCGCTCGGCGTACTCGCGGTCGCGAGCGTTCATGTAGACTTCGCAGCTGCCCGGGATGATGCTGTGATAGCGTACGAGCCAGGCTATCCCGTCGGGCAGGTGGTCCTTGAGGCGACTGTAGGCAAACTCGTCGTGATTCCACTGGAAGAGGCACTGATCGAGTCCCGCCCCCGGCTCGCCCACGCTGATCGGCCGGTTCATGCATACGACGTTCTCGGGGGCCTCGCCGGCAAGCAGCAGCACCTTGCCGATGTCGTGCACGAGGGCCGCGAGCAGAAACTCGCCGGTGGCGGCGCCTTCGTTTTCCATTGCGTCGATGATCTGCAGCACATGCACCTGCTGGCTTGCGCAAAACAGGCGCTCGTCGGTCGGGTCGACGCACTGGGCGAGCATCTCGACGAGCTGCCATGGGCGCACCGGGCCGAAGAGCGGTGCTGCGTACTTTCTACGCAGCGCAGCGACAGTTTCAGGCTCTTGCGCGTCGTGACGAGCGATGATGCCCCTCGCGCGCCGGCGGTAGCTCTCGACGGCTTGCGCGGGCGGAACGGGCCGCATGGCTCCGGGCGACGGCGATGGCGCGGCCGTGGTCGACCACCGGTACCCCAGCTCGAATGACACGCGCGTCTCCGTCGTCGGGCGTCGCCGCGCATCATATCACTATGGAAGGATGAGCGCCGACGCCGGCAGAGGGCGTCCCGAGATCGACGCGCTCGTCGTGGGTATCGGTTTTGCCGGTGCGACCGTCGCGCGCGTCCTCGCCGATGCAGGCTGGCGCGTGCACATGGTCGATCGGCGGAAGCACATCGGGGGCAACGCCTACGACGCACTCGACGAGCACGGCGTGCTCGTCCATCGATACGGTCCTCATGTGTTCCACACCAACGCCGATCGAATCCTCGCCTTCCTGACGCGCTTCACCGCCTGGCGGCACTACGAGCACCGCGTGCTCGCGAAGGTCGACGGGCAGTTGCTGCCGTTTCCGATCAACCGCACGACGATCAATCGACTGCTCGGGCTCGACCTGGACGAGGGCGGTGTGGCCGCCTACCTCGCCCGCGTACGCGAGCCGCGAGCCCGGATCGTCACCAGCGAAGACGTCGTGCTGACGAGCGTCGGGCGCACGCTGGGCGACGCGTTCTACCGCGGCTACACGCGCAAGCATTGGGGCATGGACCTCAGTCAGCTCTCGGCTTCGGTCGTCGCGCGGGTCGCCGCGCGCATCAACGACGACGACCGCTACTTCACCGACAAGCACCAGCGTATGCCGGCAGAAGGGTACACCGCGCTGTTTCGCCGGATGCTCGACCATCCGCGCATTTCCTACGCGACGGAGGTCGACTTCGCCGATGTGCGCAGCTCTCTGCGCTGGCGGGAACTGGTTTACACCGGCCCGGTCGACGCTTACTTCGACTATTGCTACGGGAGGCTGCCGTACCGGTCGATCGACTTCCGACACGAGCACCTGCCCGGCGTCGCGCAGTTCCAGCCCGTCGGTACCGTGAATTATCCGAACGATTTCGCCTTTACGCGTATCACCGAGTTCAAGCACCTCACCGGACAGGTGCATTGCGCTACTTCCATCGTCCGCGAGTTTCCATCGGCGGAAGGCGAGCCGTTCTATCCGATTCCAACGCCGGAGAACGATGCACTCTTCAGAAGATACGCCGCCCGCGCCGCTGCGAGCCGGCACGTGACCTTCGTCGGACGCCTGGCGCAGTACCGGTACTACAACATGGACCAGGTGGTCGCTGCGGCACTCGCCGCCGCGGCGAAGTTGTGTCGCTCATTGGCAGCGGTTTAGGCGTTCGACGTGTGGCATGGCGACCAGAGTCTGAACCGGGCAACGAAGGGCGGGCCACCGAAAGCGTCTCAAGCCTGCAGCCGCTTGAGCACGAACGCAGGCACCGGCTTGTCGAAGCCTTTGAGCGCGAGCGGTCCAAGCGGCTCGATCTCTGCGGCGTCACCCAATGCGGCCCGGGTGCGCCGGCAGATGAGAATCTGGCCGCTCTGCGCCTCGTCGGAGAGCCGCGAGGCGAGGTTGACCACGCCGCCGATGGCCGAGTAGTCCCATCGACCTTCGAAGCCGAAGGCGCCCAGCGTGGCGTAGCCCTGCGCGATGCCGATGCCGAGCGCGAGTTCGTAGCCGATCTTCTGCCAGCGCTCCTGCAAAGGCGCGAAGGCCGCCTGCATCGCGAGTGCCATCGTCACGGCGCGGATGCCCGGTTGCGGCACCGGCAGCGGATCGTTGAAGAAGATGAGGATGCCATCGCCGGCGAAACGGTCGACCGTCCCTTCGTGCCCGGCGATGACCTTCCCCAGCGTGTCGTGGTATTCGCGCAGCACCTGCTCGACTTCCTCCGGCTCCGCCGAATCGGTGAACGCGGTGAACCCGCGCAGATCGACGAATACGTAGGAGATCTCGCGCCGGTGCGGCGACAGGATCGATTTCTCGCCGGCGGAGATGATGGCGTCGGCCACCGCGGGAGAGAAGAAGCGCTTGAGCTGCGACAGCCGATCGAGCTGCGCGAGCTGCTCGTCGACGCGCTGCTCGAGCTTGAGGTTCGCCACCTTAAGCGCCTCGGCCTGCCGTCCGACCTCGTCCTGCAGTGCCTTCACGCGCAGCAGCGACCGCACGCGGGCGAAGAGCTCGGGCTGATTGATCGGCTTGGAGAGGAAGTCGTCGGCGCCCGCGTCGATGCCCTTTACCCGTTCCTGCACCGGGTCGAGCGAAGTGACCAGAACGACCGGAAGGAGCGCCGTGGCGGCGTCCTCGCGGATGCGTCGGCACACGTCGTATCCGGAAAGGCCCGGCATCATCACGTCGAGCAGCACGAGATCGGGTTTTTCGCCGCCGATCTTGGCGAGCGCCTCCTCGCCGCTGGCGGCGGTGGCGACCGCGTAGCCTTTCACCGACAGCAGATCGGCAAGCAGCTTGACGTTGTGCGGCGTATCGTCGACGACCAGGATCTTGGCGGACACGGGTAACTCAAGCCTTCTTCGCGAGCGCGTGATTCACGCTTTCCAGGAATTCCTTGATATTGATCGGCTTGCCGATGTAGCCGTCGAAACCGGCCTCGGTGATCAGCGTCCGATCCTGCTGCATCACCGACGCGGTCACCGCCACGACAGGAATCGTGGCCGTCTCCGGCTTTCCCCGCAGCACTTTCAGCGCGTCGATGCCGTTCATGCCCGGAAGCTGGATGTCCATGAGAATGAGGTCGGGCTTGCGCTGCCCGGCGAGCTCGATGCCGTCCTCCGCGGTGCCGGCCTCGATCGTGTCGAAGCCTTTGACTCGCAGCACGTCGCGCACCAGCTTCAGGTTTCTCTCGTTGTCTTCGACGATCAGTATAAGGCTCATCGTTGCATGGGAATGCTGAATGTGAATGTCGATCCTTTGCCGGGCTTGCTCTCGAGCCAGATCCTGCCGCCGTGCAGCTCGACGAACTTCTTGGTGAGCGCCAGCCCCAGCCCCGTGCCTTCCTGCTTCTTGGTGTAATCGCTGCCGACTTGCCGGAATTCTTCGAACACGGCGGCCTGATCCTCGGGCGCGATGCCGATCCCCGTGTCGTGCACTGCGACGATGGCGTTGCTGTCCTCGCGGCGGGCGAGCACGGCGATGCGGCCGCCGTCGGGCGTGAACTTTACCGCGTTGGACAGCAGGTTGAGCAGGATCTGCTTGAACTTCCGCTCGTCGGCCAAGATCTCGCCGAGCGTCGGATCGACCTGCTGAGCCAGCACGATGCCGTGGCGCTGGGCGCGCTCGCGCACCAGCGTCATGGCGTTGGTCACCGCGGTGGCGAGCTCGAAGGTCGACAGCTCCAGCTCCATGCGCCCGGCCTCGACCTTGGACAGGTCCAGAATGTCGTTGATGAGCGTGAGCAGGTGCTTGCCTGACGAATGGATGTCCTTGAGGTAGTCGTCCTGCTTTTCGTTCAGGTCGCCGAAAAGCCGCTCGAGGAGCACCTCGGAGAAGCCGATGATCGCGTTGAGCGGGGTGCGCAGCTCGTGCGACATGTTGGCCAGGAACTCGCTCTTGTGCTTGTTGGCGACTTCGAGCTGCGCGCTTTTGTCCTGGATCTCGCGGAAGAGCCGGGCGTTCTGGATGGCGATCACCGCCTGGTCGGCGAAGGTCTTGAGGAGCGCGATCTCCTTATCGGAGAACGGCCCGACGCGGTCGCGGCCGACCGAGATGGCGCCGATCGCGTTCCCTTCCCACAGCATCGGCGCGACAATCAAGGCCTTGATCCCCAGCAATTGGCACCGCTTGCGGGTGGTCGGAGGGACCGTGTCGTCCATCTCGGCGTCGGGAAAGTGCATGATTGAACGTCGACGGATGGCAGCGCCCGCCGCCGAGCGGTCATCGACGGGGGCGGGAAACATCTTCTCGATCTCCTCCCGGTCCGGCCCGTGCGCTGTCGTCCGCCGCAGCAGTCCGTCGTCTCCGACAGTGAAG
>Ga0335081_10003503_pt1 | contig 24732 bp, 21 predicted proteins | sample Lox_Sample_35_FD_206713 | JGI IMG/M metagenome (GOLD analysis project Ga0335081, IMG submission 206713) | Soil microbial communities from Loxahatchee National Wildlife Refuge, Florida, United States - Lox_Sample_3.5 | ecosystem: Environmental > Terrestrial > Soil > Wetlands | place: USA...
GCAGACCAATATCTTTTTCTTCGACGCCAACGGCAAGCAAATTGCCGGTTTCGATATCGCGGTTACGCGCGACCTCAATGGCGTACGCGCCGCGCTCAAGCAAACCATGCCTGACGCCGACATCCACGTCGAAGGCGTCGGCGACGGTGTCATGCTCTCCGGAACCGCGGCGAGCGCGGCCGAGTCGCAGCAGGCCTACGATCTTGCCACGCGGCTGGTTGGCGACGGCGCCAAGGTGGTCAACGGCATCACCGTGCGCGGCCGCGATCAAGTCACGCTCAAAGTGACCGTCGCCGAAGTCCGCCGCGACGTCATCAAACAGCTGGGCATCGATCTTTCCGGCACGTTCAACTACGGCACCGCCGTGGTGAACCTCAACACGCAAAATCCGTTTTCGGCCTATGGCCAGACGCTCAGCAACACCGCATTCTCCGGAACCTGGAACAACGTCAACGCGACCCTGCGGGCGATGGATCGTGCCGGCGTGCTGCGCACGCTCGCTGAGCCGAGCCTGACCGCGATCTCCGGCGAGACGGCTACCTTCGTCGCCGGCGGCGAATTCCCGATCCCCAACGGCCTTTCCTGCGACACCACCAAATCGCCGCCGGTCTGCCAGGCGCAAGTTGACTTCAAGAAATTCGGCGTGAGCCTGGCATTCACGCCAGTGGTTCTCTCCGAAGGTCGCATCAGCCTCAAAGTCATGACCGAAGTGTCGGACTTGTCTACCGACAACGCTTTGACACTGGCGGTGCCCGGCTCGACGCAGACGCTCACGATCCCCTCGATTACGACCCGCCGGGCCGAGACCACGGTCGAAATTCCATCGGGTGGATCGCTGGCGCTCGCCGGCATGATCCAGCAGCAGACCAAGCAGCAGATCAACGGGATTCCCGGCCTGATGCAATTGCCGGTATTGGGCAGCCTGTTCCGCAGCCGCGACTATATCAACAACCAGACCGAACTGATGGTTCTGGTCACGCCCTACGTCGTGCGCGCGGTGGCGCCGAAGCTGCTGTCACGCCCCGACGACGGCTTCTCGGACCCGAACGATCAGTCAACCGCGCTGCTTGGGCGTCTCAACCGCATCTACGGGCATGCCGGCAAGACCGAGCCGCCGCCGAGCGAATACCACGGAAAATACGGGTTCATTCTCGATTGAGCGGCATGGAGAGACGACCGATGACACGACTTCTCACAGCGATCGTCAAACGTCACGGCGCGACAGCGTTGCGCGCCTTGACGGTCGTGGGTCTCGCCACGTCGCTGGCCGGCTGCTTTACGCAACACGTTGCCGAAGCGCCGTATCCCGACGATTTTCGGCAACGTCATCCGATTACGCTGAAAGAGCGCGAGCAAACCGTCGACGTGTTCGTGGGACGAAACCGCGGCGGGCTCAACCCGACCCAGCGCGCCGACGTCCTTTCCTTTGCGCAAACCTGGCGCCGCGAAGCCACCAGCGGCATCATCATCGACGTCCCGCACAATCGGCGCATCGACCGTGCCGCCGCCGGCTCGCTGCATGAGGTCGAAGCGATTCTCGCCGCGTCCGACGTTCCGCGTAACGCGATCTATGTACGCTCCTATCACCCGGCGGATCCCACGCTCGCCAGCATCAAGCTCAACTACGCCAAGATCGCCGCCGATGCCGGGCCCTGCGGACTCTGGCCGCACGATCTCGGCGTCAGCCTCGATCGCGCCTACACCGAGAACCAGCCCTACTGGAACCTCGGCTGCGCCAGCCAGCGCAACCTTGCCGCCATGGTGGCGAACCCCACCGATCTGGTTCAACCGCGCGGCGAAGCGCCGGCCTACGCTCCGCGCCGTTCCGTGGCGATCGACCATTACCGCAAGGGCGAAAACCCGTCCGGCGCCTATAGCGGCGACTTTGACAAGTCCAAAATCAGCGATATTGGCAAATGATCAGACACGCATCCCAAACCGCAGCGGCTGACTCCGAAGCGATGGCGACGGCGGACAACAATCCCGCCGAAGAACACATTGCGCCCGCGCCACGCGTTTCGATCCAAGCCTTCTGCGAGACGGTCGAAACCGCCGCAGCGGTCCAGGCCGCCGGTGAGGACCGCCGCCTCGGCAAGGCACATTTGAAAATCCAGATGGGCGGCGTGGCCGCCGCTGCCGAAGCCTATCGCGGCTCGCCCACACCGAACGTCATTGTCATCGAATCGGAACATCATTCCGACGAAGTCCTGCACGGCCTCGACCAGCTTGCCGAGGTTTGCGACGCCGGCACGCGGGTCATCGTGATCGGCCGCGTCAACGACGTAACGCTTTATCGCGAGCTGACGCGGCGCGGCGTCAGCGATTACCTCATCGCGCCCATCAGCACCATCGACATCGTGCGCTCGATCTGCGGGCTGTTTTCCGCAGCCGACGCCAAGCCGGTCGGCCGCATCATCGCGGTTGTCGGTGCCAAAGGCGGCGTCGGCGCATCCACCGTCGCGCATAATATCGGCTGGGCGATCGCACGCGACCTATCGCTCGATTCGGTCGTCACCGATCTCGACCTGGCCTTCGGCACCGCCGGGCTCGACTACAATCAAGACCCGCCGCAGGGCATCGCCGACGCGGTGTTCTCGCCCGACCGCGTCGACAGCGCGTTTGTCGACCGGCTGCTGTCCAAATGCACCGATCACCTGAGCCTGCTCGCGGCGCCGGCGACGCTCGACCGCATCTATGATTTTGGCGCCGATGCTTTCGACTCGATCCTCGATGCGTTGCGCAATTCCATTCCCTGCGTGGTGCTCGATATCCCGCATCTCTGGTCCGGGTGGACCAAACGACTGCTGGTCGGCGCCGACGAAATTTTGCTCGTCGCCGGCCCCGATCTCGCGAATTTGCGCAACGCCAAGAACATCGTCGATCTCTTGCGCGCCGCGCGGCCGAACGACCACCGCCCCTTCTATTGCCTCAACCAGGTCGGCATGCCGAAGCGGCCCGAAATCACACCGGCCGATTTCGCCAAGGCGCTCGAAGATCAACCGCTTGCGGTGATCCCCTTCGAGCCGCAGATTTTCGGCACTGCCGCCAATAACGGCCAGATGATCGCCGAGGTGGCGGCCAATCACAAAACTGCGGACATGTTCCGCCAGCTGGCGCAGGTGCTTACCGGGCGTGCCGAAGCGAAACGATCGCGCGGCGGTTTGCTCACTCCCCTGCTCGCCAAACTGATAAAGCGATCGAGCTGATAATATCCGGAGACACGCAGAGTGTTCGGAAGGCGTAGTGGAAGTTCTGAAGCGCGCCCGGCGCCGGCGGCGGAAGCGCCGGCGCCCGCGCAGCCCGGCGCGGTGCCAAAGCCCGCCGTTAGCGGCGGCATGGAAACGGGCCGCGCGCCGATTCCGTCCGACGGTCTCGGCGCGCCGCTGGTTTCGGCGCCGACCCCGACCCGCACGCCCGCGCAAGTCAATACCATCCCCTCCTCGATCGATTCGCGCCGCTCCGAGACCTATTACGAGGTCAAGGGCATCATCTTCGGCGCATTGATCGAGGCGATCGATCTTGCGCAGCTCGCGCGGCTGGATACCGACAGCGCCCGCGAGGAAATTCGCGACATCGTCAACGAGATCATCGCGATCAAGAACATCGTGATGTCGATCTCCGAGCAGGAAGAGCTGCTCGACGACATCTGCAACGACGTGCTCGGCTTCGGCCCGCTCGAGCCTCTGCTCTCGCGCGACGACATCGCCGACATCATGGTGAACGGCTCCGGTACGGTCTACATCGAAGTCAAAGGCAAGATCCAAAAAACCGGTATTCGCTTTCGCGACAACCAGCAGCTTTTGAATATCTGCCAGCGCATCGTCAGCCAGATCGGCCGGCGCGTCGACGAATCCTCGCCGATCTGCGACGCGCGCTTGCCTGACGGCTCGCGCGTCAACGTCATCGCGCCGCCGCTGGCAATCGACGGGCCTGCGCTTACCATCCGCAAATTCAAGAAGGACAAGCTGACCCTCGACCAGCTCGTCCGTTTCGGCACCATCACCGAGCAAGGCGCGGAAATCCTGCGCATCATCGGCCGCAGCCGCGTGAACACGCTGGTTTCCGGCGGCACCGGTTCGGGCAAGACGACGCTGCTCAACTGCCTGACCCAGTTCATCGACGACGATGAGCGCATCATCACCTGCGAAGACGCCGCCGAATTGCAGTTGCAGCAGCCGCACGTGGTGCGCCTGGAAACGCGTCCGCCCAATCTCGAGGGCGAAGGCCAGGTCACCATGCGCGACCTGGTGCGCAACTGTCTGCGTATGCGTCCTGAACGCATCATCGTCGGCGAAGTGCGCGGCCCCGAAGCGTTCGACCTGCTGCAAGCCATGAATACCGGTCATGACGGCTCGATGGGCACGCTGCATGCCAACAACCCGCGCGAGGCCCTCTCGCGTCTCGAATCGATGATTACCATGGGCGGCTTCGCGCTGCCCTCGCGCACCATCCGCGAGATGATCACGGCCTCGGTCGACGTCGTGATCCAGGCCGCCCGCCTGCGCGACGGCTCGCGCAAGATCACCCACATTACCGAAGTGATGGGGATGGAAGGTGATGTCATCATCACCCAGGACTTGTTCGTATACGACATGGTCGGCGAGGACCCGAACGGCAATATTCTCGGCCGCCATCGCTCGACGGGCATCGGCCGCCCGCGGTTCTGGGATCGCGCGCGTTATTACGGCGAGGAAAAGCGGCTGGCTGCCGCGCTCGATGCCGCGGAAGCGGTCAACACCCCGGCACGAGCCTAAAGCGGGGGAAGCATGCAGCAAATCGCCCTGTTCCTCCTGGCAACGGTCGCGGTCGGGGGCGTTGCCTGGGTCTTTGTCTATCCGTTGCTGTCCGGCGAGCGCCAGGCCGAGCAGCGCATGGCCAGCGTCGCCAAGTCGGAGCCGGCGGCACGGGTCACCCGTGGACAGCAGCGGTCGCGGCGCGACGTCATCGAGACGACGCTCAAGGAGTTCGACGAACGGCACAAGAAGAGCAAACACGTGCCGCTGTCGGTGCGCCTCTCGCAGGCCGGCCTATCCTGGTCGAAGCGGCAATTCTTCCTCATTTCCGCGGTGCTCGGCGCGGTTTTTTTCTTAGTCGGCCTGTTTACCGGCAGCGGTCTGCTTGTTTCGGCTGTTTTGGCGATGGTCGGTTCGCTTGGCATACCGCGTTGGCTGTTGTCGTTTTTGAAGAACCGCCGTGAATCGAAATTTCTCGAAGCCTTTCCCGACGCCGTCGATATCATCGTGCGCGGCGTCAAAGCCGGTTTGCCGCTGCTCGACTGCTTGAAGATGATCACGGCCGAAGCGCAGGAGCCGGTGAAGAGCGAGTTTCGCGCCATCGTCGAGACGCAGGCGATCGGCATGCCGCTGGGCGAGGCCTGCACGAAACTATACGAGCACATGCCGGTGCCGGAAGCGAACTTCTTCGGCATCGTCGTTTCGATCCAGCAGAAATCGGGCGGCAACCTCGCCGAAGCGCTCGGCAATCTCTCGCGCGTATTGCGCGATCGCAAAAAGATGAAGGCCAAGATCCAGGCCATGTCGCAGGAAGCAAAGGCCTCGGCCGCGATCATCGGCGCGCTGCCGATCGCCGTGATGACGCTCGTCTACATCACAAGCCCGAACTACATCTCGCTGTTATGGACCGAGCCGCTCGGCCGCGTGATGCTGGCGGCGTCGGCGGTGTGGATGTCGATGGGCGTGATGGTGATGAAGAAGATGATCAATTTCGATTTCTAGCCGATGCGCGCGTGACGACATAGGGTACCGATGCTCGATTTCCTGATCGATTCGCTCAACACCAAGACGCTGACGATGCTGTTCGCAGCCGTCGCCGCGGTCGCCACCGTATTGACGCTGGCGATGCCATTGGTGTTCGCCGATCCGCTCGGCAAGCGCATGAAAGCGGTCGCGATCGAACGCGAAAAGATTCGTCAGCGCGAACGCGAACGCATGGCGCAGGCGCAGCAGAAAGTGAATTTGCGCCCCTCGGCCAAACAATCCGTCCAAGCGATCGTCGACCGCTTCAACCTAAAGAAATGGGTCGGCCAGGAAGAAGCGCGATTGAAGCTGGTGCAAGCCGGTTACCGCGGCCAAGCGCCCTATGTGACCTATCTGTTCTTCCGCATGGTGACCCCGGCGGCGATGACCTTGTTTGCGGCGTTCTATCTATTCATCGTGGTCGATCTGCATCAGCCGGCGTTGGTCAAAATCGGCATTTGCATCGCCGCCGCTTACATCGGCATGCATTTACCGCTGATGATCTTGAAGAACATCATCCAGCGCCGCCAGCTTTCGATCAAGCGCGCCTTCCCCGATACGCTCGACTTGCTGCTGATTTGCGTGGAATCCGGCATGTCGATCGAATCGGCGTTCAAAAAGGTGAGCGATGAAATCGGCACGCAGTCGGTGGCGCTGGCCGAAGAGCTGACGCTCACCACCGCCGAATTGTCCTACTTGCCGGATCGCCGCCAGGCTTACGAGAACCTCGCCAAGCGCACCGACTTGGACGGCGTGAAATCAGTGTGTATGGCGTTGCAGCAGGCGGAGCGCTACGGCACGCCGCTCGCCAATATGCTGCGCGTGATGGCGCAGGAAAACCGCGACATGCGCATGTCGGAAGCCGAGAAGAAGGCCGCCGGCCTGCCGCCGAAGCTGACGGTACCGATGATCCTGTTCTTCCTACCCGTGCTGTTCATCGTGATTCTTGGCCCGGCTGCGATCAAGGTCATGGCGCTGCGCTAAGGTTCGCGCAGCAGGCGCAAAAACGGCGATGCCCGGGACAAGCCCGGCCACGAAGACCACGCGGGTTTTCTTTAAGTTCCGGCGTCGGGGGCGGGCAGCGGGGGCTGGCCCATCTTCTTGGCCCAGTGGCTGCGCTGCGCCAGCATGTCGCGCAGATAGGCGACATTCGCCGCCGCCTCTTCCGGCGACAAGGCGCCGCGCGCAATCTGCTCGGCTTCGGCGAAGCGGCCCTGCAAGCCGACGATCAAGGCGAGATTCTGCCGCACCTTGGGCCCGGCGTTGGGCCGCGCCAAGGCTTGTCGCAAGGTGGCTTCGGCGCGCGGCAAATCCTTGGTCAAGGCGTAGGACAGGCCGAGATTGGACAGGACCGACGGCTCGTCCGGCACGATTTTAAGCGCGGCCGAATAGTGCTTCTGCGCCTCGTTATGGCGGCCAAGCTGGTCGAGCACGGCGCCCTGCGCGTTGAGGATGCGCCAATCCGGATTATCGGGCGTGTGCGCCCGGCCCAATATGTCGAGCGCCTGGGCATAATCTCCGGCCTCGGCCAGGGCTCGGCCGTAGGCGCCGAGCAACGGCATGCTGTGCGGATTGCGAAGCGTCGCCTCTTGCAGCACGGCGACAGCCTGTGCGCGCTGGTCAGTCGCACGCAGCGCGCGGGCATAAGCGATCGCGGCATTGGCGTCATTGGGATTTTCGCGGTAGCGAGCCCCCCAAACATCGAGCGATTTGCGCCATTCGGCGTCGGTGCGCGGCGTCTCCGGCGCGGTCACCGAGCCCGTGATGAGATCGTCGCCCGTCGTTTTGCAGCCGGCGACCGACAGGGCCAGCACGGCCGCCAGAGCGGCGGAGGCGAAGAGGCGGGCGGCAAAGGCCGTTTGCGCGGGCCGGGGTTTTAACGGCATGCCACGAGCAATAAAACGTTAACCCTAACGAGTGGTTAACTTGGTATTCTTGCCCCATCTCCCAGGCGTAAGGTTGCCGCATGGACCTCTCCCTGACCCCCGATGAATTGGCGCTCCAGGCGCGCGCCCGCGCATTTTCGCAAAATGTGCTGCGGCCGCGTGCCGCAGCGATCGACCGCGACGAGCAATACCCCTGGGATATCGTCCAAGCGCTGCGCGACGCCGGCTTCCTCGGCATGACCATACCGCAGGTGCTTGGCGGCCAAGGCCGCTCCTTTCTTGACGCCGTGCTCGTGATCGAGGAAATGGCGAAATCCTGCACGGTGACCGCCCGCATCGTCGTCGAGACCAATATGGGCGCGGTCTCAACCGTCATCGCCTATGGCACCGAGGCGCAGAAGCAACTGGCGGCACGGCTCGTGCTCGCCGGCGACAAGCCGGCGATCTGCATTACCGAACCCGATGCCGGCAGCGACGCCACGGCCATGACCACACGCGCCGATAGACGCGGCGACAAATATGTCATCAACGGCAAGAAGCACTGGATCACCGGCGCCGGCGTGTCGAAGCTGCACCTGATCTTTGCGCGAGTGTTCGACGAAAGCGGAACCGAACTTGGCATCGGCGGCTTCCTTACCGTTCGCGACGAAGCCGGCGCCCCGAATTTGGGCCTGCGCGTCACCAAGCGCGAGCCGACGATGGGGCTGCGCGGCATGCCGGAAGGCGAATTGAGCTTCGCGAATCTGGAAGTGCCCGCCGATATGGCGGTGTTGCCGCCATCGGGTTTCCGCCGCGGCTTTGCCGATCTGATGAACGCCTATAACAGCCAGCGCGTCGGCGCCGGCACCGTGGCGATGGGGATCGCGGCCGGCGCATTCGACCTCGCCTTGGACTGGGCGAAAACGCGCGAACAATTCGGTCGCCCGATCGGCGAATTCCAGGGCCTGCAGTGGATGCTGGCCGACATGCAGACTCAACTCACCGCCGCGAGGCTGATGCTCTATCAGGCGGCGCGATCGCGTGGGGATAAGGGCAGCGTCTTCCCCGATCCCATGCTCGCGGCGCAAGCGAAGATTTTCGCCTCGGAAAACGCGATCAAAATCGTCAACGACGCCTTGCAGATTTTCGGTGCGCGCGGTTATTCGCGCGATTTCCCGCTGGAACGAATGGCGCGCGACGTGCGCATGTTCACCATCGGCGGCGGCACCGCGCAGGTTTTGCGCACGCTGGTCGCCGCCAAACTGCTCGGCTGGAAACTGCCGCAGACGCGCGACGGCTACGTTCCCAAATCCACCATGCGCGACGCCGCGGAGTAAGCATGCATCCGATTTTCGCCATGAGCGGCGAGCCTTCGACGCCGATTCTGTTCGTCACCGCCACCACATTCGACAAGGCAATCGAAAATATCGATGATCGCGAACGCACTTTCGTGCGCGCCGCCGGTTACGAGCCGAAGCCCGGCCGCTACCTCGCGGTACCGGCGGCGGACGGCAAATTGGCCGGCGTGCTGTTCGGGCTGGAAAATCCGGACGAGCCGGTCAAAGACCTGTTCCGGCCCGGGCAATTATTTGGTCTGCTGCCGCCGGGCACCTATCGCTTCGCCAATACGCCGCACGACGCGCGCCTCGCCGCGCTCGCCTTCGCGCTCGGCGCGTATCAATTTACCCGTTACCGCAAGGCGGAAGCGCGCTCCATCCGTCTGGTTGTGCCCGACGGCGTCGACGGCGAAGATCTCAGCCGCATGATCGAAGGCGTGGCACTGGCGCGCGATCTGATCAACACGCCATCGAACGACATGGGGCCCGCCGAATTGGAAGAGGCGGCTCGCGCCCTCGCCAAGCAGCATGATGCCAGGATCAAGGTCACTTTCGGCGACGCGCTCGCCAGGGAATTCCCGCTGGTTGCCGCCGTCGGCGCCGGTTCGGCGCGCACCCCGCGGCTGATCGACGTGACCTGGGGTAATGACAGCGATCCCAAGGTCACCTTGGTCGGCAAGGGTGTTTGTTTCGATACCGGCGGCCTCGACATCAAGAACGACGCCGGCATGCTCAATATGAAAAAGGACATGGCCGGCGGCGCCACCGCTTTAGCGCTCGCGCACATGATCATGGCGCGGGCGCTGAAAGTGCGATTGCGCGTGATCATTCCGGCAGTGGAGAATTCAATTTCCGGGACGAGCTTCCGCCCGCGCGATATCTATCGCTCGCGCAAGGGCATCAGCGTCGAGATCGGCAATACCGACGCCGAGGGGCGGCTGATTCTGGCCGACGCGCTCACGCTGGCCGACGAAGACCAGCCGGCGCTGGTCGTCGATTTCGCCACGCTGACCGGCGCCGCGCGCGTCGCGCTCGGTCCGGACGTGCCGGCAGCATTCACCGACGACGACGCACTTGCCGAAGAAATCGCCCGTTTTGCCGCTTCCGAAAATGATCCGCTCTGGCGTATGCCGCTGTGGAAGCCTTACGAGACGATGCTCGATTCCAAAGTCGCCGACACCAACAATGTCTCCACCGGCGGTCAGGGCGGCGCCATCACCGCGGCGCTGTTCCTGCGTAAATTCATCGGCGCGAAATCCTGGCTGCACCTCGACATCTTCGCCTGGACGCCGGCCGCCAAGCCGGGACGTCCCGAAGGCGCCGAACTGCAGACGGCGCGCGCGCTCTACGCGTTGCTCTGCGCGCGCTATTCCTGATGGTCGCGCTCGACCCCCGCGTCAATCCGTTCCGCGCCGAGCTCGCAGCGAAATATCTGCAAGGTCAGGTCGAGGCGGCGCGCTTTGCCGAAGGCGTGCGTCATGAGGTCATCGAGCCGATCGCCGCGTTGCGCCGCGCGCCCTCGCACGAGGCGCGGCTCGATACGCAGGCCCTCAAGGGGGAGTGCGTGACCGTCTATGAAATCACCGAGGAAGGCTGGGCCTGGGGTCAGCTCGAAGCCGATGGTTACGTCGGGTGGCTCGCGGCCAATGCACTCGGCAAACCGGGTCCGGCGCCGACCCACAAGGTCTGCGTCCCGCGCACGCTTGGTTTTCCCGGCCCCGACATCAAGCTGCCGCCGGCCACGGCGCTGCCGATGGGCGCGCGCCTTGCCGTGCTGCGGCAGGTTGAACGCTTCGCCGTCAGCGCCGAGGGCTGGCACGTGCCGCTTGCCCATCTGGCGCCGATCAAGGCGCGGCAAGCCGACTTCGTCGCCATTGCCGAAGAATTCCTGCACACGCCTTATCTGTGGGGCGGCAAGACCTCGCTCGGCATCGACTGCTCCGGCCTGGTGCAGATCGCGTTGCAGGGCGCCGGCCACGCCTGCCCGCGCGATAGCGACATGCAGGAACTGGCGCTGGGCAAGTCGTCCACGCTCGGCGAATTGCGCCGTGGCGACCTCGTGTTCTGGAGGGGGCACGTCGCCATCGCACGCAGCGGCGACACTTTGCTGCACGCCAATGCGCATCATATGGCAGTCGCCATCGAGCCGGTTGCGGATGTCATCGCGCGCATCAAAGTTTCAGGCAGCGACGTCACCAGCGTGAAACGGATTTAACCGCCGCCGCCGAGTAGCTCGCGCACGCGGTCGCGGTTGAGCGCGAGCCAAAGCATCGCAACGACCAGCGGGCCGTTGTGCATTTTGCCTTCGTTGAATGCCGCGAGCGCGGCATCGATCGACACGCGCATGACGTTGATATATTCGTCCGCGGTGGGATGCGTCCGTTCGGGCACACGCGCGGCATCGACGGCGGCGACGAAAAACGTCACCTCCTCGTCGGCCAATCCCGGCGTCGGCAAATAGCTGAACAATTCGACCAGCGCCGACGGAGCGACGCCGATCTCTTCCTGACATTCGCGCCGCGCGGCCTCTATAGGTTGCTCTCCGGCCTCAACACGCCCGGCGACGATTTCGACCATCTCACCTTTGCCGTTGGCGAGATGCCCCGCCGGCCGGAACTGGCGGATCATCACCATCTCGCCGCGATCGAGATCGAGCGGCAGCAAGGCCACGACTTTGCCGGCGCGCACGACGTCGCGCGTTTGCGTCCCAGCCGGCAGCCTCACGCGGAAACGCTGGTAATCGAAATAGCCCTCGGCCGGCCGCTCGGGCGCCGACAATTCGGCCGGTACGGCGCGATCGGTCAGGTCGGGCGCAGCCATGGCTCAACACACGACCTTGCCGCAGGCGCGCACCGCGGCAATCACGGCTTGCAACGGCTTCAGACCCGGATGGCCGACGATCGCGACGCCGTCGATGATATAGGCGGGCGTTGCCACAAGGCCCGCATCGCCGCCGAAGGTCGCGTTCTCGCGCAAGATATCGAGCGTCGCCTCGGTGTTGGCGACGGCAGCGAGCTTCTGCGGGTCGAGGTCCATGTCCTTGGCGACCGCGAGCACTTTCGGCGCGTCGATGACGCCGCGTTCGGCATAGATGCGATGGTGAAATTCGAGGAATTGCTCCGGCGTCAGCTGTTTGGCGGCGGCAATCTCAATCATCGCGCCGCGCACGGATTGCACGGACAAAACCGCGTAAGGCACAAAGACCAGCTTTAGCTTCTTGTCGGAGCGAACCAGCGCGCCGATGTCGGCGGCGGCTTGCCGGCAATAGGGGCAATTGAGATCGTAAAATTGCGTGAGCGTCACGTCGCCGTTGAGGTTGCCCACGGCGACCTTGCCCGGCAATTTGTCGAGCCGCGCAGCAAACGCGGGTGTCAGATCGAAATTCGCGATCGTCTCGCCGTCATAGGCTTTGATCGCGTAACGCGTAGACGGCAGCGGAGCTGCCGCGGCCAGCGCACCGATCATGCACAAGGCGAGTGCGACAGGCAGAACGTGCTTTTTCATTGCGCCACGATGCCTTCCGGAGCCGTTTCCAGCTTGAAGGCGGCGGCGAACAAGGCGCGCGTATAGTCGCTCTTCGGCGTCTTGAACAACTCGGCAGCGGCGCCTTCCTCCACCACCTTGCCGTTGCGCAGCACCAGGAGGCGGCTGGCCAGCGCCGCCACGACGCGCAGGTCGTGCGAGATGAACATGTAGGTGAGGTCGTGCCGCTTCTGCAGGTCGCGTAACAGATCGACCATTTGCGCCTGAATCAGCATGTCGAGCGCGCTGGTCGGCTCGTCGAGCATGACGAAGGTCGGCTCCAGAACCAGCGCGCGCGCCAAGGCGATGCGCTGACGTTGGCCGCCGGAGAACTCGTGCGGATAGCGATGCCGCGTTTCCGGATCGAGCCCGACGTCGTTGAGCGCGTCGATCACGCGCCGCTTGTGCTCTTCGCGCGACAGGTGCGGATGGTGCACCCACAACCCTTCTTCGATGATGTCGGCGACCGACATGCGCGGCGAGAGCGAACCATAAGGATCTTGGAACACGATCTGCATGTTGCGCCGGTACGGGCGCATCTCCTTGAATTTGAGACCCTGGATCGTGTTGCCCATGAACACCACGGGTCCATCCGAGGAGATCAGGCGCAGGATGGCGAGGCCGAGCGTGGTCTTGCCGGAGCCCGATTCGCCGACGACGCCGAGCGTCTCGCCTTTGCGCACTTCGATGCTGATGCCGTCCACCGCCTTGATGTGGCCGACGACCTTGCGCATCACGCCCCGCTTGATCGGAAACCAAACCTTCAAATTGTCGGTCGAAACCACGACCGGCGCCTCCGGCCGCGGCGGCGCCGGATCCGGTTTCGGCTCGGCGGCGAGCAGATCGCGCGTGTAAGGGTGCTCCGGCTTAGTGAAGACCCGTTCCATCGAACCGTACTCGACGATTTTGCCGGCGTTCATCACGCAGACCCGGTCGGCGAGCTTGCGCACAATGCCGAGGTCGTGGGTGATGAACAGCATCGACATCCCGAGCCGTTGCTGAATATCCTTGAGCAGTTTGAGGATTTGCGCCTGCACGGTAACGTCGAGCGCGGTCGTCGGCTCGTCAGCGATCAAGAGGTCGGGCTCGTTCGCCAATGCCATGGCGATCATCACGCGCTGGCGCTGGCCGCCGGACAATTGGTGCGGATAGCTCGCTAGCCGCCCCTTTGGATCGCGGATACCGACCTGGCCGAGCAATTCGATGATACGGGCGCGCGCCTGCTCGCCGGCAATCCCGTGATGGATGAGCAGGGTTTCCCTGATCTGCTTTTCGATCGTGTGCAGCGGATTGAGCGAAGTCATCGGCTCTTGGAAGATGATGGCGATGTCGTTGCCGCGTATGTCGCGGATCTCGTTTTCCGCCATCGTCATCAGTTCACGGCCCTTGAACTTGATCGAGCCGGACGGGTGGTGTGCCGCCGGATAGGGCAACAACTTCATCACCGACAGCGCCGTCGCCGATTTGCCGGAGCCCGACTCGCCGACCAGCGCCAACGTCTCGCCCTTGCGAATATCGAACGACACGCGGTCGACCGCCAGCACCTCGCGCTTGCCGGCGCCGAAGGCGATCGAAAGATCGCTGACCGAAAGCAGGGTTTCCGGCGAGCTCATCGGAACGTCTTTCTGGGATCGAAGGCGTCGCGCACCGCCTCGCCGATGAAGATCAAAAGCGAGAGCATGATTGCGATCGAGAAGAAGCCGGTGAGGCCGAGCCATGGCGCCTGCACATTGGCCTTGCCCTGCGACAACAGCTCGCCGAGCGAGGGCGAGCCCGGCGGCAGACCGAAGCCGAGGAAGTCGAGCGCGGTCAGCGTCATCACCGACGACGACAAGATGAAAGGCAGGAACGTCATGGTCGCCACCATGGCGTTCGGCAGCAAATGGCGGAAAATGATGACCTTGTTCGATACGCCGAGTGCGCGCGCGGCCTGAATGTATTCGAAATTACGCCCGCGCAGAAACTCAGCGCGCACCAGGCCGACCAGCGACACCCAGGAGAACAAGAGAAGGATGCCGAGCAGCACGAAAAAGCCGGGCACCAGCACGGATGAGATGATCAACAGCAGATAAAGCGAGGGGATCGACGTCCAGATCTCGATAAAGCGCTGAAACAGCAGATCAGTCCAGCCGCCGAAATAGCCCTGCACGGCGCCCGCGGCGACACCGACCACCGAAGAGACGATGGTCAAACAAAGGCCAAACAGCACCGAGATGCGGAAGCCGTAGATCAGCCGCGCCAGCACGTCGCGGCCGCTGTCATCGGTGCCCAGCCAGTTGTATTCGAGATCGCTGCATTTGGCGAAGCCGTGCGTCGCCGCGTACTGGCAATCCTTTTCCGTGAGCATCCAGGTCGGCTTCGATGGAAACGGCGACGGCGGCCTGCTCACCTGTGTGTTGTAGGAGAAATGGACCGGCGGCCAGATGACCATGCCGCCTTCTTTCTTGATCAGCCCCATCAAATAATCGTCGCGATAGTCGGCGGCAGTACCGAACAGGTTGGGATCGCGCGTCTTGGCGAAAGCCGTGTCGGGATAGGTGATGATCGCCGGAAAATAAGCGTGGCCGTTGACGTAGATAAAGATCGGCTTGTCGTTGGCGATGAACTCGGCAAAAAGCGAAACCACGAACAGCACCATGAAAAGCCACAACGAAAAATAGCCGCGCCGGTTGAACTTGAAGTTCTCCCAACGGCGCCGATTGAGCGGCGAGATCGTAATCCAGTGGCGTTCCGGCGGCACGACCAGACCGCCAACGCCGATGGCGGTGGTGTCGGGAGATTGGATGCCGGTTTGCGCGTCCACGTCAGACCTCCCGCGTCTCGAAATCGATACGCGGATCGATCCAGGTGTAGGTCAGATCCGAGAGCAAATTCACCACCACGCCGATGAGCGAGAATATGTAGAGCGTCGCAAATACCACTGGATAGTCGCGGTTAAGCACGCTTTCGAAGCCGAGCAGGCCGAGGCCGTCGAGCGAGAAGATGGTTTCGATCAGCAGCGAGCCGGTGAAGAAAGCGTGCACGAAGGCGCCGGGAAATCCGGCAATGACAATGAGCATGGCGTTGCGGAAAATATGGCCGTACAGCACCTGGTTGGCGGTGCAGCCCTTGGCGCGCGCGGTGAGCACGTATTGCTTGCGGATTTCCTCGAGAAACGAATTCTTGGTCAGCATCGTCATGGTGGCGAACGCCGACAGCGCCATCGCCGCGATCGGCAGCGTCAGGTGCCAGAAATAATCGCCGATCTTGGCGTACCACGGCAGCGCCCAGAAATTTTCCGAAACCAGCCCGCGCAGCGGAAACCAGTTGAAGAACGAGCCGCCGGCGAACAGGATGATCAAGAGGATCGCGAATAGAAAGCCGGGAATTGCGTAGCCGACCACGATCACCGTCGAGGTCCACACATCGAAACGCGAGCCGGCCTCGACCGCCTTGCGGATGCCGAGCGGAATCGAAATCAGATAGGTGAGCAGCGTCATCCAGATGCCGAGAGAAATCGACACCGGCAGCTTCTCCTTGATCAACTGCATCACGCTGATATCGCGGAAATAGCTCTTGCCGAAATCGAAGCGGATATAGTTCCACAGCATGATGCCGAAGCGCTCATAGGCCGGCTTGTCGAAGCCGAACTGCTTTTCCAGTTTCTTGATAAATTCGGGATCGAGACCTTGCGCGCCGCGATATTTCGAGGTCGTCGCGTCGACGCCGGATCCGCTCTGCACCTGCCCGCGGTTGCCGAAGTCGCCGCCGCTCGAACCGGAAATGCGCGAGGTTGCCCCGGTGTCGGCGCCGGAAAGCTTGGCGATCACTTGCTCGACCGGCCCGCCGGGCGCAAACTGCACGACGACGAAGGCGACCAGCATGATGCCGAACATGGTCGGCACCATGAACAGCAGGCGGCGGATGATATAGGCGCTCATGCGGCGGTCTTGGACGTTCGTGCGGGAACCCTGCCCGGCCGGACGCCGGGCTTCTTTGTTTTATTGCTTATCGCACCATACCGACATGACAACAACGCGTAACTTCGACGTACGAAAATCCCACCGGTTGTAACGCGTTGCACAAACAGCACCAGACTAACCCTTCCGTGGCGCCTTCGCCGCTTTGTCCTTGTCGGACCACCAGGTTTCCGGAATGCCCCGGAAATAACGCGGTTTGGTGGCGGGAAAGCCGAACACATCCCAATAGGCGATCCAATGCGACGCTTTGTACCAATGCGGAATCCAATAGCGACCGGCGCGGATGATACGGTCGAGCGCTCGGCAGGCCGTGGTCAATTCGGCGCGCGTCTTGGCGGCGATGATGCGGTCGACCAGCGCATCCACCACCGGATCGGCGATCCCGGCGAGATTCTGCGAGCCCTTGGTCGCCGCCGCTTGCGAAGAGAAATAAGTGCGCAATGAATCTCCGGGCGTCGCCGAAAAACTGAAACGCTCCACGGTAATGTCGAAATCGAAGCCATCGACGCGCGCGCGGTACTGCACCGGATCGACGATGCGCAGATTGGCGGCAATGCCGAGAGTTGCGAGATTCTGGATATAAGGCAAATGGTGCGGCGTGAAGCTCGGATCGTCGAGCAGGAACTCGATGATAACCGGGGAGCCGTCGGGCAGGACGCGCTTGCCGTTCTTCAGCACGATGCCGGCTTCGTCGAGCAATTGAGCGCCGCGTCGCAGCCATCGGCGATCGTGACCGGAGCCGTCGGTCACCGGCGGCACGTAGGGCTCGCCGAAAACCTCGTCGGGCACGCGTCCACGGAACGGCTCGAGCAGCGCGAGCTCGTCAGCGCTTGGCACGCCCTGCGCCATCATCGGCGAGTTCTGGAACACCGACACGGTGCGGTCATAGGAGCCGTACATGATGTTCTTGTTGGTCCATTCGAAATCGAAGGCGTCGATCAACGCCTCACGCAGCCGGCGATCTTTGAACTGCTTGCGCCGCGTGTTGATGAACCAGCCTTGCGCGCCTGACGGCGTGTCGTCGGGCAACACCGCGCGCTTCACGCGGCCGGCTTTGAGGGCGGGGAAATTGTAGCGTGTCGCCCAGGTGCGCGAGGTGAATTCTTCGCGGAACAGGTAGTTGCCGGCCGTGAAGCCGACGAAACCGACCTCGCGGTCACGGTAATATTCGTAACGGATCACGTCGAAATTCCCTTGCCCGCGCGCCACTGGCAAGTCGGCGCCCCACCAATCCGTCACCCGCTCGAATTCGATGAAATGCCCCATATCGAACCGGCCAACCTTGTAGGCTCCGCTGCCAAGCGGAATGGCCAAAGTCGATTGATTGAAAGGCTGCTTCTCATAATAGGCCTTGGAGAAGATCGGCAGACCGGCGACGAACAGCGGCACGTCGCGCCCGCGCTTTTCGGCGAAGCGCACGATCACGACGCGCTCGTCCGCGGCTTCGGCGCCCTTCATGTCGCGCAATTGCTGGGTGATGATCGGATGCCCTTTGTCCTTGAGCGTTGTCAGCGACCAAACCACATCCTGCGCGGTTAGCGGCGCGCCATCGTGGAATTTGGCTTCCGGGCGCAGCGTAAACCGATAGGTCAGGCCGCCGTCGGCGATGCGCACGCTCTTCGCCGCGAGCCCATACATGGCGTCGGGCTCGTCGCCTGAGCGCACCATCAGCGCCGCGAATGTCAGGTCCATGCCGAAGGCGCCGTCACCTTTGAGAATGTAGGCATTGAGCGAATTGAAGGTGAGAAAGGAGCCATTGTAGCCGCGGCTCGACACCGCTTCCGAATAAGTGCCGCCTTTGGGAGCGTTCGGATTTACGTAACCAAAGTGCGGAAAGTCGGCGGGATAAACAAGATCACCAAAGGCCGACATGCCGTGTCGGTCGGCCTCCTGCGCATGAACGGTCGCGGGAAGCTTCGCGGCGGCGAGCGCGCCGGCCGAGACCGCGAGGACCTGCCGGCGCGTGATCACGCGCGCCGCGGCAGCTTTGCCGCCTTTGCCTCGTCCCACCACCAGATCGATGGAAACGCGGAACGCCCGTATTTCGGCATGGTCTGCGGCCGGCTGAAGCGATCCCAGCGCGCGGTGCGCGTATAGGGATATGTCCATTGCGGCACGACGTAGAAATTCCACAACAACACGCGATCGAGCGCCCGCGTCGCCGCGACCAGTTCCTCCCGGCTCTTGGCATAGATGACGCGTTCGATCATCGCATCGACCGCCGGATTTTTGATGCCGACCACATTGCGCGATCCGGGAAGATCGGCGGCGCGCGAGCCCCAAAAGTCGCGCTGCTCGTTGCCCGGCGACAGCGATTCGCCCCAGGAGGCGATGACGATATCGAACTGCCACTGCCGCAGGCGGTTCTCGTACTGCGCGCTGTCGACGGTGCGAATGGACACCGTGATGCCGAGGCGTTCGAGCGAAGGCTTGTAGAATAGCATGACGCGCTCGAACGAAGGATCGTCGACCAGAAGTTCGATAGCCAGCCTTTCTTTCGTTTTGGTGTTGACGAGTTTGGTGTCTTCCACGTCGTAGCCGGCCTCGCGCAAAAGCTTCAGCGCTTCGCGCAGATTGTTACGCACGTTTTGCGCGTTGCCGCCGACCGGATTCGTGTAGGGCTGCGTGAACAGTTCCGCCGGCACCTTGTCCTTCACGCTTTGCAAAATATCGAGCTCAAAACCTTGCGGGATGCCGGATGAGGCAAGCTCGGTACCGGAGAAATAGCTGGCGATGCGCTGATACTGGCCGAAGAAGAGCTCCTTGTTCATCTCCTCAAAATCGAAGGCGAAATTAAAGGCACGGCGCAGGCGCGGATCCTGGAACTTCGGCTGGCGGATATTGAACGCGAATGCCTGCATGACGCCGACATTGCGGATCGGGAACTCCTCCTTGATTACTTTCTTCTCGCGCACCGCCGGGAAATCATAGGCCGTCGCCCAGTTCTTGGCGCTGTTCTCGCTGCGCCAATCGACCTGGTCGCCCTTGAAGGCCTCCAGCGCCACGGTCGAGTCGCGGTAATACTCGTAGCGGATCGTCTGAAAATTGTTGGCGCCGATATTGACGTTGAGCGCCTTGCCCCAATAGTCGGGAACTTTTTCATAGACGATGGAACGCCCGGGCGAGAATTCCCTGATGCGGTAGGGCCCCGAGCCGAGCGGCGGCTCGAGCGTGGTCTCGGCGACATTGCGTTTCTTGCCCGACTTGTCGGTACCTTCCCACCAGTGCTTGGGCAGGATCTGCAGCTGGCCGACGATCTGCGGCAATTCGCGGTTGCCGGGCCCATCGAAGGTGAACGTGATCTCGCGCTCGCCGCTCTTCTCCGCTTTGGTGACGTGCCGATAATAAGCGGCAAGCTGCGGACTGTTCTTCTTGAAGATGTCGAACGAATAGATCACGTCGTCCGGCGTCACCGGCTGCCCATCGTGCCAGCGCGCATTGGCGCGCAAGCGATAGGTCACCGAAGTTCGATCGGCGGGATAGCTGACGGCTTCCGCCAATAGGCCGTAATCAGTCGAGACTTCATCAAGCGCGGCGGTGGTCAGCGATTCATTGATCAGCTCGAGCCCGCTGGCGAGACTGCCTTTGACGACCGCCACCACGGTATTGAAATTGTCGAAAGTGCCGAAGGCGATCTGCCGCACCAGGCCGCCTTGCGGCGCCGCCGGATTGACATAGTCGAAGTGCGGGAAATCTTGCGCATAATGCGGCTCGCCGAAGAGCGAGAGGCCGTGCTTCCATTGCCTCGCCTGTGCTCCGGCGATTGTCGGCACCGCCATGGCGCCCAGACCGGCCATTGCGCCCGCCGCCGGCGCAACAAGCGCCGCCGCGGCGCTGTGCAAGACGGAACGGCGGGTGAGTTTCATGGCAAGGCTCCGGCGCCACTCAGGCGCATTCTTTGCAATCGGCGGCGATTATGTCGGTTTTTCGGTCCGCCACTAGCGGCCTCGCCGCGTTGTGATGCAAAACGGCCGGGCAGAGCCCGGCCGTTCGAAAGCGTTGCCGCGTCTGCCGTTACTTGGTCGCCGGCGCGGGAGCGGCCGGCTTCGGCGCTTCGGCCGGCTTGGCCGCGGCGGCGGGCGCAGCCGGGGCGGCTTCCGCCGCCTTCGGCAGCGGCTCCGGATTGTCGGACAAGGTCCGCAGATAGGCGATGACGTCGGCCCGCTGGGTCTCGCGCGACAGGCCGGCGAAGGTCATCGCCGTGCCCTGGATATATTCACGCGGGTTGGTGAGGAATTTGTTGAGCTCGTCATAGGTCCACTTGCCGCCCTTGGCCTTCATCGCGGCGGAAAAATTGAAGCCGCGGCCCTCGCCGCGATCGCTGCCGACGATATTCCACAGGTTCGGTCCGACCCGGTTCGGCCCGCCCTTCTCGAAGGTGTGGCAGGCTTGGCACTGCTTGGCGATCTGCTGGCCGCGTTCGACCGAAGCCGACGTCAACAGCGCCTCGATCGGCTGCTCCGGCGCCTTGGCGGCGGGCTTTTCCGCGCCTTCGGTTTTCACCGCGATCGCGTAGCCCGGCTTCGCCGGCTTCTCAGGCGCGAAAATGGCCCCCGCCCCGATATTGAGCGCGAGCATGATCAGGCAGGTGCCCAGGATAGCGCCGAGGACCTTGTTCAGTTCGAAGGAATTCATCGAAAAACGGCTCCCGAATGGGGCACAAACCGGCAGGATGCGAATGCGCCGCCGAGGCTCGGGCGGCGGCGGACAGATACCGTTTTGCCTCAAGTCTGGCAACCCGTATAAGCGCGGCAGCCCGCGCGACATTCGTCCAAGTTGCCGTTGACGCCGGTCCCGAACCGATGCCCGAAGCGATCATCCTCATACCGGCCCGCATGGCGTCGAGCCGCCTTCCCGGCAAGCCCTTGGCCGATATCGCCGGGCTGCCGATGATCGTGCACGTGCTGCGCCGCGCATCAGCCGCCAAGATCGGCGAGGCCGTCGTTGCCACCGATTCCGAGGCGGTCGCCGCGGCGGTGGAAAAGTCCGGCGGCCGCGCGATCATGACGCGGGCCGATCATCTCTCCGGGTCCGACCGCATCTTCGAGGCATTGGAGGCGCTCGATCCCGAGCATCGCATCGCCATGGTGGTCAATGTGCAGGGCGACTTGCCGACCATCGCTCCCGCCGATATCCGCGCCGCGCTCGGGCCGCTCGCCGATCCCGCCGTCGATATCGCGACGCTCGCGGCGGCGATTACCGATGCATCGGACCTCACCAATCCGAACGTCGTCAAAGCCGTTGGACCGCCGGCGGCATCCGGCCGCTTCCGCGCGAGGACCTTCACCCGCGCCGACGCGACGGGTCCGGGACCGCACTATCACCACATCGGGCTTTACGCCTACCGGCGGGCGGCGCTTGAGCGGTTCGTCAAGCTGCCGCCCTCGGCCAACGAGCAGCGCGAAAAGCTCGAGCAGTTGCGCGCGCTCGACGCCGGCATGCGCATCGACGTCGCCGTCGTCGACAGCGTGCCGCTCGGGGTCGACACGCCGGAAGAATTGGCCAAGGCGCGCCGGATGCTCGGCGGTTGACTTCGGCCCGCTGGTCTGGGCAAGGATCGGTCGAGGCAAAGCGTCATGGCGAAAAAGAAGATCATTTTCCAGGGTGAACCGGGGGCGAATTCGCATCTCGCCTGCCGCGAAGCCTATCCGGACTACGAGCCGATCCCCTGCCCGACCTTCGAGGATTGCTTCTCCGCGCTCTCCGGCGGCGACGTCGATCTCGGCATGATCCCGATCGAGAACTCGGTCGCCGGCCGCGTCGCCGACATCCATCATCTGATGCCGACGGCGAACCTGCACATCATCGCCGAATGGTTCCTGCCGATCCGCAATCAATTGATGGCGCCGAAGGGCGCCACGCTGCAGACCATCAAGTCGGTGGAAAGCCACGTGATGGCGCTCGGCCAGTGCCGCCGGATCATCCGTGAGCTCAAGCTCAAGCCGATCGTCGCCGCCGATACCGCAGGCTCCGCGCGCGAAGTCGCCGAGAGCAAGGACGTCGCGCGCGCGGCGATCGCCTCCCGCCTTGCCGCCGAAATCTACGGCCTCAACATCCTGAAGGAAAACGTCGAGGACGAATCGAATTCGACCACGCGCTTCATTGTGCTGTCGCGCGAAAAGAAATGGGCGACGCCGGACAACGGCAAGGTCATCACGACGTTCGTGTTCCGCGTGCGCAACGTGCCGGCCGCGCTCTACAAGGCGCTCGGCGGTTTCGCCACCAACGGCGTGAACATGACCAAGCTCGAGAGCTACATGGTCGGCGGCAATTTCTTCGCCACGCAATTCTATGCCGACGTCGAGGGCCACCCCGAGGACCGCGCGCTGGTCTTTGCGCTCGAGGAGCTCGCCTTCTTCTCCAAGGAGATGACGATCCTCGGCGTCTATCCGGCGCATGCCTATCGTGAGACATTCAAGGAAGAGAAAGACTGAGCGCGGTCGCCGCCCGCGCCGTCATTTCTTGTCCGGCTTCGGCTTTTTCAACTCCGCCACCTCGAGCTGAAGCTTCGCCAGCGCCGCCTTGAGCGCGGCGAGCTCGCTTTTGTGCGCGGCAATCTCGCGGTTTGCATCCGCAAGCTTGGCCTGCGTCGCGCGCGCTTGCTTCGCCAATTCCTGCTGGAGAAATTCGACGTTGCTTTGCAGACAACTGGTGCGCCGCTCCATGGCCTTTTCGGCGGTACATATTTCGAGGCCGCGGATGTCCTGGGCCAGCGTCGGCGCCGTGGCGGCAATGCCGATAAGAAAGGCCGAAATGCGGAACTGCATGGCGACAGCCTATATGAGTCGGCAGCGCGCGGGTGACCGCACCCCCAGCTATTCTCATCGCGGCTCGGATGGGTATGATGGCGGCGTCTCAAATTGCTGGGGGGACGTCATGAAAATCGTTACACGGCTGTTTGCCCTTTGCGCGGGGCTGTTCATCGCCGGAAGCGCCGGGGCCGCCGGCCAATATCCCGATCATCCCGTGCGCCTGGTCGTCGGCTTCGCCGCCGGTGGACCGACCGACGTCATTGCCCGCATCGTCGCGCAAAAATTATCCGCTACCTTGGGCCAACAATTCTACGTCGATGACAAGCCGGGCGCGGGCGGCAATATCGCTAACGCCGAAGTCGCCAAGGCCGCACCGGACGGCTACACCATCGCGGTGGTGAGCACCGGCTTCATGGTCAATATGAGCCTCTATGCGCACGTGCCCTACGACGCGGTGAAGGATTTTGCGCCGATCACCATGGTCGCCTTTTCGCCCAACGTGCTCGTGGTCAATCCCTCGGTGCCGGCAAAGTCGGTCAAGGAATTGATCGATCTGATCAAGGCCAAGCCGGGCAAATACAGCTTTGCAGGGCCGGGCATCGGCTCGACGCCGCATTTGTCGGGCGAACTGTTCAAGCAGAAATTCGGCCTCGATCTCGTCCACGTTCCATACCCCGGCGCCGCGCAGGCGATCAACTCGGCAATTGCCGGTGATACCCAGATCGCCTTTACCGCTCTCCCGCCGGCGCTCGGCAACATCAAGGCCGGCAAATTGCGCGGGCTCGCAATTCTCGCCGTCAAACGCAGCGACGAACTGCCCGACGTGCCGACCATGGCGGAGGCCGGCTATCCCGGCCAGGAGGCCGATACCCTCACCGGCGTCTTGGCGCCGGCCGGCACCCCGAAGCCGATCGTCGATCTCCTGCATGACGAAATCGCCAAGGCGGTGGCGGAGCCGGAGGTCGCCGCGCATCTGCGCAAGCTCGGCTTCGTGCCGGTGGCGAACAAGCCGGAGGAGTTCGGCGCGCGCATCAAGAGCGAGATCGAGAAGTGGGGCAAGGTCGTGCACGACGCGCATCTGCGCATCGAGTAAGCCGCCTCGACGCCTGAAGCTGCGGTCTTATTCCGCCGCCTGCTGCGCCGGCGGACGCATCGATTCGAGCCCGTCGGCAGCGGTCGCCGAAATCGTGGTGCGCACCATGGTGCGCGCCTCGTGCGCCGGCCACGGCCGTCCGCGATGCATGGTGGCGCGGTTGTCCCACATCACCACGTCGCCCGCCTTCCAGGCGTGCACATAGCTCGAGCCGGGCGCGGTCGCCGCCGCCATCAGCTCCTCGATCAGCGCCTTGCCTGCGGCTGCGCCCATGCCTTCCACGGCATAGGCATGCGAGGCGAGATAGAGCGCGCCCTTCCCGTTCGCGGGATTTTTCCAGACCATGCGCCAGCACACCGGCGGCAGCGCCGCGCGCTCCTCGGGCGTCGCCAGACCTTCCGCGATCTGACTGCGCGAATGGTTGTAGTCGTGCCAGGCGAAGGAATTG
>Ga0335081_10003505_pt1 | contig 24721 bp, 19 predicted proteins | sample Lox_Sample_35_FD_206713 | JGI IMG/M metagenome (GOLD analysis project Ga0335081, IMG submission 206713) | Soil microbial communities from Loxahatchee National Wildlife Refuge, Florida, United States - Lox_Sample_3.5 | ecosystem: Environmental > Terrestrial > Soil > Wetlands | place: USA...
ATTGAAGTTCGTGCCCGTCGCGGTCACCGTCACCGGCTCGCCTTCCGTCACTTCGGTCGGCTGCGCGGTGCAGGCCGCGGTCGGGGTCGGCGTGTAGTAGTTGCCCAGACCGAGAACCAGACCCGCCGACAAACGAACGCTGTTCCATCCCGACGTGGTCAGGTGGAGAACGTTGTTGTAGTTGCTATAAATGTAGTCCACCTGCGCGACACGAGCATACAGGCTCGTGTTCTCGCCGTGCCAGAACAGGTAATCAATGCCTCCGCCCGCGCCCAACGCCGCATTCCATTGATCGGTGGAGTGGAGCGTGGTACCGAAATAACCGGGAGCAACCTGACGAGCGACCCCGGCAAAAGCCCGGACAAACGGAGAAAAACTGTCGGAATGATACTTGTACTGTAGGCCGCCCAAAGCGTAATAGTCAGCACCCGTGTTGGGGCCATTGAAATCTATACCCCAGTGCATGCTGCTATCCACCAAAATGCCCAGGTTGTGAGCCCGGGGAAGGTAATACACGTTGGAATAGTCAATACCGGTGGGGTTGTCCGGCGCTTGTATGCCCAAATCGTAGTGACCACCGGGGTGTAACCAGCTATAACCAGCGTAAACCTCATCCTTAGGCTGGATGGTGACTTGCGCCGCCGCATAGGTGCTTAGAAAGCACAACGACAACGCAAGTGCAAACGCTGTCGCAATGAGGTATCTCGGGATTACTCCAATGCGAGAAGACATGCTTGATCCTCCGGAACTCGGCAGTACCGTAAGCAGTAAGTGGTCCAGCTTAGCTCTAATCCAAATTTCTGTGGTACAAATGCAGGGATAAAGTCCTGCTCGCAACAGCAAAGAATTGTACAGCAACAGCAAAGATTAACAAAACTTTTATCTTCCGTTCCTTCCTTCGTAACTCCTGCTGTTTACTGATCTTATACGTGGAACCCCCGGTCCCGAACCACCCCGTTTAAGGCTCTCGGCCTGTGCTCGCGGCGGTACGGACCGTCCTCGTTCTGCAACCCTTCCATCCTACCACCCCGCTGGTTCGCTGAGGCAATAATCCACGAGCCGTTCCCGCATTGGGCATAGCGACCGAAGCTGTGCGCGCCCATCGCCGTGCGAGCCTCGCGCCTTGAATTCCGCCACACCTTGCACGGAGCTTCCGGCAGGGAAAGCTCCCGGCAATCCACTAAATGGCCCGGGGAGCCTGGCACACTCCTCCGGTAACCCGAAGACCTTGAGAAAGTGGTACCTTATGGAGAGCTCTGAGAAGCGCTCCGGCATCCTCGGCGCAAATTCACGAAAGAGCACCGTACCACCGCAGTCCAGTTGGCATCTCAATCGGATGTCCTATCTGTTTCGTTAAGAGAATCGCCGTCTCCTCCGCGGGCGAGAATTGCTCATGGCGCAAGAAAAAGTTCTGATTGTTGAGGATGAAGAGAACGAACGGACCGGCATGGCCGAACTGGTTCGCGCCTGGGGGTATGAAGCCGAGACGGCCAGCGACGGCATCGAGGGTCTGCAGGCCGTCGAGCTGTGGAATCCAGGCATTGTGATCACCGATCTGCGCATGCCCCGCATGGACGGCATGCAGCTGTTGGAGCACATTGCTGCTCAGCCGCAGCAGATCGCCGTGATCCTGCTGACCGCCCAAGGCAGCGTCGACGCCGCCGTGGCTGCCATGAAGACGGGCGCCTTCGATTTCATTGAGAAGCCGGTCAATCCCACCCGCCTGCGCAACATCCTGCAAAACGCCTCGCGCCTGCGCCGCACCGAGCGCGAACTGGAAGCCAGCCGCCGCAAGCTGCGCGACATCGGTGTGCTGGGCTCGCTAGTGGGACCGTCGAAGCGTATGCAGGAGGTTTTCCGCCTGATCGAAATGGTTGCGCCCAGCACCGCATCGGTGCTGATCACGGGAGAAAGCGGCACCGGCAAAGAGCTGGTCGCGCGCACCATTCACTCGCTCAGCAATCGCAAGGCGAAGCCGTTCGTCGCCATCAACTGCGCCGCCATTCCCGAGACCCTGATCGAGAGCGAAATCTTCGGCCATGAAAAAGGGGCGTTCACCGGCGCGCTGGAGCGTCGCATCGGCTGCTTCGAGCTGGCCGAGGGCGGCACGCTGCTGCTCGACGAGATCGGCGAGATGCCCATCGCGACGCAAGCCAAACTGCTGCGCGTGCTGGAAGACCGCAAGCTGCGCCGCCTGGGCAGCAAGACGGAAACGTCAGTCGATGTGCGCGTACTGGCGGCGACCAACAAGGTTCCCGAGGATGCGGTTGCCCAGGGACACCTGCGCAATGACCTCTTCTACCGCCTGAATGTCTTCAACATTCAGCTGCCGCCGCTGCGTCTTCACAAAGAAGACATGGCTGCGCTGGTGCAGGCCCTGCTGGCGGAGATGAATGAGAAGCACAATCGCAGCGTCGGCGGCATCAGCGATGCGGTTAGCAACGCTTTCCAGGCTTATGCCTGGCCGGGCAACGTGCGCGAGTTGCGCAACACCCTGGAGCGCGCGGTGATCGTCTGCGAGGCCTCCGTCATCGAGATGAAGCACCTGCCGCCGGGCTTCGGACAGGTGGTGCCGCGAGCCCCCGTGCAGGAAGCCAATGCCGTCCGGCTGGGTGTGGGCACGACCGTGGGTGAGGCGGAGCGCCTGCTCATTCTGAAAACGCTGGAAGCTACGAACAACAATAAGACGCGCGCCGCCGAAATCTTGGGCATCAGCCTGAAGACCCTGCACAACAAGCTGAAAGAGTACGGCCAGCAAAGCTCAGCCGAAGCCGCCGAGGCCGCAAGCTAGAAAGCCGCTTTTTCGCTTTTCGCTCTTCCTTAATCGCTTTTCGCCGTTCGCCATTCGCTCTTCGCCAGAGAGAATCCACTCTCCACTCGGAATTGTCGTCCCGACCAGAGACGACCTTCCCTTGGTCGCTGGCGGAGGAGCCTGCCCCGAGCGAAATCGAGGGTGATCTGCGGTTCGGCTGCACGGCAAAGGATGATCACGCCCCCACGCGTCCGTCGGAACAAGGATTCGTCCGACATCCATCCAGCTATGCAGGAGTTCCGTTCTCGCGAATGGCGAATGGCGACTCACGACATTGCGAATCGCGCAGCCCTGCCTGTACAATATTCTGGCTTCCTGAACAGCGAGTGGAGAGTCTCACTCGTTTCCACCCGTGCCGAAGTGGCGGAATTGGCAGACGCGCATGGTTCAGGTCCATGTACCCGCAAGGGTGTGGGGGTTCGAGTCCCTTCTTCGGCACCAGTCAACTCTTCATTCTCGGGTGGAGCACGCCTTCAGGCGTGCATGAATTCTTGCTCAATTTGAGGTTGCGCTTTAGCGCCTGTGGTAATCCTAACCTTAGCGGCTGAAGCAGATTCACCTCGAGGCTACTACCCGCACCGCTAAAGCAGTGCCCCACCCAAACCACACCTCACATTTCTTACGCCGCCGGCGCATACTGCATGGCCAACAGCGTCTCGTCGTCGAAGCGCTCACGCCGGCCGCGGAACTCATCCAGACGCTGCTTGCAGGCGTCGACTAACTCCACCGGACATGCCAGGGAATGTTCTTCAATCGTCCGCTGCAGGCTCTCGAGGCCCCACTCGTCGCCGTCTTCGTTCTCCGCTTCGCAAAAGCCGTCGGTGTAGAGCACTAGCATGTCGCCGCGCTGCAGGCGTTGCTGGGCGGAGATGAATGCCTGATCCTCGAACAAGCCTAGCGGTTGACCGGTGCTCTCGAACTGCTTCACTCCCGACGCGCCAGTCAGCAGCGCCGGCAAATGTCCGGCGTTGACGATTTCCAGTTCGCCATCGCGAGTTACTTTGCCGCAGACCATCGTGGCGTATTGCGTCGGCAGCGCGCTCTCGCGAAAGAGGCGGTTGGCGCGCTGCATCAGCTCCTCGGTACACAGGCCAACCGGAATGAGCGAGCGAAAGACCGCGCGCAGGTTCGCGGAAAGCATCGCCGCGGCCACTCCCTTGCCCGAGACGTCGGCCATCACGAAGTACAGCTCGCCGTTATTGCCGCGAATCACGTCGCAATAATCTCCGCCCACCGCGCTCACCGGACGATAATGAAACGCGATGTCCCATCCCGCGATGGCGATATCGCTGGGTGGCAGCAGGCCTTTCTGGATCTGCGCTGCCAGTTCCAGGTCGTATTCCAGCGCTCGCTGTTGCTTGGGAGTCATGTGCTCCAGGCAGACGGTCGTGAGCGGGTCCTCGCGTAACCACTCTTGGCCGATGTCCTCGTGACAAACCTCGCAGGTGCCGAAGTTGCCCTGCTCGATGCGCTCGAGTGCCTCATCGACCTGCTTGAACAGGTGCTCGACGGATTGCCTCTCCCGCCCGGCCAGCACATCAGTCAGGCGCGCGCGGCCCGCCAGCAACTGCTCGCGGACACTATTCAGGTACGCCATCTCTCCAATTGCCATAGCTAACCGCCTTATACGCTTTAGAAGGTTATGACCGAGCTCTGGATGCAGTCTTTTTTGCTGAAATTGGACGATTACCATTCGCCCCAACACAAGCACTTTAGATCATTTTTACGCAGCCCGTCAGCCCGGCGCTTGCGGTCAAAGCCGCTTTGCCACATGGAGGTACGAGGAGCCTTTCGTGGCGCTGACCGTGTCATACGAATTGTCATCTTGAGCGGAGGCAGCGCCGGCCCCGATCTGCCAATGTGTCATCCCGACCAAGCCCGCGCCTGTTCGCAGAACGGGCGGGGACGCGTGGAGGGACCTGCTTTTTGCCCGCAGCAGAAGAGCCCTACGCGGCCACAAACAACAGGTCCCTCCACTCCGGCGGCAAAAAAGGCCGCCTCCGGTCGGGATGACAATTCGTTCAGGGTTGAGCAGACAACAAACCCCACAGCCCACGGCTCATAGCCCACGGCTAGCCGTTACTTCAACAACCCCTCCACCACTCCGTAACTCGCCGCCAGTGCGGCATCCAGCGCAGCGGGATCTTTGCCGCCGGCCTCGGCCAGGTCGGGACGTCCGCCGCCGGAGCCGCCGACCTTCTTCGCGACCTCGGCGATGATCTTGCCCGCCTGCACGCGCGACGTCAGGTCCTTCGTGACGCCAACAATCAACGCCACGCGACCGTCGGCGACCGAGCCCATCACCACCACGCCCGAGCCCAGCTTGTTGCGCAGGTTGTCGACCAGCGTGCGCAGCTGCGGGCGCTCGAGGTTGTCGGCGCGCGTGGCGAGAACTTTCACGCCCTTGACCTCGCGCACGTTCTCCGTCGCCGACGACACCGATGACGCTGCCGACTTCATCCTCGCCTGCTCCAGCTCCTTGCGCAGCTTCTTTACTTCCTCTTCGCGGCGCTCCAGCTCGCGCTTCAGCGCCTCGGCGGGAGATTCCTCATCGCCGCGCACCAAAGTTGCAACCACGCTTTCGAGCTTGTGGTCTTTCTGGAACTCGCGCAGCGAGCCTTCGCCGGTCACCGCCTCCAGGCGTCGCACGCCACTGGAGACGCTGCCTTCTTTCAGGATCTTGATTAGCCCGATTTCGCCGGTAGCGGCGGTGTGCGTGCCGCCGCACAGCTCGGTGGAGAAGTCGCCGATGCGGATGACGCGCACGCGGTCGCCGTACTTCTCGCCGAACAGCGCCATCGCCTTGTACTCGTTGACGGCGACATCGATGGGCACGTCCTCGATGACCTCGACGCGATCGTTGCGCAGCACTTCCTTGTTGGCGAGGTCTTCGATGTCCTGCAGCTGCTCGTCGTCGACGCCGGCAAAGTGTGAGAAGTCGAAGCGCAGGTGGCCGGGATCGACCAGCGAGCCCGCCTGCTTCACATGCGTGCCCAGCACATTGCGCAGCGCCGCGTGGAGGAGGTGCGTGCCGGTGTGGTTACGCATGGTCGCGCTGCGAACTTCGGCATTGACCATCGCGTCCACCTTATCGCCGACATGGATGGGCTGCCGGGCGACGACGCGATGCGCGCGCACGCCCTGCACGGGATAGGTTGCGCCCTCGACTTCGGCGACCACGGTGTTGTGATCGTCGGAGTAGAACCAGCCGATATCACCGACCTGTCCGCCGGCGTCAGCGTAGAAGGGCGTGTGGTCGAGCACAATCTCGCCGCGCTCGCCGGGCTTCAGCTCCTGCACGCCCACGCCGGTTCCGTTGTGCGGCTTGATGATCGCCAGCACCTCGCATCCTGTGGAGAGCGTCTTGTTGTAGCCCTCGAAGTCCGTGCGCGGGAGCGACTGATAGAGCGGAGACGCCGTCGCCTTCGAGCCGCCCTTCCAGGAAGCCTGCGCGCGACGACGCTGCTCTTCCATGGCCTCATTGAAGCCGGCGAGATCAAACCCAATGCCGCGATCGCGCGCCGCGTCTGTCATGAAGTCAAGCGGCAGTCCAAACGTGTCGTAGAGCCGGAACGCTTCTTTCCCCGAAAGCACCCGCATCCGAGCAATGTCGGATTCCGAGGGAATACCACCACGACGACCGATATCATCAGCGACAGTGTCGAGGTCCTTTTCTCTCGACAAAGGCCTCTCATCGATGGCATTGAGCAAGTCTTCCAGCCCCTTTAGACCTATCTCCAGCGTGTGCGCAAACCGCGTCTCCTCGCCCTTGATCATCTCCGTGACTCGGTTCGCGCTCTCGACCAGCTCCGGATAAGCATCCTTCATCTGGTCGCACACGGCGTACACCATTTGGAACAAGAACGGCTTTTCCTGTCCGAGCAATCGTCCGTGGCGAATCGCGCGGCGGATGATTTTGCGCAAGACGTAACCACGTCCCTCGTTCGACGGCAGCACGCCATCGGAGATGAGGAACGTTGACGCACGCGCGTGGTCGGCGATGACACGCAGCGACGCCGCCTGCTTGTGGGATTGCTCGATGTCTTCCTTCTTCTTCTCCTGCTCGACAGCTACTCCTGTCAGCTCCGCCGCGCGCTTTATCAGCGGCGTGAATAAATCCGTGTCGTAGTTGGAGATCACGCCCTGCATCACCGCCGTCACGCGCTCTAGCCCCGCGCCGGTGTCGACAGCCGGTTTGGGCAGCGGCTTCATGGTGCCGTCCGGCTGCTTGTCGAACTGCATGAAGACCAGGTTCCAGATCTCGACGTAGCGCCCGCACTCGCAGCCGAACTGGCAGTCGGTGTGGCCGGCGTCGCTCGCCTCGGGACCCATGTCGTAATGGAGCTCGCTGCACGGGCCGCAAGGGCCGGTGTCGCCCATCTGCCAGAAGTTGTCCTTCATCCCCATTTCGTAGATGCGGCTGGCGGGGACGCCATCTTTTTCCAGCGTCGCGCGCCAGAGCTCATAGGCTTCGTCGTCGCGCGCAATACCCTGTTCACCTTTGAAGATGGTGGCGTAGAGCTTGTTCTTGTCGAGGCCGTACCACTCGGGCGAGGTGCACAGCTCCCACGCGTAGGCGATGGCGTCCTTCTTGAAGTAGTCGCCGAAGCTGAAATTGCCCAGCATCTCGAAAAACGTGTGGTGGCGATTGGTGAAGCCCACGTTCTCCAGGTCGTTGTGCTTGCCGCCGGCGCGCACGCATTTTTGCGACGAAGTGGCGCGGTTGTAGTCGCGCTTCTCGATGCCGAGGAAGACGTCCTTGAACTGATTCATGCCGGCGTTGGTGAACAGCAGGGTGGGGTCGTTGGCCGGAACGAGCGAGGAGGAGTGGACAATCTTGTGGCCGCGCTCGGCGAAGTAGCGCAGAAACATGGAGCGAACTTCCGAGCCGGTGAGGTTGCGTGAGGGCATAAAGAATAGATTACAGCAGTCAGCCGCTACGAAGGACCGCAGATCCCTCGACTGCGTTTGGACGCTGCGCGTCCTCACTTCGCTCGGGATGACAATTTCAAAGAGGGGGCCGTGCGAACATCGGCCCCGAGCCATCGGTCGCCCACTCCGTATGAATTGTCATCCCGACCGGAGCGAAGCGGAGCGGAGGGATCTGCGGTCCGTCGCGAACAACCAGACTTTCTCGCTGCAGGCTGACCGCAGATCCCTCGACTGCGTTCGGACGCTGCGCGTCCTCACCCCGCTCGGGATGACAAGCCCAGGTGTAGTTACCGCGCGCTGTGACGCGCAACACAGTTTCGTTTCCGCCGCGGCGTGATCATGAAAACGTGAACGAGCATCGCTACTACGTCTACATCATGGCCAGCCGCACGCACGTCTTCTACGTTGGAGTCACCAACAACATCGTGAGGCGAGTGCGGCAGCACAAGGAACGCGCGCACGAGGGCTTTACGGCGCGATACAACGTCGACCGGCTGGTATGGTATGAGTCGTGGCATTACATCAAGAATGCGATTGCTCGTGAGAAGCAGATCAAGCCCTGGCGGCGCGAGAAGAAAATCCGACTGATCGAGTCTCTCAACCCGACATGGCAGGACCTGTCGGAAGACTGGGGAAAGCCGATCCAACCGCTGCGCAGGACCACAGATCCCTCCATTCGGGCTGAAGCCCTCAGTCGGGATGACAATTCATAAGCGAGGCGGGTTTACCAGCGCCGGCTGACCGCAGATCCCTCCGCTCCGCTTCGCTCCGGTCGGGATGACAATTCATAAGGTTTAGCGAGGGCTCACAGCCCACGGCTCAGAGCTCACAGCCCGGGGCCCCACAGCCGCTTCCCGCACCCTACTCGACAATTGACCCCGGCAGCCGATCCATCCCATAATCTTTGTGCCTGACGAATCTCCGCTACTCACAAGGTGGCACGCAGTGAACGAGCAGAACAAGAACGCCCGCCGTACCTTCCAGACGGCTGGGGAGCGGCTCGACGACATGCTGGGCGATGCCTCGACGCGTATCGAGGAGGAGACCCAGTTGCTCATCAACTACATCAACGACGAGCTGGTGCCGGCCATCCGCCAGCACTCGACCAAGGCGCTGCGCGTGGCCAGCGAGAAGCTGTCGCAGGCCGCCGACCACATGGACTCGCGCAAACAGGGCAAGGGCTAGTCGGAGCGATGCCGCCCCTGAAGGGGCTCGATCGTTTGACGCTCCCTTACCCAGCATTCCGCTTCGCTTCATGCTGGGCTAAGCTGTACCGTCCCTTCGGCACCGGACCCTTACGGCTCGAAAATCCTGCCGGTTCTCCGTATCGTCAGAGATCCGACGGGATCGCCGCGTGTCCCCACCGCCAACTGCTGCCGTTCGCGGCGATCGCAGCCACCATACTGCTGCTCTCCGCTTGCGGCGGACACAAGACTGCGCGTAGCCATCCCGTGCCACCCCCGCCGACCATCACCCAGCCACCTGCGCCCGCTGAAACTGCCAGCGCTGCTCCGCCTGCTCCCGCACCCACAGCTCCGCGCAGTACCAAGCCCATCTACGTCGAGACCGGGCTGGCGAGCTGGTATGGTCCGCCGTACAACCGGCGGCGCGGCGCCAACGGCGAAATCTATGACCAGAACGCTATGACCGCCGCGCACCGCACGCTGCCGCTGAACTCCATGGTGCGGGTGACCAACCTCAGCACCGGCAACGTGGCCATGGTGCGCATCACCGACCGCGGGCCGTTCGTCGAGGACCGCATCATCGACCTGTCGCTGGCGGCGGCGAAGGCAGTCGATGTGTGGCGGCCGGGCACGGCGGAGGTGAAGCTGGAGGTCCTGTCGGCGCCCGCTCCCATCGCCGAAGGCGGCCGCTGGTGCGTGCAGATCGGCGCCTTCCACAGCGAAGAAGAAGCGCGCAAGCTGAAAGAGAAGCTGCAGGACCGCTACGAGAATGCCAACGTCATCCAGTTCACCGGGCCGACCGGCGAGTGGGTGCGCATCCGTCCCGAGGGCGACGACAAGCGCGCCGCCGAAGAGGTCGCCAGCAGGACGCATGTGAAAGAGGGTGGCGTGTTTCTGGTCAGGCTGGATTAAAGCAGTTGCCGGGAGCCAGTTGCCAGTTCGCGGTTAGAACTCGGCGAGCCATCGGCCATCCGCCTCCCGTTGGTGTCCTCCCGAGCGGAGTAAGGTCGCCCGAAGCGACCGAACGAAGTCGAGCGACCCGCTTCTCATTGCGCCCATTGTGAGCTTGTGTTTGCGACTCCGTCGCACGTTAGCGGGGACGCCGCTTTATACTCTGCCTGATGAAGTCCTCCTTTGTTCAGGCCGCCGGAGTTCCCGACGTACTGGATCGCACCACTCTGGTCGCGCGCGGGCGACGGCTGGAGTACCTGACGATCGCATGGAATAGCTTCGAGGCGGTGGTGGCGCTGGTCGCGGGGCTGATCGCGGGCAGCGTTGCGCTGGTCGGCTTCGGGCTTGATTCGGTCATCGAGACGATGTCGGCCGCTATCCTGCTGTGGCGGTTTTGGGCGGACGAGGATGTTGCCCGGCGCGAGGGCGCGGAACGCACGGCACATCGGCTGGTGGGAATGTGTTTTCTGCTACTGGCGGTCTACGTTGCTGTCGAGTCCGTTCGCGCACTCTGGATCAAGGCGCAGCCCGAGCGCAGCCTGCCTGGAATCTTGATCGCCATCGCCGCCGTGGTGGTTATGCCGATCCTCGGGCGCGCCAAGCGGCGAGTCGCTGCGCAGCTCAATAGCCGCGCGCTGCAATCCGATTCGCGCCAGGCTGATTTCTGCGCTTATCTCTCCGCTATCCTTCTGGCCGGATTGCTGGCGCACACGCTGCTGGGCTGGTGGTGGACCGATCCGGCCGCCGCGCTGGTGATGGTGCCGATCATTGCGCGCGAGGGAGTGCAGGGATTGCGGGGTGAGGCTTGCGATGAGTGCGGGTGCGGGCGTTAGCGATCGACTCTGCCGGCTGAGCTCGGGTAGAGTTGGCCTTCAGGCCAGCGTTTGGCCGCTTTGTTGTCTTCCCAGCCGGCTTTTGGCGGCGGCACCATCGTTGCGTTTTGACTCTTTCCGCAGGCTGTGCAAGCGGCGCGCTGACCCAGGACGATTTATGCGGCACCTTAGATAGCTTCTAGTTGCTGATTGCACTTTTCCGTTATCCTGTGTCGAACAATCTATGCCGACCCGGAGACAAAACTCGTTCGATCGCAAGTTCATCCCGCTCAGCGTGCGCTTCGATCATGCGCTGCTGTTCGCGGCGCAGGTGCATCGTCATCAGGACCGCAAGAAAAGCGGCATTCCTTACCTGTCGCATTTGCTGGGCGTGGCTTCCATCGTGCTCGACTACGGCGGCGACGAGGACATGGCCATCGCCGCGCTGCTGCACGACGCGGTGGAGGACCACGGCGGCCGGCCCATGTTGAAGGTGATCGAGCAGATGTTTGGGCCACGCGTGGCCAAGATGGTCGACGGTTGCACCGATTCCTACGCCGAAGATCCCAAGAAGAAGGAGGGTTGGGAGCGGCGCAAGTTTCGCTACCTGCATCGCGTGCGGCACGAAGACGCGGAGACCCGCTTCGTCTCCGCTGCCGACAAGCTGTACAACGCGCGCGCGGTCCTGCGCGATCTGCGCTATGACGGCGATATCGCCTTCGCGCGCTTCTCCGCCCCCAAGGCCAAGACGCTGTGGTATTACCGCTCGCTGGTGCGCGAGTACCGGCTGGGCGGCGTCACCCATCGTCTGAAGCCGCTGATCGACGATCTGGATCGCGTGGTCACTGAGGTCGAGCACCTTTCCGGCATTCTGGCGTCACCCATTCGATTGCCGCGACGGGTCGCCGCCAGGCGCAAAGCCAAGCGCTAGTTGCTCATTTATGTTTTCTTGCCGCCTGCTGGCGCTCATAGCGGCGTTCGTCCTCAGCTCCACGCTTGCCGTCACGCAGCAGCGCAGCGTCGCTATCACCTTCGACGATCTTCCCTTCGCCGGACGCCACGTGCAAGCGGCGAACGCGGCGGAAGCGCTCGCCGTCAACAAAGCAATTCTCGACACGCTGGCGCAGCACCACGCTTCGGCCACGGGATTCGTCATTCAGAAGAGCGTGCAGCGCCTGGGCAACGCTGGCACGACAATTCTGCGCACGTGGGTGAAGCGTGGCTACGATCTGGGCAACCACGGCTACTCGCACGCCGACTTCAACAAACTGACAGTGGCGGCTATGGAGGAGGAGATCATCGACGGCGAGGGCGATGCCAAGACCCTGATGACCGCGGCGGGACGACGCTATCGCTATTTCCGCTTCCCCATGAACCACACCGGCGACACCAACGAGAAGCACGACCAGATCGCTGCGTTTCTTGCTGGACGGGGCTACAAGGTTGCGGCCTGCACCATCGACAACTCCGACTACATTTTCAACGATGCGTACGTAACAATGCTGGCCAAGCATGACATGCTTGCGGCGGGGCGATTGCGCAGGGAGTATCTGTCGTACACGGCGGCGGAGATCGATTACTACGCCGGGCTGAACCGGCAGGCGCTGGGCTACGACCCGCCGCAGATCATGCTTCTGCACGACAGCCCGCTCAACGCCGCTGTGCTGGACGATTTGCTGCGCTTGTTTGAGCGCGAGAACTACCGCTTCCTCGCCCTGGACGATGCGCTCGCAGACCCGGCGTACACCACGCCGGACACCTTCGTCAGCAAGTATGGGCCGATGTGGGGATATCGCTGGGCGGCCGAGCGCCACGTCGCGGTGAACGGCAAGCTGGAGCCGGAGCCGCCGGCGTGGATTGCAAATTATCCGCGCTGAGCGCTACTGGCTGGCGACGGCGCTCTGTCCTACGATCGTGTACTCGTGCTTGGTGCCGTTGGCGCTGATGACGTTGACGCGGTTGTTCTTCTTCAGTTCATACTGCACCACGTCGCCGGCCTGCATCTGCGGCTTGGTCTCTTTCTGGCGCGCGATGGAGTAGGTGGTGTTGTCGGTCTGGAGCTGGTAGATGATCCAGTTCTTCATCGGTTTCTTCTTGGAGTTGACGGCGTAAGTGCCGTTCTCCCACTTGATGATCTTGCCCTGCTGGTAATTATCGGCGGAGAAGGCGAAGGTGGAGAGTAGCAGGAGGACGAGAGCCAGCTTCTTCATGGATCTAGTGTACGACGGGAGACAACCGCCCCACCCGCTATTCAAAGAACTTCGTCACGCCCTCTTCCAGCACGCAGATTTTCTTCTCAATGCGACGGCGGCGCGCTTCCTGCTTCAGGCGTTTCACCGGCTCGTCCACAGGTTCGTACGACAACCGGAACGTCCCATAGTGCATGGGCACCATGCAGCGCGCGCCGAGATCGACGAATCCCTGCACCGCGTCCTCCGGGCTGGTGTGCACCGCGCGAAAGGAATCGGGATGGTAGGCGCCGATGGGCAGCAGTGCGATCTCCGGTTGCAGGCGCTCGCCGATCTGGCGAAAGCCGTCGAAGTAGGCGGTATCGCCGGCGTGATAGAGCGAATGTGCGCCGTCGCGCAGAACGTATCCGCCGTAGCCGCGATGGGTGTCGCGCACGATGCGCGCGCCCCAATGCCGCGACGGGGTGTGCGTGATCTCCAGCTGGCCGAGCTGCGCGCTCTGCCACCATTCGAGCTCGACGACATGGCCGTAGCCTAGGTCGCTGACCAGGTCGCGAACGTGACGCGGCACGACGATCGTCGGCTTCTTGCCGGAGCGCCAGCGGGTGAGCCGCGCAATGGCGCGCAGCGAAGGGCGATGCAGGTGGTCGAAGTGCGCGTGCGAGACCAGCACGACGTCGATTGACGGCAAATCGCGCATGCGCAGCCCCGGACGGCGCAGACGCTTCAGCACAAAGATCCAGCGCGCAAAGTTCGGATCGACGAGGATGTTCTTGCCGCCCATCTGGAGGAAGAAGCTGGAGTGGCCGATGAAGGTGACGCCCAGCTGTCCGCGATGCGCCAGTACCGGCTTGCGCGTCGTGCCGGTGCGCGGTGTCATGGCAGAGTGGCGCACCAGAGTTCCAAACTGCTTGGCCTTGCGGCGGATTGGAGGTCCTAACATGAAAGTGCAGCTATTAGACGCTCTCTACAGTCCGGGCGATTCTGCGGAATGGCCGCCCTGGGCAATGAATAAAGCAGGTCCCTCGACTCGCGCGCTCGCTCGGGATGACACGAAGAAAGCAAGCTCGCCGCCGTCGATATCCTTGACCTTACTCTCCCACTCAGCTTAAATCATTACTTTCGGGCCGATGCGCCACGGCTCCATGGCTGGCGTGTCCCATCCCGAAGAGTCCAAGGAGCGATGCATGCGTATAGCTTTCCTGGGTTTGGGCATCATGGGACGTCCGATGGTCACGCGGCTGGTGGCGGCCGGACACGAGGTTTCAGTTTGGAACCGCACTGCGCGCCAGCACGTCGACGGCGCGGTTACAGCAGTTTCGCCGGCGGAGGCGGCCAAAGAGGCCGAAGTGGTCTGGCTGTGTGTTGCCGATACCACCGCCGTCGAGCGCGTGATGTTTGGCCAGGACGGTGCCGAGCAGTCGCTGCGCGAAGGCGCCATCGTTGTCGACTCCAGCACCATCTCGCCGTCGGCCACGGTGCGCTTCGCCGAACGGGTGAACCAGCGCGGCGTGCACTGGGTGGACGCACCTGTCACCGGCTCCAAGATCGGCGCGGAAAATGGGCAGCTGATCTTCATCGTCGGCGGCGACAAGGAGCCGGTCGATTATCTCGAGCCGCTGTTCAAGGCCATGGGCAAGCTGGTCATCCACATCGGCGGCACGGGCAAAGGCCAGTCCGCTAAGCTCAGCATGAACCTGATGATCGCGCTCATCTACGAGGGCTTCGCCGAGGCGTTCACGCTGGCACAGAAGCAGGGCGTCGATCCGCACAAGATGATCGAGCTAATTCAAGCGTCGATGGTGCGCTCGGGCGTGGTCGACTACAAGGCGCCGTTTGTGCTGCGCCGGGACTACTCACCCAACTTCCCGCTGCGGCTGATGCACAAAGACATTCACCTGCTGCTCGACCTGGCCAAGGAAAAACGTGTGAAGCTGCCCGCGCTGGAGACGGTGGACGAGATCTACGAGCTCTCGAGCGAAGAGGGCTGGGACGACCTGGACTATGCTGCCACGCTGGCGCTGCTGGAGAAGTGGGCGGGGATTGCCCAGCCACAGCCGAAGTGAGGCAGCAGCTAGCAACTGGCAGCTAGCAGCTAGGGAAGCTCTGATTAAGCGCTGCTTTGAAAGGGACCGCCTTCAGGATCCGCAAAGTTAGACAAATCGGGGACGGCTTTAGCGGCTGAGGGCGTTGCGTTGACTTAATCACGGACTCCCTGGCAACTACAGCTCCTTCACTCATGCGTCGGTTAGGTTTGTATCATGGCACGACTTTCAGTCGCGCCGATAAGCCACAAATTTTAGGGTTGCGGCTTAGCCGCTGCAAAATCCGCAGTCGACAGCGGCTAAAGCCCGGATCACGATGGGCCGGCTTGCGGCACGTCCGAAGACGTGCCCCGATACAAAGCGAGATATGGGAGAGCTCCTAGCTGTTAGCTACCGGTTCACCATTTCACAGCCAAAAAACTGGGAGCTCAAGCTGAAGAATTCCCGGTTCGGGGAACGAAGCGGCTTATATGCTGGCCCTTCGACTCCGCGCAGGGGCAGGCCCTGGAGGCGAGCCCTACCTTACTTCTTCGTCTTCGGCTGCGCCTGGAATTTGGCCAGCACCTGTTGGCCGTTCACCAGCTCCAGCGTGTCGCCGTCGACCTTGTAATCCATCGTCGACTTCAACGCCAGAAAGAATGCCTGCTCTTGCGCCATCAATTCCTGCGAGCACGTCTTCATGGTGGTTGCGGCGGGCGTGAACTGCATGGCGCCCTCTTCGGCAATGAAGCTGCCGGTGAGGCTGTTGCAGCCCGTCGATCCCAACAGCTCGCCCTTCTTGAGCAGGAAAATATGCGGCGGCTTACCGTCAGGGCCGGCTACGACCGCCTGGCCGTTCAGCTCCGTCAGCTTCCAGTCGGTGTTGTAGAGCCGGGCGTCCTGGGCCTTGGCCGATTGCGCCGGAGCCGGCTGCAGCGTCATGTTCACCTGCGAGGGCGCCCCGTTGGTGAGCACCGGATATTGGGTGGAAACGAACTTCAGCTTGCCGTTCACCGAGATGTTGGCGCTGAGCGCGTAGTTGTGCGCCGGGTTGATGTCGGCGGGATTGTATTGCAGTTGAAACGGCACGGGCACCTGCTGTCCGGCCAGGGCAAACACCGTGGATGCGACCGTGGTGGGCGTCGAGCCCGACAGGTCCTGCAGCTTGACCTCGAAAGCGGCGCTGGGTGGCAAGGCCTTGCGCTGCGTGTACGAGATGGAGCCGCTGATGGAAGGCTGCGCCGCAGCCGCGGGCGCCTGAGTTTGCGGCCACGCTACAGCGCCAACCAGCAGCACCGCCAGCAAGGCCGCCGCACGATAGCCGAGCATGAAGTCTCCTTGTTAACGCGTAAGAGTTGTCGCCGCAAATTGTAGTGGAGAGTGCGGGCGGCGACAAACCTAATACGGATTGGTCCAGCCCGCCTCGTCACGCTGTTGAAGAGCTGCTTTGAAAGGGACCGCCTTCAGGCGGTCCGCAAGGTTGACTCTACGGAGCCGGCTTTAGCCGCTGAGGCGCAGGCGCCGACTTTATCACGGCCTTCTAGAAGTTGAACTTCATCGCCAGCTGCATCTGGCGCGGCGGCATGGCGTTGACGATCTGGCCGAATCCGGCACTGCTGATGTTCCCATTCACCGCCGCCGCCCCAAAGAACTGCGCGTGGTTGAAGACATTGAACGCCTCGACGCGGAACTGCAGCACGCCGCGTTCGGTCACGGAGTAGTCCTTCTGCAGCGCCATATCGAAGTTCACCATCCCCGGGCCGTAGAAGAAGCGCCGCGGTGCGTTGCCAATCGTCCCCAGCGCGGGCACGGTGAACAATGCGGTGTTGAACTCCGGCTGGCCGTTGCGCGGGTTGGTGTTGATCAGCAGAGTGCCGCCGGAAAAATCGGGCGTGTCGACGCCGTTGTTGTTGATGCCGTTCGGCATCGAGCCCAGCAGCGAGCTGTCGGTGTTGTTGTAGAGCGTGACCGGCAGCCCGCTGGAGATGTGCGTGATGCCCGAAAGATACCAGCCGCCGAGCCAGCGATTGTGCTCGCCGAAGAAGGCGCCGAAGGGCAGCAGATAACGATAGCTGACGACGAAATTGTGCCGCAGATCGAAGGCCGAGATCGCCTTGGTGAGCGCGGCGTCGAAGGGATAGACCGGCTCGGAGAGGCTGGAGGAGTCGTCGAGCGACTTGCTGTAGGTGTAGCCGGCGGCGAGATCGAAGTTGCGTCCGGTGTGACGCAGCGAAACTTCCAGCGCATTGTAGTTGGAGAAGCCGATGGTCTTCTGATACGTGATGCCGTCGAAGTCGGCGCCGAACGGCCCGCGGGCCAGGATCTGCGTGCCGTTGGCCATGGTGAAGATGCCGCCTTCGCTGAAGGGGCCGCAGGTGGGCGTTCCCGGCGCGACTTGGTCAGGCTGGCTGACGCTGAGGCACGCGGCTGCGTCGCCGGGATTCGCCGAGGTCAGCACCAGCAGATGGTGCGACTGCGAGCCGACGTAGCCCACCTTCAGGTAGGTCTGCGCCGGCAGCTCGCGCTCCCACGACAGCGTGTAGCTCTCCGTGTACGGTGAGGTGTTGCCGTAGTAGAACGCGGGATCGCCGGTGATGGGCTCGTACTTCGACCAGTCGACCGAGGTGTTGGGATTCGTGACTGACGCGCCGAACGGCGGCATGGGTGACGGGAAGGGCTGGCCGTTGGTGAGGCCAGTGGTCGCCGAGACGAACGGCTCGTTGAACAGCGGGCGCCCGCCGGTGCTGTCGTGGTCGTAGCCATAGGGCGCGCAGGCGCTCATGATGCCCGCCGACAGCCCTTCGAACGCGCTGTAATACATGCCCCAACCGGCGCGAATGCTGCTCTTTCCGGCTCCGCCGAAGACCTTGCCCAGCAGCCCGCTGTCGAAGCTGGGCGAGTAGGCGATGCCGAAGCGGGGCGCGAAATTCGTCCACTTGGTCGGAGCCAGCGTCGAAGGAATGCCCGGATCGCCGGGGAAGACGATGCCCGTGGGCGCGTTGGGATAGACCTGCGATTGTTCGCCGAGAACGAAGGTCTGGAGCTGGTTGTATTTTTCGCTCCACGGCGGCAGGACATCCCAGCGCAAGCCGTAATTCAACACCAGGTTCGGGCGCACCTGCCAGCTGTCCTGCCCGAAGAGGCCGATGTAATGGTTGCGCAGGTAGAACGGGCGGGCGTCGCCCTGCTCGTAGGTGCTGGCCACGCCCAGCAGGTAGTCGGCGAAATCGGAGCCGGTCTCCGTGCCCTGAAAGACGAACGAGCCGTTGTTGATGGAGTTGGAGTTGATGTTGACCTGGTCGAGATGGAAGTTGCCGCCGAACTTCAGCGTGTGATGTCCTACAACGTGGGAGATCACATCGCCCCAGCTATAAGTGTTGTTGACCTGCGTCTCGCCGGTGACATCGACGCCGATGGTGAAATCGTTGAAGGCGACGTTCTCGATGCCCTCGATGCTCTTGTTGAGCGGCACAATGCCCAGCGTGCCTTCGCCTGACACAAAACCTTGCGACGCCAGCGATGGGCCGACGCCGCCCACCGGCTGTCCGATGACGTTAGCGAAGCGCATGTAGCTGAAGTGCGCCTCGTTGACCGTATTCACACCCAGCGTCTTGACATCGCTGAAGCTGAACAACTGTGCGCGCCCGTTGGAAAGCGCGTTGAAGCCGGGAACGTTGGCTCCGCCCTGCTGCGTGGGGTAAGGATTGTCAAGGTTGTACTGGTCGAACAGGTAATAGGCGCTCAGATTTCCGAAACGCTGTGTCGTCAGATCAAACCGCGCCGCGGCCTTGTTGTCGCCTAGAGTTTCGTTCTCCGCCGAACCGGAGAAGAGGTTGGAGCCGACATTGGGCGATGGGATATATTGCACCAGCGATTTGGCTGGAGCTGACCAGATGGACGATGGAATGACCGCGTTGGGAAATACGCACTGCGACGCTGTGGTACATCCCACAACGTAATAGGCCTCGCCGGCCCGTACTGTGTATCCGAGCTTCTGCGAAAGCTGGTTGGCCCAGTACGGCGTGCTGACGCTGCCCGTGAGCTGGCTGGCAAGATCGCTCAGATTGCCGCTGCGATCAGCCAGGCTGGGAACCGTGATGATGCCGGTGTCCTGCCCCTGCACCATCTGCGTTCCCTGGTCGTCGACGAAGAAATAGGCTTTGTCCTTGCGGATGGGACCGCCAAGCGTTCCGCCATACTGGTTGCGGTCGTAGGTGGCGCGTTGCGGCGCGAAGTAGTTGCGAGCGTCGAGATCGGTGTTGCGGAGAAATTCGAAGATATTGCCGTGGATCTGGTTAGTGCCGGATTTGGTGCTGACGATCACCTGCCCGCCGCTATAGTTGCCGTATTCGGCGTCGGAGTTGTTGGTCAGGACGCGAAAATCCTGGATGGCGTCCAGGTTGGGTACGACGGCGGTGCCATTGTTGAAGTCCTCTTCCACGATGCTGCCGTTCACCGTGAAGCCGTTGGCCGTCTCGCGCTGCCCGCTGATGGAAAGGTTGCCGGCATTGAGGTCGCCCGAGGGCGGCGTGGTGGTGCAGCCCGACATGACCACGGCATTCGGCTGGGCGGAGCTGGCAGGAACGACGCCCGGCTGAATCGACAACAGGTCGGTGAAGCTGCGTCCGTTGAGCGGCACGGCGGTCATCTTGCGAGCGGTGATCAACTCGCCCGACTGCGTGGTGGTCAGGTCGGCCTGCGCGGTGCTGGACTTCACCTCCACAGCTTCGGTCTGCGGAGCCAGCGCCAGCGTGGCGTCGACGTGCAGCGCTGCGTTGCCGGCGACTTCGATGCCGGCATCGCGATAGGGCTGGAACTCGGGAACATCGATCTGCATCTCGTAGTGGCCGGGAACGACGCCACTGAACGAATAGGTGCCGTCGTCACCGGCGGCGACGCTTAACTGGAGGCCGCTACTGACATTGCGCAAAGTAACGGTAGCGCCGGGAATAACGGCGCCGCTGGGATCGGCGACGGTGCCGGAGATGCTGGCGCCGTCCAGTCCGTGGGCCAGCAGAGCGAAGAGCAGAAACGGAAGCACCCGGAAAAAACGGAAATAAGAGAGCATAGGGACCTCGTGCCGGGGAGAAGGGAAGAAAGATCGCTGATGAAATTGAAAATCATTTTCAAAATCATCCTAGGCCCGGTGCGGGCGGCGTCGATGTGATGGGTATCACCCAGTGACGTGATGCGGAGCGGCGGGATGGGCGTGCTGCGGGCTCTCGTTTCACCACAGAGATCACGGAGCGCGCTGAGAATGTTTTGGCTTAGTTTTCTCTGTGTTCTCGGCGTCCTCTGTGGTGAACAAGAGCCTGTGTATCAATCGCGAAATCCTCTATGCTTGCGGGATGGATCTGTTCGCGCTCACCCGCAAGCTCATTGACATCGAATCCACCACCGGCATGGAAGCCGCCGTGGGCAACGCGCTCGCCGCGGAGCTGACAGCACTCGGCTACAAGGTCGAACGCATCGCCGTGGAAGACGATCGCTTCGACATCTGGGCCACCGATCCAGCGCACCCGCGTCCGGAGCTGGCGCTCTCCACGCACATGGATACGGTGCCGCCGTTCATTCCATCGCGGGAGACGGAAGACCGCATCTATGGCCGCGGCTCGTGCGATGCCAAGGGAATCATCATGGCGCAGATTGCGGCGGCGGAAAAACTGCGCGCGGAGGACATTCACGTCGGGCTGCTGTTTCTGGTCGGCGAAGAGCGCGACAGCCAGGGCGCGCAAGCTGCCAACGAACAGCCACGCGGCGTGAAGTACCTGATCAATGGCGAGCCTACAGAGAATCGGCTGGCCACCGCGTCGAAGGGGACGCTGCGTGTGGAACTGATTGCGCGCGGCAAGATGGCGCACTCGGCCTATCCTCACCTTGGCGAGTCGGCCACCGAGAAGCTGTTGGACGCGGTACACGACGTGCGCAAGCTGAAGCTGCCGGAGGATCCCAAGGCCGGCCCATGCACCTTGAACATCGGCATCCTGGAAGGCGGGCGCGCGCCGAATGTGATTCCGGATTACGCCATCGCGCACCTGCTCTACCGGCTGGTCGGGCCGTCGGAGGCGTTGAAGCAGCAGATTGTGCGCGCCGCGGGCGACCAAGTCGAAGTCCACTTCCGGCTGGAGATTCCCTACATGGAGCTCGGCACCGTGGCTGGCATCGAGACCATGGTCGCGGCGTTCACCACCGACATTCCGGCGCTGACACGCTGGGGTCAGCCGCTGCTGATCGGGCCAGGCTCGATCCACGTCGCGCACACCGAGGGCGAGTACATCGAGAAGAAGCAGCTACTGGAGGCCGTGGATCTGTACGCGCGGATCGCGCGCGAGTTGGTGGGGCGGGGATAAAAGATCCTTTTCACTACGGAGGCGCCGAGGTCACGGAGTTCTTGTAAAGTAGTTTCCTTGAAGCATTCTCCCGATCCAGGTGACATTGCGCAAAAAAACCATTCTCCAAGAAGTTTTCACCGTGACCTCCGTGCCTCTGTTTGAATACCCCTCTTCTCCCGCAATTTTTTGGTATTCCGACCCGCGCTCTCTGCGGCACAATGGGCAACGCAGGTCATGACCACAAAAGCTTTTGCCGCCCGGATGCCGAAGAAGGCCCCCGCCACCAGTGCGCCTGGCTACCGCCTCAGCCGCGGAGTTCCGCTGCCGCTGGGAGCGACGGTACGTCGCCACGGGGTCAACTTCGCCATCTTCTCCAAGTACGCAACCTCGTGCACGCTGGCGCTGTTTCAGCCGGGCGCGATCGATCCCTACGTCGAGCTCACGCTCGACCCGCACTCCAACCGGACGGGACAGGTATGGCACGTCTTCGTCGAAGGGCTCGACGCCGGCGAACAGTACGGCTATCGCTTCGACATGCAGCCCAATCCGGAAGCGCAAATCCATCGCTTCGATCCCCGGCATGTGCTGCTGGATCCGTACGCGCTGGCACTGTCGAACGGCAGCGCGTGGGGCACGCACAAGCCGGGCGAGCGGCCGTATCGCAACAGCCTGGTGTTCGACAACCGGTTCGACTGGGAGCACGATCAGCCGCTCAACATCCCGCTGGTCGACAGCGTGATCTACGAGCTGCACGTGCGCAGCTTCACCGTGCATCCGTCGTCGGGCGTGGCACATCCCGGCAGCTTCGCCGGCATCGTGGAAACGATTCCGTACCTGAAGAAGCTGGGCGTCACCGCAGTCGAGTTGCTGCCGGTCAACGAATTTGAGGAGTCCGACACCGACCGCGCGAATCCCTTCACCGGCCAACCGCTGCGCAACCTGTGGGGCTACCAGCCGACGGCGTTCTTCGCACCCAACTGCGCCTACTCGTCGAACCGCGCCGACTGCGAGCCGGTGCACGAGTTCAAGCGCATGGTGCGCAGCCTGCATCAGGCGGGCATCGAGGTCATCCTCGACATGGTGTTCAATCACACTGCCGAGGGCGACCAGCACGGTCCGACGTGGTCGTTTCGCGGCATCGACAACTCGACCTACTACATTCTGCAGCCCGGCACCGGCGACTACGAGAACTTCAGCGGCTGCGGCAACACCGTGAACTGCAACAATCCCGTGGTGCGCGACTTCATCGTCGATTGCCTGCACTACTGGGTGATGGAGATGCACGTCGACGGCTTCCGCTTCGACCTGGCTTCGGTTCTCGGCCGCGGAATGGATGGCAGGGTGCTGAAGAATCCACCGCTGCTGGAGAGTCTGGCCTACGATCCGGTGCTGGCCAACACCAAGCTCATCGCTGAGGCCTGGGATGCCGCCGGACTGTACCAGGTCGGCACGCTGCCTTCGTGGGGACGATGGGCGGAGTGGAACGGCATCTTCCGCGACGACATTCGCAGGTTCGTGAAGGGCGACGCGGGCATGGCTTCGCCGCTGGCGACGCGGCTGCTGGGCAGCCCCGACCTGTATCTCACCAGCGCGCGCGAGCCCTATCACAGCATCAACTTCGTCACCTGCCACGACGGCTTCACGCTGAACGATCTGGTCTCCTACAACGAAAAGCACAATCTCGAGAACGGCGAGAACAATACCGACGGCTGCAACGCGAACTACAGCTGGAATTGCGGCGCGGAGGGGCCGACCGGTGATCTGGCAATCAACGAGTTGCGCCAGCGGCAGCACAAAAATTTCGCCGCCATCCTGCTGTTCTCGCACGGCGTGCCCATGCTGCAGGCGGGCGATGAGCTTGGCCGCACACAGAAGGGCAACAACAACGCCTATTGCCAGGACAACGAGATCAGCTGGATCGATTGGCGCATGGCCGAAAGCAATGCCGGGCTGCTGCGCTTCTGCCAGCTGATGATCGCCTTCCGCAAGCGCTGTCCGCTGCTGCGCCGCAGCGACTTCCAGCTAAATGGCGAAGGCGGCTTCCACATCACCTGGCATGGCGTGAAGCGCGGGAAGCCCGACTGGTCAAGCGAGTCGCGGACGGTGGCCCTGCAACTCACGCAACTGCACGACGGCGAAGCGCGCGACGATCTGTACTTCATCGCCAATGCCTATTGGGGCGATCTGGAGTTCGAGCTGCCGCAGGTCGGCGAGCGCGAGTGGTTCCGCATCGTGGACACCGCGCAGGCTTCGCCGCTCGACATCGCCGAGGACGGTCAGGAGTTTCCCCTGCTGTCGCAGGAGAGTTATGGGGTAAAGGCGCGAAGTGTGGCGATGTTTGTGGCGAAGTGAAGAAGGCCCGCACGATATTTGTTCATCGAAAGCTCACCACGAGCTCGAGCCCCGCCGCGGAAGCAAACGTGCGGAAATCACCATCCCGGGTGAGCAGGGGAATGCCCCGATCAATACAGGATTGTGCGATGAGAGCGTCGCCCAGCCGCGCTTTGCGCCGCCTGGCCAGGACCCGCCCGCGCAACCGTCCAGCGCGTTCCCAATAACCGGAGGCGACTTCCGCCAGCGGTAGTTCGGAAAGGCTTTCCGCGATATTTGGCGGCAGTTTCGGATCGCTGAAGAGCTCTGTCAGCACGACAGGCAACATCAGCACTTGTCGATCCCGGAGTGCCTGGTCGAACAATTCCACATCTTCGCCATTGCTTCCTTCCAAGAATGCGATCCATGTGCTAGTGTCCGCCGCGATCATCGGTCAGCCTTGAGCTGCGCGAGGGAACGGCTGAAGCGGACTTTGCCTCGCATGCGGCGCAAGCGAGCATACGCCTGCGAGGCCGCGACCAATTGCAGACCGGTACGCACCGTTTGCGTGATGCCGGTGCCGCCGGCACGCTGAGCCTTTTCAAGAAGATCGTTGGGAACTTCGACCGTGATTTTGCGGAGCGCCTTCATGATGGTGCAACTCTACCATATCTAATACCAGCATTGAATATGGTATTCGTACCGGTCAAGGTTTCAGACGAATCTACAGGGGCCGCAGTGTTCCGCACCCTACTGCTTGATCTCGATGGCAACGTGGGAGATTCGGCTGCCGGTCATGGTGTGCGCCGGGCCGGCTTTCATGGAGCCGATGTTCTCGTCACCGGTGAGCGGGGACTCGGGACCTTTTGCGCCCGGATTTGGCTTTTCAAACGCAATGGAATAGTGGAAGCGAACGGGGATAGCACTGATGTTTTGGAACATGACCTCCAGCTGACAACCAGCGGGAGTGCATGCGCTGGAACGCCAGCAATATTCGATGTGGCCGGCGCCGCCCTGGGGCGACTGCCAGATAGTCCACTCGCCGGCAACGAGGGCGGTCGTGAGCAGAGCCACGCTCAGGGCCACCGCCAGCAACTTTGCCATCATTCGCATCGGCACACTCCACACCAGATCGAAGCCCGGAAGAACGGCATGATGGTACAAACCGGCGGGTA
>Ga0335081_10003506_pt1 | contig 24721 bp, 18 predicted proteins | sample Lox_Sample_35_FD_206713 | JGI IMG/M metagenome (GOLD analysis project Ga0335081, IMG submission 206713) | Soil microbial communities from Loxahatchee National Wildlife Refuge, Florida, United States - Lox_Sample_3.5 | ecosystem: Environmental > Terrestrial > Soil > Wetlands | place: USA...
TGTTGGATGAGTAGCCGTTCTGCGGCGGGTCCTGTTCCGCGATGCGTAAGAGTTCGGTCTCAAGCGCCAGAGCGTCGACAGAATCGGCTGTGCGCTCTGTTTTCGCCCTCTGTAATGCGTCAAATATGTTGCTCATAATTTGGTGGCCGCGATTCGCGCGGACGCGGAATCACTGAAGGATCGAACGGGGACGTTGTAGTTGCGTGTATAACTCGAGCAAGGTGCGAGCCGCTTTTCGGACCTCTTCATCCTCGGCTGTATCTTTGCGCTCAACCTTGGGACGGCTTACCACTCCGATGCGGAATTCAACCGCAATGTCGTCAACTATCTGCGGGGTAACGCTGGGTAGTTGCTTCGCATAGGCAGCAATCAAGGCATTTTCGCAAATCGTATTGATCAGGCGGGGAACACCGCCCGAGTGCCGGTACACCGCCTCGATTGTCGCCTGGGGAAAGAGTTCGCTTCCGTTTGCCTCAGCTCCGGCGAGCTGCAGGCGCCGCTCGATGTAGCCTTTTGTCTCATCCAGATCAAGCGGCATCAGCCGGGAGCGGAATGCAATGCGCTGTTTCAGCTGGCGAAGGTCAACCGAGTCCAGCTTCTCATCGAGCTCGGGCTGACCAACCAGCAGGATCTGCAAAAGTTTCTCCTGCGAAGTTTCCAGGTTCGTCAAGAGGCGAATTTCTTCCAGAATATCCGCCGATAGGTGGTGCGCCTCGTCCACCACCAGCACCGTAATCAGCTTCTTCTGGCTGCGCGCGATGAGGTAATTGGCAAGCTGGCGCAGTAGCTCGCTCTTGTTCTTTCCCGCCGTCGCCAGCCCCAGATCGGCCGAGACGTATTGCAAAAACTCCACCGGCGAAAGCCGTCCGTTGAAAACATACGCATAGGCTATGTCATTGCTGGCCTTGAGCACCTGCAACAGGCAGCGAAGTAGCAAGGTTTTCCCGGTCCCGACTTCACCCGTCAGGACCACGAATCCTTTATGTCGTTTAACGCCGTAAAACAGCGAGGCCAGAGCCTCGTTGTGTTTCTTCGTAGGAAAAAGGAACGAAGGATCAGGCGTGATCTCGAACGGATTTCGTTTCAGATGATAAAAAGCTTTGTACATTTCAATTTCAGCCGCGAATATAACTGAATGCCGAGCCTGCCAGGATGATGGCAAAAACCACTGCCGCCGTTACCCAGCCGACCATCATTCGCCTGCGCTGCTGGCCCTCCTCGGATGCACTCGCGATGTCTGGAATCTCCGAAATTATACTGACCGGCAGCATTTCCTTGATGTCCTTCTCGTCATAAACGCGGTCGTCCAGCATTTCGAAGGCGCCGACCACGACTACGCCCAAGGCCAGTCCTACTCCCAGCCCGATGCCGCAGAATTTCAAGCGATTGGGGAAGTCAGGCTTTGTCGGGAAACTCGGCGGATCGAGAATGCGGAAGCGTTCGCCCTGCTGCAGCAGCTCCATGCTGGTCGCCATAGCAGACTCGTTTTTCTTTTTCAGCAGGTCGTCGTAGTTTGCCTTCGACTGATCGTAGCCGCGCGTCAGGTCCGCCAGCTGTTGCTCGCGTACCGGCTCTTCGTTCAGGCGTCCCTGGTAATCGGCGATCCTCCCTTTGAGCCCCTCAACCGCGCTCTCGCGATTGGCGATTTCAATCTGATTGGCCTTCAACTGGCTCTGCAACTGCGCGATCGGCGTCGACTGCGGATCGGTTGCGATCGAAGTGGTGTCGTTTGTGTTGTGCGCCGCCGCACTTGTCTTTAGCGTAGCCAGCATCTGATCGCGCATCTTTTCCGTCTGAGCAATCTGGTCTTTCACCTTGCGCACGTCGGGATGTTTGTCGGTGTAATGGGCCCGCAGGTCGGCGAGCTGCTCGCGCAATTTCGTGAGTTCCTGATCAATGGCGGGCAGACCCGCCGGGGAGGCATCCGGATTCTTCGGCGACGCCTGCAGAGAACGATATTGGCTTATCAGCGTCTCTAGGTATACGTGCTGCTGCTTGGCGGTGCTGAGCGCATCCTGTTCAGCCTGCAGCTGCGACTGGAGCCCACTCAAAATTTGGAGATTGCTGCTTAATTGACTGGGAAGCTCGCCAATATGCTGCGCCTTGAATTGGCGGATCTTTTCGTCCTGGTCGGCCAGGCTGCTGCGCGCCGCAGCAAGCTGATCTTCGAGGAACTTGGTGGTGCCCTCCGACTGCTCCTGTCTCGCCTGCAGGTTCTCCCCGATGAAGAGGTTAGTAATCTCGCTCGTCACCTGCTGTGCGACCCTCGGATCGGGAGACGTATAGTACACGTTGAAAGCAGTGATCTCGTTATGAAGATCGCGCACCAATTCGATATCAACGTCTTTGCGCATGGCATCGACTTTGTCATCCGGGCTGGCTCCGCCGGTTGGCCCGCCATAGAGATGGAATTGTTCGATGATGCGCAAGAGGTTTGTCCGGCTCAGAATCTGCTGCGTGATGCTTTGTAAGCGCTCCTGCAGGTCGTCGTTGACGTTGGGAGTCACGTAGTCTTTGGGCATCGTCGGCTGTTCAACCAGAATCAGCGTGCCCGACTTGTAGCGCGCGGGCAGAACCCAACTTGCACCCCACACCAGCAGCCAGCCTGCCAGCAAGGGGATGAGAAAATGCAGGTGCCGGCGGCGCACAATCCCCAGATAGTGCTGCAGGTTGAATTCGCCCGAACTTTGTTGTTCGAAGTCTTCCACGCGATTACCGTCCTATAGGCTTGGCGAACTGATACGAAATGGAAATCCACTCGCGATTGACGTTGGGAAAGGTGGAGACCGCTGCAATGTTCGCATAAGTCTGGTGCAGGCGGGTATAACCGGCCTGCGCGTTCCAGCGTGTCCCGAAGCGACGCTGCAGGGATGCGCTGCCACCGACAGTGTGACCGCCGGGGTACAACGAGGCCAAGTTTGGATCGACTTCTTTGTAGATCGAATAGAACGCGTCAACACCAACATTCCAGCTTGGTGTAAGCACCTGCCGAATGGATCCGTTAGCGCTGTTGGATTGATACGCGCCGAATAACCCACCACCTCCGCTAATGATCCTTGCGTAGCTTGCTGCAAAGTTAGTGTGATGTGCCTGCCACCCTAAACTCGCCGTGGCCGCGGGTTTCCAAGCCTGTGAACTGGGTAAGCCCGCCCCTGAGATATCATAGTGTTGCGGCCCGCCCGACAAGGAAAAAGAGAGTGTGGGCTTCAAGTAAACCGTGTAGAACCCGAGCATGGCCTGTGTCTGGGTTGTGGTGTCAAAACCCAGAACCCCGGTTTCACTGCCAAGAGGAGACGCCTGCACATTCTGGTACTGATAGGTGGCCCCGACGTAGTGTCTTCTTGCCAGACGATGGCTGTAGAATCCGCTGCCGCCCTGGGTAGTGGAGTTATATAACCCCGAAATTTGCCCAGAATTAGCGAAATAAAGGTTGTTGAAGTTGCCGCTGGCCCCCACCATGGAATCACGGCCGAATTGATACGTCAATTCGGCGCCGGCGGTGTTGCTTAATTGATCGGCGACCGGAGCAATTACCGCAAGGGTTGGCGGCAGTGCCGATCCTGACACCGGCAGAACTGAAACGACATCAGGCGCGCTGAAAACGTCGGAGGTTTTGTGCAGAGTGTCCCGCAGGCTCAAGGTTACGTGTGGGCTCAAACGATATTGAAAGCTGGCGGAAACGTTCTGATCCACTTCGTTGCGTGAGCTGGTGTACTGATATTCGGTAAAACCAGGGCTGTAGCTCAATAAGGTCTGCATCCGCGACGTGGTTTCCTGAAGCGCAATACTCGGCCAAACTGAGTATCCAATATCACTGACCGGCTTCGTCCCTATGCCTTCAAGCAAGTTATCCGTGTAAGCGGCTTGAAATGTCAGACCCAAAAGCAGGTAATCCGACCGTTCCTGCGAAAGTGTTTGCGTGGGGTAATCGGCATTGCTCACTGGCGGCGGCGTCGCCATGCGCACCGTGTCCGTCGTAACCTCTTGCGTGTTCTCCGGTTCGACAGCAGGCGTATTTGTAGGTGCCTGCTCTTGAGACCAGCTGAGAACGGCACAGAACATCAGCAAGGCTAAACAACCCTTAGAGTTGATCACGGAACCACCACTGTATCGTTGGGTTCGAGCCGGACATTCTGCGCCGTGTTCTTGCCCTTGATCACATCTTTATAGTTGAACGGCAGGCGGGCTTGTGTTCCATCAGCATTCTGGCGCAGAACGTAAATTGATTTTTGCTTTGCGAAATCGCGGAAGCCTCCAGCCAGCGCAATGGCATCGAGCACCGTCGGCGAGTTCGTCAACGGATAGGATCCGGGTTTGGTCACCTGGCCCAGAATGTTGAATTTCTGGCTTCTAATCTGCTCAACGATGACGGTAACTTCCGGCTCGGAAATGTAGTTCTTCAGCCTGGCCGTGAGCTCCTGCTCTAGCTGGCGAGGCGTTTCTCCGCTGGCCTGAACCTCACCCGCCAGAGGCAATGAAATTTTACCGTCGGAGCGAACCGGAACTGTCTTTGAAACGTCCGGTTCCTTCCACACGTTAATGTTCAGCACATCGTCCACTCCGATGACGTATTTGTCATCATGGGCTTTGGCGGCGGACGGCGCGGCTGAACTCGAAGTTGCCAGAGTATTGCTTTGCCCAAACAAAAATGAGGTCAGCACGAGGCAAAAGATCAGAATGAAGAGCCGATTACGGCAGATTTGATCGCTGGGATTCATAGTTTCCAAATGACCATAGAGGGTGCGGTTCAACTCGCTCTCCATCCGCTTCCCTTCAGACCATTGCCCACAGAAGATGCGGCTGGCGCCCGCATCTGATACTGCTCGATCTTGTAGAGCAGCGTGCGATAACTTACATGCAATAAACGAGCGGCTGCCCTTCGGTTCCAGCCGGTTTTCTCAAGCGCAGTGGCTATGGCGCTCCTTTCCGCTTCTAATTTAACGCTACGCACCAAAGACTTCAGCGAATTTAATCCCCCCGGGATCTCCCTATTGTTCCATGGGCGATCTGCTCCGAGGTGGCCCTCCGTTGGGTGAATACCGTTAGTGGCCTCCTCAGCACCGAGCCGCAGGTCCTGCTCACCCATGACTAGGTAACGCTTCACAAAGTTTTCGAACTCGGTCAAGTTGCCCGGCCACTCATAGGATTGACAGGCTTCAATGACTGCAGGCGTGTATGGCCGCGGCGTCATGCCGTGTTGGCCGGCCAGCTTGTGCATGAAATGCTGCAGGAGCAGCGGTATCTCTTCCATCCGGTGGCGCAGCGGCGGCACATGCAGGGTGAAGGCGCTTAAGCGATAGTAGAGATCCTCCCGCAGCTTTCTTGCCTCCTGCACTTGTTCTATGTTTTCGGAGGTTGCAGTGGCAAGCACTCGAACATCAATTGCGAGCGGCGTGTCACCGCCCGTCCGGGTGAAGCGCTTCTCCTGAATGACGCGCAGCAACCTACTCTGCAACGGGTCGGGCATCTCGGAGATCGCATCCAGCAGGATCGTTCCCTTGTCGCCGACCTCGAGAATCGCGAGGCGCGAGCGCGAATCGCTACTGACGCTGTCTTCTGTCCCGAACAGCTCAGCTTCCAGCACCGCTTCGGGAATTCCGGAGCAATTGATCCTGACCAGTTCATTATCGGCGCGCACTGAAAGCTTGTGTATCAGTCGCGCGGCAGTTTTCTTTCCGCTGCCGCGTTCGCCCACGATCAGAACGGGGACGTCCGCCTGGGCCAACAACTCCGCCTGCGCCCTGAGCTTTCGCATGAGCGGGCTGGTGCTAATGAAAAACGCTCCGCCGGGGAGCGGTTCGATCGCCTCTGTGGAAAAATCCATCGGAGTCACCGAAACCCCGAGATGCCGCTGAATTGCCAGTTCCAGTTGATCGTTCTCAATGGGCTTGAGCAGGAAATCCTGGGCGCCAAGCCGCATCGATTCGATTCTCCATCCTGCGTCTTCTGGATATGAAAGCATGATAATCGGCAAATCCGAACGGAAGCGGCGCAGCCAGCGAAGAACGTGCAGGATGTCGGAGTCGCCTCGCGGCACATCAAGCAGCAGCAAGTGTGGCACTCCGCCGGACTGCAGCCGGTCAAGCGCGTTCCAGGCGCTGGCAGCAGTTTCAATCTCCCAGTCGTGCGGTTCTCCGATAGAGCACACAGCGCGAAGCACTGCGGGCTCGCGGCTGACGACCAGAAGTCGTATCGCGTTTTTTGGATTTTCGTTCAACTCTGAGGTGAAGAAGATGGGAAAACCCGTGCTTTTTTCAGGCGGGTTCGAGCTCGTAGCCTTCAATGCGAACGGCAAGAGATCGTTGAATTGCGTCGATGGATAAAACGAGTGTTCGATCTCCACTGCGTGAAACGAGAATGCCTTCTACTCCTGCTAACGCGCCGCTGCGAACCCGTACTCTTTGCCCGACTTTTAAGAAAGGGTAAGCAGACCAGGGCAGCGGGCCCGAGAGCAGCCCTTTGATACTGTCAATCTGCTGATCGGGAATGGGCGTTCCGGTTGATTGCGCACCCACAAGCCGGAAAACGCCGTCCACACAAAGCGCGCGCAAACGGTCTTCATTCGTTCCCATTAATTTGACGAACAAATAGCAGCTGAATAAAGGAAGCTCAACAGTTTTTCGGCGATCGCTCCAGCGATGCACTTCAGTGATTGTCGGTAAGTAGGTTGTAAGTCCGCGTTCGCGCAGGCGATGCGCAACCATCTTTTCATGCCGCGCACGGGTTTGCAGCGCATACCATGCTGTCTCCGTCGGAACAGCAACCGAGGTATCGCAAATGTCTAAGAGCTGGCTGCTCATAGCTTCGCCCTCTGAGTCACAGTGACTGATTGACCCTTATGCCGGAATCTACAAACCATGAGATCTCGCACTTGAGACCTTGAGGGACCCGACAGCACGGACACGCTAGAGACAAAAACCCGGGGGAAATATTGCAATGAGAATGTGATTCGCCGGAACCTCTGCTCCTGGGGGAAGACGTTAGGAGCAGACTTGCTCAGTAAGTAAGCCTTTCCTCACAGAAAAGAAGTGGCACAACCTTTCTGTGCGATGGTGTGAAGATAAATGCGGGCTGCAAGTGATTGCAAGAGGTACTGAGTCTCTCTGCCGCTATTCTCGTCGCCCTGAGGGTTATTCGGACCTACTTGTGGAGACAATCGTGTAGGGTAGGCCTTCCCTCGCCATACAGTGCCACACCCATAAGTGGTGGTCTTTAAGTCATTGAAATACATATGGATATTCGCCAGAGCTCAAAGGTTAGCACACGTCAGTAACAGCCCATCAATGTTACTGTGCAGGTCTCTGCAAACGTTTACAATTGCTTGCATATGCGAGCCGAGTTTTCTCTTGCCCAAGCCCGGTGCTTGCATTAGACTGTTTCCGTTCTGAAAGAGAAAGCTTTCCCCCAAACGATCTTCCCCCGAATTGCGATTTTCCCCAGATCGGTTGTAGTGGAATGAGTTACGTGCGTTAGAGAACTCGTTCGGGTTCGGAGATTATATGGAAATCAATAAGCTTGGCGACGGCAGCAGGATCCGGGTATTTGTAGCTGACAGCTCCCGGATTCATACTCAGCTTCTTTGCGACGCGCTGAAACACGACTCAGAGTTCGATGTGCTTCAGTGTGGAACCAACTCAACCGGATTGATTGCGGAAGTGGTGGCCAGCGAGGTGCACGTCCTTCTTATTAGTGCCTATCTTGACGAGCAGCCGATGCGCGGGCTGCATATTCTGCGAGAGCTCCGCTCGGTTTACCCTAGGATCCGCGCAGCGGTTTTGATGGATTCCTACAAAAGCGAGATAGTCCTGGAGGCATTTCGTGCCGGCGCGCGTGGAATTTTCAGCCGGCAGAACTCGATCGAGTTGCTCGCCAAATGCGTTCGCAGCTTGTACGAGGGCCAGATCTGGGCAAACGGCCGAGAGATGTCGCTGGCGGTCGAGGCCCTGTCCAACGAACACGCAATTCGCCCTACCAATAGCAGCGCTCTCAACCTTCTTACTAAACGTGAAATCGGGATCGTCGAGTGCGTGGCGGAAGGTCTCACTAATCGCGAGATCGCGGACCGTCTTAAGCTCAGCCAGCACACGGTAAAGAACTATCTGTTTCGGGTTTTCGATAAGCTTGGGGTTTCGAGCCGGGTTGAGCTTCTCTTCATGACGCTCGGCCAGCATTCAAGCGTGCCCGACTTGGCGGAACTTCTGGTAGGCAAGGATCATACCGATGGCGTAAGTTTCGCTTTATGCAAAAAGGCTGCGGAGCAGGACGTTCCTGCAGCTCAACTGGCGTTGGCACAGATGTACTGGGCACGGCGTGAGGAACCGATAAATCTCATTCATTCCTATATGTGGTATCTGATTGCCGCCGATCAGCTCTCACGGGCGCGGATCAAGGCAGGAAAGTCAATTACCCCCGAGCAACGTATCGAGGCAGAAAAACGCGCGGCGGCGTGGCTCTCGAAGAGTCGCGGGATCGCATCGGCATCGGTGAGTGAATCACAGCGCACTCGTTCAGCGGGGTTGCTGGCGTAGAAGAAAACAGTCAATGAGCGCGATTTCTCGACGGTTATGGTTGTGGGATGGCAAACCGAAGCGTATGATGTCGAGCGCCTGTGCCGATCAATACATTCAGCAGCTTCACCGACGGCCTTGATCCGGCTCGAAGGAGTCGCGAACATCAGCGGGTCGACTCGCGTCGCAGTCTTTCAGTGGATGGATCTCACTGTTCTGGCCTGTAGTTCAAGCCCCGCTCTCATGGTGCCCGTCATAAACACGGCACCGCATTAGGAAGCTTCATTAGCATGCTCTCAATTTCACGGGCCAGGAGTGGTGGATGGCACGGGACTGCCACTTTTTAGCAACTTCGTCTTTAATATGAATTTCTGATGTGGCGCCAGTTCGACTTCGGTCTCGAAAGTTTCATATCCGGGAAGACTGATGGTGATCTTTCTTTTGCCGGGGGCGACCACCAAGCTCCGGCCAACCCCGCCGAGTTCTCCGGCGTGTCCTGCTAGCAGTCCATCCACAAACACCGCTGCACGGTCCGGATCGACCGACAATTTTATTTCGGCAGTTTCCGAAGGCATTCGAAATTGCGGGTCTTTTTCCAGAGTTACCTGAATCAGCTGTTGCTGTGCAGGCTGCAATGTAACCTTCTGCATAAAATCTTTGTAGCCGTCTTCGCGAATCACAATCTCGTGCTCGCCGGGCAAAAGCAGGACTTTCTTCGAGCCCTTCAGCTCTTTTACATACCCGAGGTACTGTCCGTCTACCCAGACACCGGCGTCGCGATCAACTTTCGTTGTGCCCTCGAATACAAGCTCGCCCAGAACTTTGTTTTCAGCCAGCGCGTAAATCGCGGTGAGGACGAGAATTAAGCACAGGGCGCATTTCGGAAGTTTAGTTGGGTGAAAAACGCAGGGTCTTCTCAAGTGAATTGCTGCCTCATCCCTTCGGCCAGAATTCTATTCTAGATGAAACCTTGCTGTGTTTCGCCTCAAATGCCTCAGGTCTCAAACTCAGCTCTGCTCCGTTAGGCGACAAGCAAAGATGTCGTCCATCTTGGGGCAGTTTCTATTTTTACTCCGAATTTCGGAGTGATTCGATCCCGCCATTTGCAGAACATGCTACGAAGGAGATCTGCCCGTTATCCTCCGCATTCACCCGAAGGGAAATCCCCAGCGCAAGCTAGCAGCTGCATAGAGTTCAATTTGTAAGGTGGTTTTTCGCGCTACAGACGCGATCAGACTGGAGGTAGACGGGAATGATCAACCCGATTCCAACGTCGTTCTAGCACATGGTTATTCGTTCTTCGACCGGAACGGCGCTCCGATGATACCGACCGAACTCTCGCCGCTTTTTATAAATTGTGTCATGTGATCAGCTTGTAAGGAAGTTCCTTGCACGCGTCTTCGGGGCTTTGCCGCCCACCTACGAGTGGAGCGGACTGCACTGCCTAGGCAGATAGATTTACGTGGACGCACAACGAAATCGTAGTCTCACCTGTCAGGAGCGGGGTATGACCGAGCGCCGCATTTGTTTTCTGAATTGTGCATTTGGACAGGTTAAGGCCGCACTACGCTGTCATGTGGCTGGCCAGTATCTGGCGAAGGAAACACCGAGATGTATGCACCATCAGGATCGAAATGGTATTGATGCATACATCTCTGAATGCCAATCGTACATGCACGTCAGTCACTGCAATCTCTTAAGGTAAGTTCGATATCATTAAAAAATGGAGTTGGAGTGTTTGCTGGTCACCCGCGATCCGGTTCTGGTAAGTCATGTGCAAACCGGCCTTTCTGCGACAGTTGCCTCGATTTACTTACGCCAGGACTACGCGAGCGCAGCCGAGCTCATCTCGCGAAGACACTTGGATGGGCTGCTAATCGACTGTGACGACGTGCTTCAAGGAGCTAACACAATCAGCGATGCTCGCGCTACTCGCTCCAACAAGCAAACACTCATTCTAGCCATCGTAAATGGCTTGACAGGCCGTCAAACAGCAATTGACTTGGGCGCGAATTTCGTGCTCAGCAAACCCATCCAGCCCTCTCGACTGCGCGACACCCTGGAGCTTGCTATTCCCAAGATGGAGCGTGAACATCGCCGGTATTTCCGATATGAAGTGGAGTTGCCAATTCGTTTTCGAAGTCCGCTGGGCCCGGCGCTGAGCGCTAAGATCAAAAATGTGAGTGAAGGCGGGATGGCGATTCAGTTAGCGGATCCCCTCCGACTGGATGGTGTCATCAACGTGGAGTTCGACATTCCGCGCGTAGAAGCTCAACCATTTCATGCTAAAGCCGAGGTTATCTGGTGCGACTCCTTTTTGGCTGGCCTACGGTTCCTATATATTGCGAACGATTCGGCCGCTGCCCTGCAAGCCTGGCTGAAAGCGCTTGACGCTCAGCTGCGTCTAAAACAACCTAGCGGTTCAGAAACCTCGGAGATGGTTTAGATGAATATACTTTTGGTCGAAGACAGCAGGTTCTTATGTGCGTCGATCGCTAAGGCACTCGGCAAGCGAGGACACCGCGTGAGCACGGCCAAAGACGGCGAAGAAGCGTTAAAACTGGCACGAGAAAATGTCCCCCAGCTGATCATTTTGGACATGATGCTGCCCAAGATTTCGGGTCCTGACGTACTTCGCTCTCTGAAACAGCATAGTAGTACGCAAGATATTCCAGTAATTGTGCTCACTTCTTTGTCTGAGCGGAACGCTGAGAAGCTTCATCAGACAGGTGCGGCTGCGTTTGTGCCGAAATCCGAAGCGTTGCTTGAAAATGATGCTCAAGCGCTGATTCAAGCCATTCACAACGTTATGGGAGAGACAGTGCGGTCGTAGGCGTCTCACTGGAAGGGTCCATTTTCGCGTCACGAATTAACGAAGACCTCGACCTAGAGGGTCTTAACGCCCTTCAGAACTGCAAACTTAACCAGCACGGCGCATTTGAGCCGTCAGCTGCAATCACCACGGTTTCGCGTAGCAAGCCAAAGAGCTTCATATCCCCTTTTTTCTTCCCCTTGAGGGGAGAATAAAGTCAAGAAAGATCACTGCCCGCTTAAAGTACTTGTTGGGCTGTACCGTGCCGGCAGTCTCGCCGCCTGGGTCAGTCGGTATGATGTGCTCCGCACTGAGCGCGCTCCAATTTAAGAACGTCAAATATCTCAATCGCTTGACTCTCACGGATAGCCTGAAGTCATTCGGCAAGGGTACGGGCGGGGCGAACTCTGACGGCGGGTACGCGTGGTACGCGGGAATTTGAGGTGGTCACTTGCCCAGAGCTTAGTGCAGTGGTGCGGCATTTGCCTTACTAGATAAGAGGCTAGCTGTTAATAATCGACCCCCTTCCAGTAGTTCGGTGCGCTCACATACTCAAACCGATCGGGATTGTTTTTGACCAGCGCCTCGGCGTCGTCATTCCATAAAGTCGCATGCATGTCGTTCTGTGTATCAGAAACAACGCTGAAGCCAAGCTGGTAATTCTCAAACTCCTGGCTGCGCTTATCGATGTCGTCCCAGTGCTTGTAAACGCTGCTGTTCTGAATGTCTTCACGCGCGTGAGCGGCGGCGGCCTGATTTGCGGCCGCCCTGCCGATGGCATGGATCTGCTCAATGGCTGGGCCTGAAATGCGTGCCGCTTGCGCTCCTACGATGTTCATATTGACCTTGAAACTTTCGAGAATGGCGGCCAAGGTTGATCGTTCGCTCGCGGCAACCTGCACCGGCGCCATGGTCGTGTAAGCCGTGCTCATCCACACTCCAAAAGGAGCCGGGGGCATAGTGCAATATACAGCGTTCAATTCTCGTGCGCCTTTTCCATCGTGCAGATCGGCGGTGCCAACCATCCGCACACACCGTTCCTGAGAAGTGGGCACAGCCGTTACGCTGGTGAAATTGTACGAAGCAGGTGACAACCGCGCTTTCTGGCGAACACTCTGCATCATGTAAACGAATGCTTTCGTGAGGTCCCCGCCGTAGGGGTAGTAAGTTGCAGTTGCGTAGACCGTGTTCCGCAGCCTACCGGCTCGCAGCGCCTGGATGGTCTGTTGCACTCTCGGATTGTTCGTGTCTTCAGCAAGGAAAGTGATGCCAAGCTCCGCAGATTCATTGTGCGGGCCTGCCGCCACGATGGTTCCCTTCATGCTCATTTGCGGCACGATTCTCCAGCCGTCTGGCAGTGCTATGCTGGCAGAGCCATCCTGGAGAGTAATTTGATGAAGCGCCTCCGGCGAGGTGGCGGTACTTTGCTTCCCATTTGAAGGAAATGGGTGCCAGGTTCGGAAGAGCGTCTGCAGCATGGACGACAGAGTTTTGGGAAACCGGGCAGCGTCATCGGTAACCAGCGCACCTTCAACCCGATTGCTCGCCACCTTAGCCACGATCACCATTCCACGGATGGGTTTGCCCTTGGTGCCGCTGACGCTAAAAAATGCGGCCACTGATTGACTGCCGCGCGCCTGGAAGAGCTTGCCGACTGTTGGGCGCTGGCCAGCCGTATTGTGGACCGAGCGTAGAATCGCGCCCATGGCGCCAGCCTCAGTACTCTGTCCCTGAACCTCCCCATAAACAATCTTTCCTCCGCCAGGTGGATTAATTGTCTTTAGCCCTTGGGAGTGAGCCGCAGTGGCAAGCAAAATCGTAACTGCCGTGAAGGTCAGCGCGCATTGTCGAAACGACCTATAGAACATTCAGCACCTCTGCAGTAGAAGATTTGTCTGACTAGATAGCGCAGAACGCCAAAAGAATGACTCAACACTTTATCCGTCAGCTGGCTTCCTGCTCCGGCAGCTTGCGCATACGGCACTTGAGTGTACCGGTTTGGACAGGCGGGAGCAAAACAAGACATTCCACTGCCATGGCGCGAGCATCGGACGCCTGTCCCGTTTGCCGGACTGCCTTGACTCGCAGGTCACTGCATTTTTCAGAGATTTTCAGTAATACTGTAAAGTAGCTCTTTCAGGAAACTTTTATGACAACTTGCATTCAAGTAGGCCCTTCCCCTTCCCAGCAGTCTTTGGCGTACGATCCGATGCTCAACGACATTGGGTTCATGACCTGCATGACTCTGGTGCTGCTCGGAAACTACGCGCAGACTGGCCATCTCGGCGGACCGCTCGCATACACGCCCTACAATGTTGCGGCGCATTTGGTCGGTCCTGAGAACGGCGGCCTCCGTTACGACTACCGCCGGCCGAAGCATCCTTACTGTGACAAGTTCATGCTCGCGGCGGGCCACTCGATCCCTACGTGCTACGCGTTGTGGATGATTATGGGCCAGGCGCTGTATCGCAAGTATCAGCAGACCGGCGATCCGCGTTATCACGTCGACCCAAAGGTCGCGATGCTGCCGATCGACGCATTGGGATTCCGGCGCGGAGCGGCCGCGTTGAAGACACTGCTACGCGACGCCGGTTTGGAAGACAACCCGCTGTTTGCACAAGCTAAAGGCCGCGGCATTCGTGCACTCTCTGGCCATGCCGAAAGTACCGACCTCACCAATGATGTCAACGGTGGTCCCTCGGGCATCGGCATTGCGACGGCCGCGGGCAAAGCTGCTTTCTGGGATATCGTGGGCGCTCCAGCGTCTCCGAAAGTAATCGCCCTAGAAGGTGAATTCGCGCTCACCGAAGGTCACGCGCAAGAATTCAAGACGCAGGCGCTAGCTTTGCAAGTGGGCAAGCGTTTGCGCGTGATGATCTCTGACAATAATGCGGGTATCGATGATTGCCTGATTGGCGGCAAAATTGGTGGCGTGATCGCCGCCTGTTTCGACGGCTACGATCTCGTGAGTCAATGGACCTCCTATGGATGGAATGTCTTCACACTGACGAACGGCAACGATTACGGCCAAGTCGCTGCGGTGCTGAAAACAATGGATGAAGTAGATCCGCAGGACCGCCGGCCAGTCGCGGCGATCGGCAAAACCATCAAGGGCTACTGGCCGGCAGCGGCTGACGGAAAGATCCCCGGTTACGGAGGCGATCAATTGGTAAGTTACGCCAGCCACCCCTACGCGCTTAAGATGAACTCCGAGTACTTCATCGCGCTGGCGCAGACCTTCGAGAAGCATTATGGCGTGGAGTTCGCAGAAATTCGCAAGGGTCCGGTCACCAACAATCGAGAGCGGTTGATCCAGTTCAAGACGAACATCGACGTGGTGATGTCGTTGCTTGACCGCAACGGATTGGGCGATCGCCTCGCCGATCGTCTCGTCGAAATCGGCGACACCGTGCGCAACGATGTGAAGCTACGCATTTCGTCCGCAAGCGATCCGTTCCTTGACGATCGCCTGCGCGTCAAGGCCCTGCCCGAAGAGCCCCAGAAGGTCCCGGTTCGCAATGCGATTTCCGGTGCGGAGAAGCAAGTCAGCATCTCGCTGTTCAAGAAACCCGGCGAGATAGCCGGCGCGCGACGCGCGATTTCCGAAATCATCAAGTGGATGAATTATGTGACCGAAGGACGGTTCTTCACGGTCGCAGCCGACCTTTCCGAGTCGATCAACGTGGAGCACGGCAGTTTGTGGGGACACTACAGTGCAAAAGATAATCCTCTGGGCACGCGCCTGAAAGCGCCCATTCAGGAAGCCGGAAATGTTTCCACCGCCATTGGGTTGGTGAGTCAAAGCGCTTCCGTCGATCCCGACAAATTTGCCGGCGTCTGGGCTTTGAGCGGCACGTACGGATCATTCACGCCCTTGATGTACACTCCGGCTCGTGTCTGGAGTCAACAAAATCAGGACAGCAAATTCCGCATGGGTGTATTGCATATTCTTGCCGCGCACTCCGGACCTGAAACCGCGGCCGACGCGCGCACCCACTTCGGTATCTTCGCGCCGCAGGTGTGGAAGCTGTTTCCGCGGGGTCAAGCAATTAACTTGAGCTTTTGGGACTATAACGATGTCGCACCCGGCTATTTTGCGGCGGCGGAGATCGCCGCGCGCGATGCGCACGTGGGCATCATCACCCTGGAAGTAGCGCGTCCCGATTTTCCGGTCGCGGACCGCAGCCACTTCGCCGACACCGATCTGCGCGCTGCGGCAAAAGGCCTCTATGTAATCCGCGATTTCGTGCCCGGCAAGCCGCATCACGGTTACGTGATCGCGCAGGGGTCGAGTTCCACGGTGAATCTCCTGAAAGTGCTACCCAAACTCGAAGCGGCAGGTGTCAACGTTAAGGTAATCGCGGTAATCAGCGAAGACCTATTTGACCGTCAACCACAAGCGTATCGCGATTCCGTGCTGCCGCCCGAGTCTCGCTACGATCTGATGGTGGTATCAACGGGCACGCGACGCATGTGGCCGCTGCGCAACCTTGGTCCCTTGACGGATGAGTATTCGCTCACCTCCGACTTCGACAACTCCTGGAGAAGCGGCGGCCTCGAAGCCGACGTGATCGCGGAAGCGCATCTCGACGCCGATTCGATTTTCGCTGGCGTAGAGCGATTCGCAAAGGACCGCGAGCACCGCATGGGCGCTCAACGAAAAATGATCGGTTAGTCGAGTGGGCTGTTAGCTTTTCAGTTATCTGTCGGAATCGCCGGTAGCCTTGCGCCTTGCAATTGCTGGTTCAGTTGTGGCAAACGCTCAGCCTTGAAGTCATTCCAGCTGGCCAGCGCACGCTTCATCGCAGTGCTGCACTCCTGGTCAACATCGAGCGCCTGTTGCGGCACAGGGCGATCGCTGCTTTCGACCACTCGAAGCGCCGCGGCCAGGCCGCTGCTGGCCTTCTCAAGTCCCATTTCGCCCGCGGGTGCGCCGTTAAGAATTTCCTCAAGTTCACTTGACGCAACATCGGCGCTCGCCTTGAGATCGGGATGCTGTTGCAACTGGGCGTTGAGTTCGGAAAGTTGTTTCTGCACTGAGTGGATAGACCTCAAAGCTTTCCCGCTCTCGAGAGCTTCCTCAAAAATCTGGCGTCCTATCCTGGCCTGTTCTTCCAAATCGTGAGGGGTCGCGCTGGAGCGCGGATCCATGATGACGTGCAGGACCTGACTTGAAACCTTGCCGTCTACCGTGAGCTGGATTCGATAGTCTCCCGGCTCAACCCGCGGGCCGCGTGGTGCGGCATAGTCCATTTCCTCTTCGCTGCTGCCCTCGCCGCCCCAGGCGAGGTTCCAAATGAACCGATGCATTCCGGCTGTTTTGTCGAGAATCTCCGGCCGGGCGAGCCACCGGTCGGCAATCGGCACCGGCGGATGGGGCGCTTGCGATTCGGGATGGGAAGAAAATCTGCGCACCAAATTCTGTTGCGCGTCGAAGATTTCTAGCGTCACATTTTCGGCGGGCCTGTCGAGAACGTAATCGATCATGGCGCCATTTGGCGGATTTTGCGCCGTGGGTTCTTCCGGTGGCAGGGGAGTTCCGATGAAGCCGACATTATCAACCCGTACTGCAGTCGCCGGATGATACAACCACGGGCCAGTTCCGTGCACCTGTGTGGCTTGGCGTAATGGCGTGATGTCGTCGAGAATCCAAAATGAACGGCCGTGTGTGGCGATAACAAGATCATCGCCGTGGATGACGAGATCGCGTACCGAGGTAGGCGGCAGATTTAGCTGAAGGGATTGCCAGTGATCGCCGTCATCGAAAGAAACGTACATGCCAAGCTCGGTGCCGGCGAACAGCAGTCTTTGGTGCTCAGGATCTTCGCGAATTGCGCGCACGAATGCCGGAGCACGAATGCCTTCGGATATCGCCTGCCATGTTTCCCCATAATCGCGAGTGCGGTACAGATACGGACTCTGGTCGTCGAGGCGATGCCGATCGACGGCGGCATAGGCTTCAGCAGGGTTAAAATGCGAGGCTTCAATTAGAGAAATTTTGGACCACTCGCTGAGACCTTTGGGAGTGACATTCTTCCATTTCCTGCCCCCATCACGAGTGACTTGGATCAGTCCTGTGTCGCTGCCCGCCCAAATCAAATTCGGATCGAGCGGTGAAGGCGCGATTGTGAAGACCACCCCATAGCCGCGCCGCATTGCGTCTTGGATTGTCGGTGGTCCCTCAGTCTTTGCACCGCTCGGCTGCGCACCGGTGAGGTCGGGACTAATCGTCTGCCAGTGCAGGCCGCCATCGGTGGTTTTCATGACGAACTGCGTGCCGAGGTAGAGACTCGTCTGATCGATTGGAGAGAAGACGAGCACTGGCGTCCAGGGGTCGCGGTATTTGCGTTGTGCGATGTCGACGCCCCATGTGGGCAGCGGCCACGGCGTGATGTCCTGACTAAGCGAGGTGCGCAGATCGAAGCGCGAGACGCTGCCGTAGGTTCCGCTGAAATAAAGAACATTCGGGTCCTTGGGATCGGGCGCGATGTATCCGCTCTCGCTACCGTCAGCGGGAAACCAGTCGCGGGGCGTAATCTGGCCGTGATCCGTGCGGCTGAGGACAGCGGCGCTGCCGCTATCCTGCTGCGCACCATAGACCGTGTACGGAAAACGATTGTCAGTGATGACGTGATAAAACTGCGCCGTGGACTGGTTGTACCAGGTACTCCAGGTCTTGCCGTGATCGATACTGATCGTTGTGCCTTGATCGGTGGCGAGAATCATGCGCGTGGAATTTCTTGGGTCAACCCAGATCTGGTGATAATCGTCGCCGCCGGGAGCGCCGCGAACGATGGAAATCGTCTTGCCACCATCTTCAGACCGATAGAGCGCAACATTAGGGACGTAGAAGACATCCGGATTCTGTGGATCAATGGTGATGGTGCCGAAGTACCAGGCACGGCTGGTGAGACGTGAATCGGAATTTTTCAAAATCCACGTATCCCCGCCGTCATCGGAGCGATAGAGTCCGGATTTCTTGCCGTCATCGATGAGTGCGTAGACTCGCTTGCCGTCAGGCGAAACTGCGACAGCAGGGCGGCCCCAGTTACCTTCGGGAAGGCCGGAACCGCTTAGGCGTGACCAGGAATTGCCGGCGTCCTGGGAGCGAAAGAGAGCGCTACCCGGGCCTTCCGTCGGCGCATAGGCGCTCCATGGCGGACGATAGGCATGCCATGTGGCCGCGAAGAGAATGTTCGGACGATCGGACGCGATGGAGAGATCCGCGACTCCAACGCCTGGGCCTTGATCGAGTACCTTCCTCCAATGCGCGCCCGCGTCGTCGGACTTAAATACCCCCCGCTCGTCGTTGGGACCGTAGGCGTGGCCAAGCACACCGACATAAACGATGTTTGCATTTCCCGGATCGACAACAATGCGGCTGATTTGGCGAGTATCGGGCAAGCCTACATTCTGCCAGGTCGTGCCGCAATCATTAGAGCGGTAGACTCCGTCGCCTGACGCGAGATCGGAACGAATGTCTGATTCTCCGGTGCCTGCATATATGATCTCCGGATCCGAAGGAGCCACTGCAATTGCTCCGATAGAAGCAACCGGCTGCTTGTCGAAGACAGGCATCCACACGATGCCGCTGTCGGTCGTTTTCCAGATGCCTCCGTCGACTGCACCGAAGTAAAAGGTGTTGGCATCCCCTGGAACCCCGGCGGCAGCGACGACGCGTCCACCGCGAAACGGACCAATCATCCGCCACTTCAAACCGCTGAATCGATCGGCCGGAACCGACTGCGGGAAAAGCTTTGTCAAAGGGAGGAGCAAGAACAACATCGTCAATGCAATTGAGCCGCGTCCGTGACAATGGAGGTTCTTCATTGGGTGAGAACATTCTAACCAATACAGTAACCTCTCTTCATGACACTTGGCCGGCAACCGTCCCGATTTAACAGAGCTGCTGGTTGGCAGCCGGAATAGGATCGCCAACCGGCTTTCTGCAAAGGAGCACGAACCAGCCTCGTCGAAGGCCAAGCAGCTGAGGCACGTGGCCGTAATATCAAAGGTCGTCGCAAGTTATAATGGCGCGCACACACATGCTGCTTACTGTTGGCACCAGACTTGGACCGTACGAAATTAAATCGTCGATTGGCTCAGGCGGAATGGGCGAGGTTTACCGCGCCCGCGACACCCGCCTCGACCGAATTGTTGCGATCAAGATCCTTCCTGAATCATTCGGTTCCGATCCCACCCGGCTAGAACGTTTTCAACACGAAGCCCGCATCCTGAGCACCTTGAACCATCCCAATGTGCTCGCGATCTACGATGTCGGCGAGCAGAACGGACTGCAGTACCTGGTATCAGAATTTCTGGACGGGCAATCCCTGCGCGAAATGCTTGCTGCCGGCGTGATCCCCCGGCGTAAAGTGATCGATTACGCATTGCAAATCTGCAAGGGACTCGCCGGCGCCCACGACAAAGGCATCATTCACCGCGATCTCAAACCAGACAACATCTTCGTCACGCAGGATGACCGGGTGAAAGTTCTCGACTTCGGCCTGGCCAAACAACTGAATGCCACCGCTGCGGCCGAGGGTGCGACCCTTACCGCTGGTGTGCCAACTACACCAGGCACTGTGATGGGCACGGTCGGCTACATGTCGCCGGAACAGGTTCGGGGCCAGCAGATTGATCATCGTTCCGACATTTTCAGCTTCGGCGCAGTCCTTTACGAAATGATGTCCGGAAAGCGGGCGTTTCATGGCGATTCGTCAGTCGAGACCATGAACGCGATTCTGAAGGAAGACGTGCCCGAGATTTCAATCTCTGCCACCCAGGTCTCGCCTGGACTGGATCGCATCATGCGCCGCTGCCTGGAAAAGAAACCGGAGAGGAGGTTTCAGTCCGCCAGCGACCTGGGATTTGCTGTGGATGCGTTGAGCACGGGATCGAGCACTTCGCAGGCGGTTGTGAGTCCAGTATCGTCGCCAAAGAAGCGAAATTTTATGTTGATTGCGGCGAGCGCCGCCGCAGTTCTCGTGCTCACAGCAGCGGCAGCCTGGTTCTTTGCCCGGCCTCAGTCCTATAACCTAATCTTCCAACAGATTTCGTTTCGTCCTTCGTACATCCGCACCGCCCGGTTTGCGCCTGGACGGACGGTCGTATATGCGGCCGCGATTAACGGCCAGCCGATGACGCTGTTTTCCGCGCGTACCGATACCTTTGAGTCTCAGCCTTTAAATCTGAAGGCCGATCTGCTTAGCGTGTCGCGTTCGAGCGAACTGGCCGTTTCCCTGGGCCGTGTTTTCGACACGATGTGGACCCCAACTGGTCGACTGGCCGAAGCTCCCCTCGGCGGCGGTTCCACCCGCGAATTGCTCGAGGACGTGATCGATGCCGACTGGAGCAAAGACGGGACCCAATTGGCAGTTGCGCGCCAACTCGGGGACCATTTCCGCCTGGAATACCCTCTCGGCAAGCTCCTGTACCAGACCGCCGGTTACATCAGCGACGTGAGATTTTCCCCCTCCGGCGAGCAGATCGCGTTTATCGATCATGCGATTCTCGGAGACGATCGCGGCACTGTGAATGTGATTGATATGCAGGGACAAATTCGCGTTTTGACCTCGGAGTTCGAGAGCATTCAGGGTCTGGCATGGTCCCCTAAGACCAGCGAAATCTGGTTTTCGGCCAGCGACAGTGCCGAGCCTAATTCGATTCGTGCAGTTGATCTGCGCGGTCGAACCCGGCGCATAGCTGCCGCACCCATCCGCATGCATCTTCAGGACATCGACGAAGATGGACAACTGCTGCTTTCGACCGAGGCTGTCCATTGGCAGATCGGGATCGGCGACAGCAAGTCGGGCTCGGTGCAGAATTTGTCGCCTTTCGAATATGAATCCCTTGGTGGGTTGTCCACCGATGGCAACACGGTTTCGATGAACAGCTTCGATATCGCGGGCGATGCCAGTTACCGGCTTTATCTCCAGCACAGAGATGGGTCAACTCCGATCCTCGTGGGTCACGGGACCGCCACAGCTTTTTCACCCGACGACCAATGGCTGGCTTCGGTCGATCCCACGCACCCCGACAAACTCTTTCTTATTCCGACCGGAATCGGAGAGACACGTACCCTGCACGCGCCTGCCGGGCGGTATTATGCGGGAGTTTCATTCTTCCCCGATGGTAAACGTCTGCTAATCACTACTGTGACAGCGGGCCAAGCTCCGCAGACCGGCGTGCAAGACCTTGAGAGTGGATCCGTCCACGCGATTGGCGCAAAGGACAGGTTTGTTGTGTCCCATATCATGATTTTATTTCCGGGTCCATCTCCTGATGGAAGATACTGCATTGAACGGGACGACAAAGGAGGCTACTGGTTGCAGGCCGTTGATGGGACGGGCGCGCGGCAGCTTTCAGGAATTGGCGCAGATGAAAAAATCATCAACTGGCATAGCAATTCAAACAATATATTTGTGGCCCGCAACGATGGCCCGAATGTTGAGGTTACCAACCTCGAGCTTTCTTCCGGACGGCGTACCCACTGGACGACATTTTCGCCTCCAGACAAGACGGCGATGACACCCAACACGTTTCTGCTGATCACAACCGATGGAGCGCGCTTTGCGTATGAGGCGCACAAGATTTTCTCCACGCTGTTCATTGCCAACCGTGTTCAGTGATGGTTTGCTCAGCGAGCAGCCTGGGATTAGCCAAGCTCGGCTTCGAGTACGTGATCAGCACAGCGACGATTCAAAGCACCAAAGCCCTCGAACCCTTGATTGAGAAAAATGCAGACCCTCGCTTGTATACCATCTCGCACCTGCTATCATGCCAAGAACGCGTTATGTTCGCTCCTCATGCCAACCTTAGCGAAGAAGTGAATTCCAACATCATTCAATCGGAGGTCCTGGGCGGCGTTTCCCTGCAGGATCTTCAGCCTGCCACAGTGCTGCTGATTCAGACCTGTAATCATTGCTATACGGTGGTGCTGCTGAACGAAAACAGCGTTCTCATCTCGGGCCACCCAACCTACTGCCCCGAGCCGCTTCTGGTGGTAATTACAGGTTCCACCTGGGGAGGTTCGATGCTCAAACGACGTTACATCGGCCGGGGCATGCACCTGGAATTCTGTCATCCCGAATATCACACCCCCATTGTCACCTCACCCATACAGGAAATCCGCGAGTGTCCGCAGTTTGAAGACTCAATTATCGCGTCGGTAGGTACAGCTCAGCGAAACCACTCACGTGAGCAGAGACTTCCTTACTCTCCGGAATAACGGAATTCCCTGATACCTGTCCTGAAGCAAGTCAAAGCAGAATGCGCAAAGCTGCGTACGTGGCAGAGCGGCTTCCTATCGATGACCAAGTCCACATAAGTGTCAGAGGGGACCTTCGGGGTCGCGAGCACGACTTATGGAATCCGGTGTACCGGCAGTACGCAAATAATCTTTATTTGGAGGCAACGAAACTAACCGAGTCAGCTGGAAATGCCGTGGAGTACGCGAGAGTTCTCGGCGAGTATCGTAACCGAAGGAACGATGTCGGGGCTGCCACGAAGGTTCCTAACCGGCCGAGCATCGCCGGTTAGATCTTCACTCTCGAATGCCTCGTCAATCGCAAGGTGTAGCCTGCGGTTTCATCCAGCCCTGTAGCTGAATAGTTTCCTGCACTCGTCACGTAGAAAGCTGCCGATGACCGGTATAGAGTGATTGCCCTTCTCGAAGATGAACCGGCAGGGAATAAGGCAGGCTCGCCACTTGTACTCTTCCGTTCCGCGCTTTCGGCCATAAGCCGCGATGTCCTCCTGCGAGACTCCATATACCACCGCGCCGACTCTCGCCCACACGCATGCTCCGGCGCACATCGCGCAGGGTTCATGCGTAGTGTAGAGGACAAACTCGGTCAGGTAGCGACCATAACCGCTGCATACATACTTGAGCGTTTCCAACTCTACATGCTTGATGCTCGACCCTGATGTCTTGACCCTATTCCCCGCGCTGGCAATCACTACTTCGCGCCCGTCGGTCACGCGGGTTACGACAGCGCCGATGGCATAATCGCCCCGGTCGCGGGCGCGTTTGGCCTCCGCAATTGCCAATTGCATAAATTTCTTCTTGGGTTTGTAGGAAGGAGATGGCATGAATAGAACGTAAAGCTTCTGAGGCGATACGCTCCACAGCAGGAGCTGTGGAGCAGGCAGGTTGCGGGCTGCATATTTCGTGTGAGGCCAATGGACCTCGTGAAGGAGATTAGTCAGACCTGCAACCGAAGCGTCACCGTAAGGCCGCAAGGACCTTGAATGGGAGAGTGGTGATCGCCGCAGAGCGCGTCTACTCCACAGCATGAGGAGAGACGAAATGAAGCGATACCTGGGAGTGGACCTGCACCGGACGCAGTTTACGGTGTGCACGCGACTGGAGAATGGACGGACGTATCTGCGGCAGTGGCCGATGCGAGATTTGAAGCTGTTTGCCGCGCAACTGAGGGAAGAAGACGAACTGGCGGTGGAGTCGACCGGCAACACGCGGCTGTTCCACGATGCGGTGATCGAGCAGGTCGCCCGGGTGGCAGTGGTCAACCCGAGCCAGTTCAAAGTCATCAGCCAGTCGGTGAAGAAGACCGACAAGAACGACGCCGAGTTACTGGCGCTGTACCTGGCGAAAGGATTATTGCCGGAGGTTCGGATGAAGGAACGGAAGCAACGAGAGTTGAGCCATCTGGCGCAGACTCGCGATCTGCTGGTCAAGCAACGCTCGGCTCTGAAGGCCAAGATCAACAACCTGCTTTCGGCGGAGGGGATCAATCTGAAGCGGGAGGCGCTGTCCAGCAACAAGGCGTTGGAGCGGGTGTTGGCTCTTCCGCTGTCTCCTCTGATGCTGGCGGAGGCCCGCGTACTGGTGGGGCAGATCCGCGGCCTGAACCAAAGCATTGCCGAGTTGGAAGAACTGATCGAAGAGGAAGGACCAAAACTTGCCGGCCACGCAAACCTGATGAGCATCAAGGGCATCGGCTCAGTCAGCGCCGCCGTGCTGCTGAGCGTGATCGGTGATATCCGGGATTTCTCCGATGCTGGCAAACTGGCCGCCTATCTCGGCTTAGTGCCCAGAATCCAGAACTCCAACGGGACCGAGCACTCCGGACGCATTACCAAGCAAGGCAACAAACTGGCGCGCACTTGCCTGGTGCAGTGCGCACTCGTCGCCAAACGCTACAGTTCGTTTCTGCAGAATTTCTATCAACGCATTCAGCGCCGACGCGGTGGCGGCAAGGCCAACATCGCTCTGGCCCGCAAATTCCTGGGAGTCATCTACCACACCCTCAAAAACAACTGGGTGTTCGAGGACTTCCCCAACTTCGTTCTGGCCTCCTGAAAACGGGCCAAAACCTAACTTTGAGTAGACAACTATTCATGGGAGAACGACAATGACACAAACAACAACTTTAGCGAT
>Ga0335081_10003508_pt1 | contig 24713 bp, 38 predicted proteins | sample Lox_Sample_35_FD_206713 | JGI IMG/M metagenome (GOLD analysis project Ga0335081, IMG submission 206713) | Soil microbial communities from Loxahatchee National Wildlife Refuge, Florida, United States - Lox_Sample_3.5 | ecosystem: Environmental > Terrestrial > Soil > Wetlands | place: USA...
CTGATCGAAATCCTTCTTGCAACCCAGAGTGCAGAAATAATATATTTTACCTTTATATTCAGATTTTCCGGCAGCTGCCTTCGGGTCGATCACCATGCCGCAAACAGGGTCAAGTTCCATTTTTTCTCCTTTACTTTATACCTTTGCTCCACGCAATCTCAAACTATTGCTCACCACAAACACACTACTAAATGCCATCGCGCCAGCCGCGATCATTGGATTCAAAAATCCTAACGCAGCAGCGGGGATGAGAATCACATTATAGAAAAACGCCCAGAACAAGTTTTGCTTGATCGTGCCGAGCGTTTTGTGCGAAAGAGAAATTGCACGCGCCACGCCGCGCAGATCGCCGCTCATCAACATCACAGGCGCGGCCGCCATGGCGACATCCGTGCCGGTACCAATCGCAATGCCCACGTCCGCTTGAGCCAACGCGGGCGCGTCATTGATGCCATCTCCCACCATCGCAACGGTTTGCACTTGATTCATTGCGTTTTGTGCTTGCAGCTTCTTGACTTCGCTTGACTTGCCTTCGGGCAACACTTCCGCCAACACATCATCCACGCCGACCTGCTTCGCAATCGCTTCAGCCGTCTTGCGATTATCGCCCGTGATCATCGCAACCTTCAAGCCCATGCGATGCAGTTCATCAATCGCATCCTTCGAGCTTTCCTTGAGCATATCCGCCACCGCGATCACGCCCTCGACCTTTCCATCAATCGCAATGAGCATCGCAGTCTTCGCTTCGGATTGCAGACGCGTCACTTCGGATTCGAGTCCGTTCATCGAATAGCCGCGCGATTCCATCATGCGAATATTACCAACTGTCACGCATCTTCCTTCGACTTCAGCTTCGACGCCGTGTCCCGCTTCCGCTTTGAACGCTGACAACTCGCTCAACGCCAGTCCGCGATTCGTTGCTTCCGCCCAAATCGCTTCGCCTAGCGGGTGCTCACTTCCCTTTTCAACGGATGCGGCTAATCGAAGCAATTCATCACCGCCTACTGATGACTGCTTACTGATTACTACATCCGTCACCGCAGGCTGACCTTTGGTTATCGTTCCTGTTTTATCCAACACAATAATCGAAACTTTTCCTGCGCGTTCCAACGCTTCGCTGTTCTTGAAGAGAATACCAAGTTCCGCACCTTTGCCCGTTCCCACCATGACAGCAGTTGGCGTGGCAAGTCCCATCGCACATGGACAAGCAATCACCAGAACTGCAACCATGTCAATCAATGACGTTGTGAAATTGTGTCCGCCTGAATTGATTGGGAGAACAAAATACCAAATTGCAAATGTAATCAGCGCTGCCGCAATTACGGCTGGAACAAAGATCGCTGAAACCTGATCCGCCAGTTCTTGAATCGGCGCTTTACTGCCCTGCGCGTCCTCGACCAGTTTGATGATCTGTGCCAGTGCAGTTTCCTTGCCAACTTTTGTTGCTTCAAACTTTAATATGCCAACTTTATTCAACGTCGCGCCGATGACCGCATCACCCGCTTTCTTTTCCACCGGCATCGATTCGCCGGTCAACATCGATTCATCAACAGAAGATCTTCCCTCAATTACCGCACCGTCCACTGGAATCTTTTCACCAGTTTTAACGAGGACGATGTCGCCAACGCGAACTTCATCGATGGGCACATCCACTTCACCTTCAGAACGAATAACGTGTGCCGTTTTTACCCGCAAGTTCATCAGCTTCTTGATTGCATCGGATGTACGTCCTTTGGCGCGCGCTTCCAAAAATTTTCCAATCCGAATCAATGTGATAATCATTGCCGATGTTTCAAAGTATACATGTCCGCCCACGATATTAAATAGGATTGCCAGCGAATAAGCATATGCCACTGACGAACCCATTGCGATCAATACATCCATATTCGTTGAGCCAGTGCGCAACGCCTTGAACGCGCCAACATAATATTGCCAGCCCACATAGAATTGGACCGGCGTGGCGAGCACGAACATCAGCCACAAAGCCCAATTTGCTTCCATCCATTGTGCAGGAAGCAACCCGAAGTCCATGCTCATTGAAAAGACAAACAGCGGGACGGTAAAGATCAAACCCGTGATGAGCAGATGACGCTGTGTATTGATCTCGTGTTGACGCGCCTTCGCTTCCGCGTCTTCCGCTTCACCGCCAAGCTCCAACGCCTCAAACCCGGACTTTAAAATGGCTTGTCTGATCTCGGCTTGACTCACCACCGTTGGCACATACTTCACGCGCGCCCGTTCAGTTGTAATGCTGACTTGTGCTTCGATCACACCTTCGACTTTTTGCAAAGCCTTTTCGAGCCGACGCGCGTCGCTGTCGTCAGCAAGACGTTTGATGATGAGATCCGCTTCACCGGTCGCGATGCCATATCCCGCGCGTTGGACGCGTGCAATCATATCGCCGAGACCGGTCGCGGATGGATCGAATTGCACCAGCGCGCGCTCCGACGACAAATTGACAACGGCAGTTTGCACACCGTTGACTTTTTTTAAATTGCGCTCTATGGTCGAAACGCAATTGGCACAATACATGCCGGTAATGGGTAAAGTTAATTGTTTGGTTTCAGGCATTGAACTCTCAATCACATTATGAATTACGCCGCGACGGGATAATTAATCTCAGCCAGCAAAGCTTTGATCTGGCTTTCGTCAGCAGGGACGTCAAAAGCGATCTCAACCTTCTTGGTATTCAAATCTGCCTTGACCGATTTGACTCCTTGAAGTTCAGCGACCTCGGTTTCAATCGTATGCGTGCAGTGCGTACAACTAATTGCAGGAACAGAATAGGTTACAGTAATCATCTTAGTTCTCCTTGTGAAATTTATGATTCGAGAATTGCTCTTCAATCCTCGCTTATACCTTCATGGACATATCGAATACTTCGGTGATCTCTTTCAGGACGCGCTCGCGTTCTTTCTTGTCGTTTCCTTGAACTGCTGTAATCACACATGAATTCAAGTGATTCTCTAGAATCTGCGCATTGACTTTGTTCAACGCGCCTTCGACCGCCTGAATTTGACGGATCACATCAATGCAATACGCATCTTCCTCCACCATGCGGATCACGCCGCGCAAGTGACCTTCGATTGTTTTCAAACGTCTCAGGGAAGTTACATCGTTTTTCATAACGCCTCGATTCATCAGACCGTCAGTTTCGATTAATCCTTACCCCTCCCAGGGGGGTAGGATAAGCTGGATCATACCAGCTGGTTAATAAGGCGTCAAGGATAATCGTCATGATTCGGCCGACTTAAAATCAAAAAACGAAATGCTTTTTGCATTGTATAATCAAAGCATGTCACCCAACAGCCATCCTTGGAGGATTTTTGCAAAGGGCATCGGTATTTTCCTGATTGTTGAATTGGCTTTTTACGCGCTTCATCCCAATCTCCAGTGGCTGAATATTTATAACTCATCTGCATTGAAGCGGCAACGCTTTCCAATCAGCACACATGCGCCGGAAGATGACGCGCTGGATGTGGATAACCTCGATGCCATGTTTGCCTCGCATATCGTCTCCAAGCCGAAGGCGGCGAATGAATATCGTGTGCTGGTGCTTGGCGATTCAGCGGTGTGGGGAATCGGCCTCACGCCGGAGCAGACGCTTCCAGGCCAGATGGACGCGCTGGGTTTGACTTGCAGGAACAAAAATGTCCACGTGTACAACTTAAGTTTTCCGCAATCCTCAGCTGCCAAGGACTTGATGATCCTCGATAAGGCTATGAGTTATCAGCCCGACGAGATTGTGTGGTTGATCACCTGGTACACATTGATGCCAAAGACCCGCACCGAACATCCGCTGATTACGCAAAACCCGGCCGAATTTTATAAACTGGCCCATCGCTTTGATTTCCTGCCGAAGAATTACCACAGTCCAAGCTTGATCTCGCAATTCATGGAACAGAACCGAACATTATTCCGCGTTCTAAGATATCAGCTGTACAGCCTGATCAATATCGCAACCGGCATTGATCAAATTCCCGGCCCGCCGGAAGAACTGCCGGGGCAATTAAGCAGCGACCCAACTTTTGAAGGCATGGAGCCGCCGATGCTTAATATCGCGGATGTATCGCTGGATCAAGTCAGGGACTTTTATCAAATTGCAGGGAGCGTTCCCGTGGTTCTCATCAATGAGCCGATACAGGTATTGACGGACGTTTCAAATAGCAGCATTTACTACAACTATTACTATCCTCGTTGGGTCTACGATCAGTATCGTCAATATGTCAGCAATATGGCGGCACAAAATCATTGGGATTATCTTGATCTGTGGAATGTCTTTCCAGCGAGTTATTACACGGACACGCCTTTGCATCTGACCCCGCAAGGCGAGACGAAACTGGCGAAGATGATTGCGCCAACCATTGTCAAAGGATGTCCATGAAACGATATTTCATCTTTACCACAATTCTTTTTTTTCTAGTTGCATCGTGCGCGCCAAAGCCGAATCCCGAGATACAAATCAAATTGGCCGTGGCACAAACCCTCGCTGCCATCCCGACCTATACGTCATATCCAACGCTGCGCATTCCTCCCGTCCCTCCAACCGCAACGCCGATGAATCTAAGCGGCTTATTTTGTGAATACCAATTCTGCATCGGTCATCCCGTTTCCATTTCGTTCTTCGATCTCAATGCAAAAGACAATCCGCAAGCGCCCAGCAGTATCTCGCAAGGAAAATTAGTTGCATATGATCCAACGTTAGTTATTCTGGTCATTTGGCAGGACGCGGCCGGTGCGAGCGACGCGTCGTTCATGCTCGATACCATTATTGAGAGCAATGTCGATGCTCGAAGCGGGGATTTAAAGGCGTTTCAAGTCGGCGACCTGAATGTGGATTATGTTCCAATCACGACGACAGCGCCTTCTTTTACAAACGGCGGCGCGGCGGCCTGGATGTGCGGCAGTCGCGCCTTTGCGTGGAAAGCCTACACGCCTCAAGCGGAGCTTGCAACTAGCCTGCTCAACGAAGCCTTGCAGAAGTTCCAATGCAATAGTCAGTAAGACATTCCACATTCTAGAGATATCGGGAGTTGGAACCATGAACGGTTGGACAGATTTTCTATTGGCCGAGTCGGGGTCTTCCGCTGCGCTGACCGGATTGCTATTCGTCGGCGTTTCGATCAACCTGGGCAAAATCATATCGATCCCAAGATTGCCGGGCCGCGCCTTGCAGGCGCTCCTGCTTTTCTTCACCATCCTGATTGTCTCGTCGCTGGCCTTGGTGCCGGGACAGCCGCGAGCTTGGATCGGAAGCGAAGTGTTGATCGTCGGCCTGATCGTTTGGTGTACCTTCATCGTATTGGACATTCGCTTCTGGCAACGAACCGAAAAGCAATATCGCCGCGGAGTTTTTCTGCTGGTGGGCATGAATCAACTGTCGCTCCTCCCCTACATCGTGGCCGGAGCCATGATTCTTTTCCGGGGATTCGGTGGACTCTACTGGCTGGTCCCGGGGTTTCTCGTTTCGTTCACCAAAGGGATGCTCGATGCCTGGGTATTGCTCATTGAGATCAATCGGTAAAGGTTGATGCAACTTGGCAACGGGTCAGGCCGAGAAAGAAACAAAGGAACAACCCAAGCTATTCGTTTTGTAGGCAATAAGAGTAAGCTAATATTGGCTATACGACAGCTTTCGTCGCCTGCTAACAAAAATTAAGCGGCTAAAGTTATAAGTTAGCCGCTTAATCAAAAAGTTTCTTGGCTTAACCTGAAAGTTTAGCGGCTTAACTTCGACCCTTGCCGCAGGTTTTAATGTCCATAAGGGTCCTATCTGTCTTACACCAGCTTCTTCGCCTCATTCCATAACGCGTCCATCTCTTCCAATTTCATATCCGACAAATTTCTTCCCTGCTTCTTGGCAGTCTGTTCAATATGTCCAAAGCGCTTCTTGAATTTCATATTCGCCCCGCGCAGCGCAGACTCGGCATCCACTTTTTTCCAGCGCGCAAAATTGACCAGCACAAAAAACAGGTCGCCGATCTCGTCCGCCAATTCAAAATCCGTTTCGGCGTTTCTGACCTCCTGCGCTTCCTCGATCAGCTTATCCAGGACTTCATCGATCACGGGCCAATCGAAGCCCACGCGCGCGGCGCGGTCCTGGTATTCCTGCGCTTGACTCAAGGCGGGTAAGGCCAGCGGCACGCCATCCAACATGCCCTTTTCTTTTTCCCCTTTGCCCGTGCGCTCCTTTGCCTTCAACTTTTCCCAATTTGTCAGCACGCCGTCCACGCCTGCGACTTTTGCATCTCCGAACACATGCGGATGCCGCCGGATGATCTTGTCATAAATTCCCTTGACCACATCGTTGGCCGTGAACTCGCCTTCTTCGCTGGCAATCTGTGAATGTAGCATGATCTGCAAAAGCAGATCGCCGAACTCTTCACGCATCGAATCAAAATCGCCTGAGTCAAGTGCGGCGATGGCTTCATACGATTCTTCCAGCAGATGTTTGCGAAGCGACTCGTGCGTCTGCTCCCTGTCCCACGGACAGCCGTTCGGCGCGCGCAGATGCGCGACGATCTCCTGGAACGATTCAAACGATGTCCCTTCGCCCAATGACGGGACGTAGAGCGATGTCAACAATCCACTATGTTCACTGCGATCGATTTCATATAATGCAAGGTTTTCGACAATTTGATCTTTTGTGCCCGCCGCGTGGATCAATCGCACCGGATGCTGATCGGGATAGATCGTGGTCAGTGTGGATTTCACTTCCGATGCCACCAGCCGCGAATAAATCTGCGCGATCAACACTGGCGCATCAGGTGCAAAGGTTGGAACATGTAAATCGCCCAGCGTCAACGCGTCGAAGAGAGTCAGGCGCGGGTACGGGTCAAGGCCAATAGCGGAGAAAGTCGGCTCGAGAAAGGATAAGCCCTCGACGATTCGAACTGCCAACCCTTCGTCGCATCCGAGGCGGGCAATTTCAGGGCAGGTTGATTCAGCCACAAAAGGATGTCCCGGCACGGCATAGATCACACCTCGTTCGCGCCGCCCCAACTCCAAAATCTTTTCGGTGATGGCGGCATAGACTTCGTCGAACGATTCACCATCTTCATAGAGATCATCGAATGAATGGACTTTGACCGAAGACGGTAAACTGCTGACAGTCGGGTGTTGACGCGTGCGAAGATAAATTTCATCTGCGGACGAAAGCACCTCCCATGCTTCACGCGTGAGTTGATTCGCATCACCGGGTCCGAGACCGAGCAAAGTAATTCCTGGCATAAGCTACTCCATTATGGTTCTGCGAAGTGACTGCTCCCTCCAGTCGAAGTTCGAACCATTAAAACAAAACGTAATGCGTGAAGTGTAACACGCATTACGTTTGAATATTTTATATCTGACAGGCGCGAGATTAACGCTTGGTATAGGTCGGAGCCTTGCGGGCCTTCTTAAGACCTGGCTTTTTCCGCTCTTTGACGCGCGCATCACGCGTCAGCAAACCAAACTTGCGCAGGGCCGAAGTCCAATCCCCGTTGATCTTAAGCAAGGCGCGCGCCAAACCCAGTTTGACCGCATCCGTCTGACCGGTCACGCCGCCGCCGTTGACGGTTACCGTGACGTCGTAGCGATTGGCTTCCTGTCCACAGGCGTTGAATGCCATCAGAATATCATGGAGATCGCCGAGACGCGTAAAATATGCCGCGGCTTCCTTTTCATTGACCACAAACTTGCCGTTTCCGCTCATCAAACGGACGCGCGCAATACTTTCCTTGCGCCGACCGATGCCTTCAAAATATTGAACAGCCATAATTACATCTTCCTTTCTACTTCAACGGTTCCGGATTTTGCAAACCATGGGGATGATTCGGGCCGGCGTAAATCTTTAAACGTTTCATCAAGGAATGACCCATCTTGGTGTGCGGTAACATCCCCCACACCGCATCGCGCAAAACACGGTCGGGATGAATTCGCAATTGCTCGCGCAGACTGACAGACTTCAAGCCGCCGGGATAACCGGAATGATGATGATACATCTTGCTGTCCATCTTCAAACTGGTTTTGGTTCCGGTGGCGGTGACACGCTCGGCATTGACAATGACCACATAATCTCCCATCTCCACGCCGGGCGTGAAGGTCGGTTTATGTTTGCCAAGCAAAACGCGGGCGATCCGCGCTGCGAAGCGTCCCAGGTTTTGTCCGTTGGCGTCTGCCACGAACCATTTGCGCTCGATCTCATTTTCTTTCGGATAATAAGATTTGTACACTTTCAATCTCCGTTTCAATCATATCATTGCCTGCACCGCGCAGTCGCTTGTGTGAGCCGCGCATAGGGCAAAGCAATCTCGTTCTAATACGTCACTTCAACCATAGTCAAGCCGTGTGCGGGAGCCAATCCCGCTGGGATTTCATTTTTATATTGCGGCTTCTCTAATGCTTTGACCACAATTTCTTTCGAACATTTTCCTTGCGCGACAGCGATCTGAACGAAGACCAAACGCCGCACCATGCGATATAAAAACGCGTCCGCCCGAACCTCGTACTGCCACTCATCATCCAGCTTTTTCCACTCCGACACGGTCAGCGTGCGAACCGTACTTCCCTGTTCACGCGAAGGGGAACCGAAGGCTGAATAATCATGCTGGCCCAAAAAGAATCCAGCCGTTTCAATAAGCGCATCGCTGTTGACTGGGGGCCATATACGCCATGCTATTCTCTCGCGTAATGGATCGCGCACGCGTTGGCAAAATAGACGATAACGATAACAACGCGACACAGCATCGAAACGCGGATGGAATTTTGCGTCTGCAACTTCGACGTCCTTCACAGCAACATCAAGAGGCAAGTTGGCATTGAGTGCATCACGCAAACGCTCAAGGTCATGATTCCAATCGAAATCGAACGCGGCCACCTGGCCCGAGGCGTGAACGCCAGTGTCGGTGCGCCCAGCCAAAGTCACAGAGCGACCTGGCCAGCCCAGTTCACCCAGAGCTCTTTCGAGTTCGCCCTGCACGGTTCGATGTTTTGCCTGCCGCTGACTCCCTGAAAATGCGGTGCCGTCGTAAGCAAGGATAAGTTTGTAACGTGCCATTTCCAGTGGTCAGTGATCAGTTGTCAGTTTTCAACGCCAGCCACTGATTGCTGAACACCAACTACTCTTCAACCAACTCAAGGATCACCATCTCAGCCGAATCGCCGAGGCGCGGGCCGAGTTTCAACACACGGGTATAACCGCCATTGCGGTTCGCAAAACGCGGGGCGATCTCATCGAACACGCGCTTGATGACTTGATTATCGCCGAGCTTGGCCGCGACCAAACGACGCGCCGAAACTTTTTCGCTATCTGTACCGTTCGCGCTGTTGCGTGCAATCGTGATGATATGCTCCGCTTCGCCGCGAATCGCGGCGGCTTTCGCTTTGGTGGTGCGAATCCGTTCGTGCTCGAAGAATTGCTTCATCAGATTTCGGCGCAAGGCCAGCCGCGCACCGCTCGTCCGATCCAATTTATAACCTGCTATATTATGTCGCATCTTTTATTACTCCGAAGATTGATCATCCTTTAGAAAGCCCTTCTCATGCATCTTCTGGCGCAATTCATCCAGACTCTTTTCACCAAAGTTGCGTATGGACATCACTGCCGATTCGCCTTTGTCAAGCAGTTCCAGTACATCCCCAACAGTGGTAATGCCTGTGCGCTTGAGTGAGTTGAAGACGCGCACCGAAAGATCAAGAGCCTCAACCGGTGTTTCCGCCAGTTCACTGGACAAACGGCTTCCACCTATTTCGCGCTCTGTCACAACCGTCAGTGTCTCTTCGTTAATTCCTGCAATCATGCGCAAATGATCAATGATCAATTTGGCCGAGGTGCTGAGAGAACGCTCTGGCGAAATTGTGCCGTCCGTCCAGATTTCGAGGATCAGCTTATCGTAGCTGGTGCTCTGACCAACGCGAGCCGACGTCACTTCCCAGTTAACGCGCTTGACCGGGCTATAGATCGCATCAACCGGAAGGTCGCCGATTGGCAAATGCTCACTGCGTTCATTCGCAGGCGAATAGCCGCGACCGCGCTCCACGGTGAATTCAAGATCCAACTTGGTCTTGGGATTATCAACCGTAAAGAGATAGAGTTCCGGATTGACAACCTCGACCTCGGACGGAGCCATGATATCGGCAGCGGTGACCGTGCCTTCACCGCGCACCTGCAGATTCATACGGGTGGTATCCACGCCATCCAATTTGAGCCGAATTTGCTTGATCTGCAAAGTTACCTGAATCACATCCTCGCGCACACCAGGGATGTCGCTGAATTCATGAAGCACATCGCCGATGCGGATGGATGTGATCGCCGCGCCATCTAAGGACGAAAGCAGGACACGGCGCAAAGCATTCCCTAATGTCGCGCCATAACCGCGCTCCAAAGGGCTGATTACAAATTTGCCGTAATTCCGAGCCTCAGCCTCGCGCTCGACCTTCGGCATGACCATATTCGAGATACCCGTCACGGTTCACCTCTCCCATGCAATAACATAAAACCAACAAGTGAAGGAGGATGGTTATTCATCCGATCACTTCCACGCGACTCATGACTAGCGGCGCGAGTAGTATTCAACAATAAGTTGTTCACTAAGACTACCGTCAATTTCCATACGTTCCGGAAGCCGGGAGATAATTCCCGATAACTTTTTAGCATCACGGTTCAGCCAGGAAGGCGATGTACGCTTCTCAGCCAAATCAGACAAGGCCGTAAAATAAGTCAGACCCCGTGAACCTTCGCGAATGGTGACTTCATCGCCTTCGCTCAGAAGCATGGAAGGAATATCCGTGCGGCGGCCATTCACTGTAAAGTGGCCATGCGACACAAGCATGCGAGCTTGTGAACGGCTGGATGCAAATCCCAAACGAAAGATCACATTATCGAGGCGGGATTCAAGAATCTGCAAAAGAGTCAGACCCGTCAGGCCGTGGCGATGTAAAGCCGTCTCATAATAACGGTGAAACTGGCGCTCCAGCACGCCATATATGCGGCGAGCTTTCTGCTTTGCGCGCAACTGGCGCGAAAAGTCTGATTCTCCGGTACGGGTAGCACCTCGACCATGACCCGCTGTCTTGCCATGCTGGCCGGGAGGAAAACTCCTCTTCTCGAATGCGCACTTCGCACTGAAGCAACGCTCGCCTTTTAAATAAAGTTTTTCGCCTTCGCGCCGGCAAAGCTTGCAGACCGGACTCAATGTTTTTGCCATATTTTCAATACCTCACTAACTTACACGCGGCGCTTTTTGGGAGGCCGACAGCCATTATGCGGAATCGGCGTGATATCGGACATGGAGCGGACTTTCAAGCCCATGGATTGAACTGCACGAATCGCGTTCTCGCGTCCGGGACCAGGTCCTTTGACAAACAAATCCACTTCCTGAATTCCTAATTGCTGTGCAGCCTTGATGGCTTGTTCAGCGGCCAGACGCGCGGCAAAAGGTGTGCTCTTGCGTGAGCCTTTGAAACCAGCGGAACCGGCAGAACCCCAAGCAACGGCATTCCCATCGGTATCCGTGACCGTCACAATTGTATTATTGAAGGATGCAAAGATATGCACCTGTCCGGAAGATAAATTGCGCTTTCCTTTTTTAGCACCGCCAGCTGCGCGGCGTGCGGAGCGTACACTCTGAGGCATAAATCATCAACTCCTGTTTTACTTCTTGGTTGCGCCGCGGCGGCGTCCGCGCCCGGCAACGGTTTTCTTGCTTCCCTTGCGGGTTCGGGAATTTGTGCGGGTGCGTTGTCCACGAACAGGCAGATTGCGGCGATGTCGCAAGCCGCGGTAAGAACCAATCTCGATCAACCGCTTGATATTCATCTGTTGTTCGCGGCGTAGATCGCCTTCGACTTTATAATTTTTCGTTATAAACTCGCGCATTGCCGTGACCTCTCCCTCGGTTAAATCCTTGACGCGTGTATCGGGATTCACTTTGGTCGCGGCCAGAATTTCTCTCGCGCGTGTTGGGCCAATGCCAAAAAGATATGCCAGGCCAACTTCAACCCGCTTATTGCGGGGCAGGTCAACGCCTTCAATTCTTGCCATAGTTCAATTAACCCTGTCGCTGCTTATGTTTAGGATTTTCGCAAATCACGTACACGTGTCCTTTGCGCCGCACGATACGGCACTTGGCACATCGTTTGCGAACAGATGGTGAAACTTTCATGGTGTACTCCTTACTTCTTTACAGAGCCAAAGATATGATTATACAGGTTATTACTTTTTCAGTCCAGTGGTCAAATGTCGTGAGACAAGTCATGGGGCAGTCAGGATCAGAGGTTCTCCCTCCGTGACGGCCACAGAATTTTCAAAATGTGCCGTCAATGACTTGTCTGCTGAGACAACCGTCCACTGGTCACGCAAAGTGCGGGTCTCATGCGTTCCGACCAAAACCATCGGCTCGATGGCAATGGTCATCCCCACACGAAGAGGCATGCCGGTACCCGCCGTGCCATAATTGGGAACTTGGGGACCTTCGTGCATCTCCCGTCCAACACCGTGACTGGTATATTCGCGCGTAACGTGCAGGCCGCGGCTTTCCACATAGTTTTGAATCGTTGCCGAAATATCTCCGGTTCGATTGCCGACACGCATCTTATCAATTGCCGCATTCAACGCGCCTTCAGTGATTTCCATCAGGCGCTTCGCCTCCGGGGAAATCTTCCCCACCGCAAAGGTCAAAGCGGAATCAGCCACGAATCCTTCAAACACCGTTCCGCAATCCACGGAAATGATGTCACCTTCGCGGAGAATCCGCTTCTTGCTCGGAATTCCATGCACCAGTTCTTCGTTGACGCTGGTGCAAATCGAAGCCGGATACGGCGGCTGGCTATAGCCTTTGAAAGGCGAATAACATCCGTGTTTCTTCAGCACTTCCTCAGCAGCCGCGTTGAGGTCGGCTGTCGAAACACCGGGCTGTATCATATTTTTCATGGTCGCCAAAATCTCGGCATTTATACGGCCAGCCTGACGCATGATCTTTATTTCATCAGGACTTTTGATGTGTATTTGGCGATCCCAACTCATAATCATTTACTCCGCAAAACCTATTGCTCTACCTTCTTGATCACCGATAACAGCGCCTCAGCGACCTTTTCAATCGGTTGGGTCCCATCAATCTCGACCAACTTATTTTGCCTGCGATAAAAATCTATAAGCGGCGCAGTCTGTTCAAAATAGACTTCAATCCGATGTGTCACCGTCTCGGTATTATCGTCCTCGCGCTGGTAAAGTTGCGATCCATCCACATCGCATACGCCGGCAACTTTCGGAGGGTTGAACACCTCATGATAAACATGGCCAGCGGCTTTGCAAGTCCATCTACAGCATATACGGTCGACCAAAACATCCGGCGCAGCGGTGATAAATGGAACCACATCCACATCGCCTTTGAAATCTGCCAGCATGTTTTGCAGTGCCTCAGCCTGACCAATGTTGCGGGGAAAACCATCTAAAATGGCGCCCGCTTTGCAGTCCGGACGAGAGAGCCGATCTTTTACCATGGCAATAGTTATGTTATCCGGCACAAGCTCGCCTTTGTCGATAAAAGATTTGGCAAGCTTACCTAAATCAGTTTCATTTTTCAAGTTCTCACGGAACAGATCACCGGATGAAATATGAATGAGTCCGGTTTCTTCAGCAAGAATTTTGGCCTGCGTGCCTTTTCCTACGCCCGGAGGTCCAAGTAAAACAATGTAGGTCGTCACATTTGCCTTTCTTAATTTAGCGTACCAGCAACGAGTCCTGATAGCCGTGCAATCTCATTTCCGCATCAATATTCAGGAAAACATCGCGGACAACACCAACTACGATGAGCAAACCTGCTGAAGAAATAAGGAATAATCCTGTTGAATTGGATGCACTGCCTATTCCAAACGCAGTCAGCAGTAGACTGAGCACGAACGGTAGTGCCGCCACGATCCCGAGGAACAACGCACCGGGAAATGTAATACGTTGTTGCACCTTGTTTAGATATTTCTGCGTTATCTCGCCTGGATGAACACCGGGAACCTGTGCACCCGATTTTTTCAAATTGTCACCATAGTTTTGTTGATCAAAGAGAACCGACGTATAGAAGAAGGTGAACGAGACAACCATGATGAAATACAACAGCCAGTAGACCCAACTGCTTGAACTTGTTCCACCGCTCAGCGTGTTTTGCACAGCCAGGGCAAATTGTTTCACACCTGCATTCGCGGATTGGGTGAAATAGCTGGCAATGATCGCAGGAAATTGCAGGATAGCACTTGCAAAAATGAGAGGGATCATCCCGGCAAGATTGACCATCAACGGCAGAGTCCCTTTGACCGGCATGGACATACGGCTGCCCATCCGGCGACCCGGGTACATGACCGGTACGTTGCGGCGTCCTTGCTGGATGAAAACGATCGCATAAATCGTCGCGACAATTACAATAATTGTGAATGCCAGCAGGAACCAGCGATCTTGCTGATCACTCATCATGCCATAAAGGCTGGAGGGCATACGCGCAACAATACCTGCAAAAATCACTAACGACAATCCTTGTCCGCGAATTCCATACTCGGAAATCAATTCACCGAGCCAGATGGCAAACATCGTTCCTGCCGTCATCACCAGCAGGGTAGTCACTGTAGGCAGCCATAAATCACTGGTGAACCCGAACGGAACAATTGCACCCTGTCCCGCTTGTGCAGATAGCGAGTTGAAGATATTGATCTGCCCTATCGCGGAAAGCGCCGCCATGGGCACAGCAAGGTAATACGTCCAGCGTTCCATCCAGTGCTGACCCTCACGCGGGTCCTCCTGCATTCGGCGTTGAAGGGCAGGGATGATCGGAACTAGCAGTTGCAAAATAATCTGAGCGGTGATGTACGGATAGACGCCCATGGAAAGCAGCGAGAAGTTGGTTACCGTTCCACCAGACAATAGATCTAGAAACCCAAGAAAACCTGCACTCGAAGCGGCACTCGCCCGGAATGCTTTAAGCGCAACAAAATTGAGGCCGGGCACAGGGACATCGGCCGCGACGCGATATAAGGCAAGGATGAAAAACGTTATCAGCAGCTTGCGCCGAATGTCTTCCGATTTCCAAAGATAACGCCAACCCGAAAACGATGACTTCATTAGAAATCTCCTCGCTGAATCACTGGATCAATTCCACGGAACCGCCAACTTTTTCAATCTTGGATTTGGCACTGGCGCTGACTCGATGAACTTTTACTTTGAGCGCGACCTTCAAATCGCCGCGTCCCAAAACGACCACCGGATTGCGCGGGTCGCGAAGCAGATGCGCAGCCTCCAGCGATTCCAAGTTTACATCCGCATTGGCTTTGAAGACCTCGGATAATTGATCGAGATTGACTTCATTATATGTCACCTGATTTGGCGGAGTAAAACCTTCGCCGCGCATGAACGGCAATCGGCGATAGAACGGCAGGTTTCCGCCTTGCGCGTAAATACGACCGCCTTCGCCGGAACGCGCCCCCTGGCCTTTGGTACCGCGTCCGGCAGTTTTTCCCTGGCCGGCAGATGGGCCGCGTCCCACACGTTTACGATTTTTCTTCGAGCCCGGATTGGGCACAAGTTCATGTAATTTCATTGCAACCTACTCTTCGATCTTCAGAAGATGAATTACTTTGGTCAACATTCCGCGCAAAGCCGGCGTGTCCTTGTGTTCAATCGTTTGATGCATATGGCGCAGTCCCAGAGCGAACACAGTTTGTTTTTGATCTTTGGTATATCCTATCGGGCTGCGGACGAGGGTTACGCGAATCGTCTTGCCTGCATTTTCCTTTTTAGGCATGTTGTTTCCTCCGTTCCCAGAATGGTAACAACTCTTCAACTTTTTTGCCGCGGCGAGCCGCTTCCGCTTGAACTGACTTCAAACTATTCAAAGCTGCAAAAGTCGCCATTACCACGTTCAGAACGTTGGCTGAACCCATGGACTTGGTGAGGATATCACGGACGCCCGCGACCTCCAAAACAGCGCGCACGCCGCCAGCCGCGATCACGCCGGTTCCGGGGGAGGCTGGTTTCAAGAAAACGCGCGCTCCGCCGACGATCCCGAGTGATTCGTGAGGAATGGTTGTTCCCGACAAATTCATCAGGTGCAGATTTTTTCGAGCGCGTTCAGATGCTTTACGCATCGCATCGGGTACAGCATTGGCTTTACCACTTCCCAATCCGACCGTGCCCTTCTTATCGCCAACCACTACGGTCACGCGAAAGCGGAAGCGGCGGCCGCCTTTAACCACCTTGGCGACACGGGCGATTTCAATCACGCGCTCTTCGAATGCGTCCTGCTGTTCATATTGTTGTTGCTGTTCGGCAACTACTTCTACATTTGCCATATCAACTCCATCTCGGCCTAGAACTGCAGGCCGCCTTCCCGCGCTCCATCAGCCAGCGCTTTGACGCGTCCAATATATTTAAAGCCGCCGCGATCAAATACAACCGCAGTGATCCCTTTATTTTTCGCGCGCTCGGCTACCATCTTGCCAACCAGTTTGGCTTGCTCGGACTTCTTCTTGTCCTTCATTTGTTCGCGCAATTCCTTATCCACTGAGGAGGCAGAAACCAGCGTGTGACCAGCGGCATCATCAATGACCTGTGCGTAAATCTCACTTACGCTTCGAAAAACAGCCAACCGTGGTCGCTGGGACGTGCCGGCCAGATTCAAACGCACACGCAAATGGCGCCGCTTGCGGGCAATCGAACGATTATTATTGTTAGCCATACTACTTCGCGGCTCCCTTCCCGGCTTTTCCAGCTTTATGGCGGATATGTTCGCCCAGATAATGCAGACCTTTCCCATGATAAGGTTCAGGTGGGCGAACTTTGCGAATGTTGGCTGCAATCTGGCCAACCAGTTCCTTATCAAAGCCCAACACTTTAATCTGACGGGTTTTCTGATCAGCCTCGAATGATATTCCTAATGGCGGCTCAATCTTGACCGGATGGGAATATCCAACATAAAGGGCCAGATTTTTTCCTTCCAGTTCAGCACGATATCCCACACCTTCCACTTCCAACACGCTTTCAAAACCTTTGCTGACTCCATATACCATGTTGGCAAGCAAGGCGCGGGTGGTGCCATGCAAGGCGCGTTCCACCGCATCGTCTGTTTGACGCGTGATAACCAATTGATTGTTTTCCATCTTGATATCAACCAGCGGAGAGAATGCACGCTGGAGTTCACCTTTCGGGCCCTTCACGCGAACATTCGATCCTTTGACATCCACTTGAACACCGCTCGGAATTTCGACCGGTAATCGTCCAATACGAGACACTTTTTACCTCCTGCCTTCTACCAGACCTTGCAAAGAATCTCGCCGCCCACGCCCAATTGTCGAGCGCGTGCGCCAGTCATCACACCTTTCGGCGTGGAGAGAATTGCAACACCAAGACCTGATAATACCCAGGGAATTTCCTTCTTATTGGTGTAGATGCGGCGTCCCGGAGTACTGACCCGCTCGATGCCACTCAACACGGGCCGGCGCTCACGGCGTTCACCGATATATTTAATCTTCAAACGCAGAACCTTGAAAGTGGTCTTTTCGTCGTCTACCACCTCGAAGCCTTCAAGAAAACCTTCATCCTTTAAGATCTTGGCAATCTCGGCTTTGATTCTTGAACTAGGCATTGCAATTTGGGACTGCCCGGCCATTACCGCGTTGCGAACGCGGGTCAACATATCAGCAATCGGATCATTAACACTCATGATCTACCTCCACCTACCAGGATGCCTTGACTACGCCCGGCACCTTGCCTTGCAGAGCCAGTTCACGGAAGCAGATGCGGCACAAACCGAAACGACGAATATAGCCGCGCGGGCGTCCGCAACGTTGACAGCGGTTCCGCACCTGAACGGCTTTGCGCCGACGGAGCTCACGATATTGCATGCATTTCTTCGCCATACCTAATTTACGCTTCCTTCCCGCTGAACGGCATACCGAGCATTTGCAACAAAGCACGCGCATGCTCATCGGTTTTGGCCGAGGTCACAATTGTGATCTCCATACCGCGCAGTTTATCAATTTTGTCATATTCGATTTCAGGGAACACCAGCTGATCTTTGAGACCGAGGGTGTAATTGCCACGTCCATCAAAAGCATTGGCCGAGACGCCTCGAAAATCGCGGACGCGTGGCAGGGCAATGTTCAACAACCGGTCGAGGAATGACCACATGCGGTCGCCGCGCAAGGTCACCTTCGCCCCAATCAAACGGCCTTCGCGCAACTTGAAGTTGGCAATGGCTTTGCGGGCTTTGGTGGTAACAGGTTTCTGGCCGGTGATGGTAGTCAGATCACCCACGGCCGCCTCGAGCGCCTTGGGATTATCCATGGCTTCGCCCAGACCGATATTTACCACAACTTTTTCGATATGCGGCACCTGCATTACATTCTTGAAAGTGAACGCCTTGAACAGCGCCGGGGCAATTTCCTTTTGATAACGTTCCTGCATTCTATTCATCATCCATACTCCACGGCTAATCAATCAACTGCTCGCAGCTTTTGCAAACGCGATGAGCGCCGGCCTCGTCCCGTTGAATTCCAATACGTACAGCCTCATTGCATTTCGGGCAAACCAGCATTACATTCGAAATATCAATCGGACCTTCAAATTGAATGCGGCCCGGATTGATATTGCGACCAGCTTGTGTCTGCGTTTGACGCTGGTGCTTGGTGCGGATGGCAATGCCTTGCACTACCACGCGATTTTCTTTCATCATGACATTGATGACTTCACCACGCTTCCCTTTGTCTTCGAGGCGGCCGCTGATTACTTCCACAGTATCGCCTTTGCGGATTTTTACTCTCATTCCAATACTCCTACAGCACTTCCGGTGCCAACGACACGATCTTCATAAACTGCTTATCACGCAGTTCGCGTGCCACAGGTCCAAAGATACGGGTGCCTTTCGGGTTCTGACCATCCGCATCCAAAAGCACAGCCGCATTGTCATCAAAGCGGATGTAAGAACCATCCTCACGTCGCCACTCTTTCTTCAGGCGAACGATGACTGCATGCACCACCTCGCTCTTCTTCACTGTGCCTTGTGGTGCAGCAGACTTTACGGTTGCTACCACCACATCACCGATATGCCCGTATCTGCGAGTCGAGCCTCCCATCACATGGATAACCAGAAGTTCACGCGCTCCACTATTATCTGCGACTTTCAATCGAGACTCGTGCTGGATCATGGTTTAATCTCCGGAGTTTCGGCCACGACATCAACAGTTGCAACAGCCGCGACGCCTGCATCGGCAGTCCGCGTCTCGCGTTTTACAACGGATTCAACAACCCAGCGTTTATCACGCGACATCGGGCGGGACTCGACAATCTGAACCTCGTCCCCAACCTGGCAACCGATCTCATCGTGAGCCTTGACTCGCTTACTGGAGTAAACAACCTTCTTATAAAGCGGATGACGAAACTTGCGGACAATTTCAACGACCACGGTCTTGGTCATTTTATTGCTTGTGACCTTCCCAACGATTCGACGACGATTGTTCATGCTTTACCTTCCGTAACGGCCAGGCCCGTCATTTCATGAAGAACGCTCTCCATGCGGGCAATATCCCGGCGCAAAATACGCAAACGGCTGGTGTCTGTCAATTGACCCGTCACCTGCTGAAAGCGTAGTTTCATCAGTTCTTCGCGAGCATCAGAGATCTTGGAGCGAATTTGTTCCGCAGACATTGCTCGGATTTCTTCAGTTTTCATTCTTTACCCTCCTGCCTCGTGACTGCTCACAACTTTGGTTTTGATGGGGAACTTATACTGTGCACCCTTTAGTGCCGCCAAAGCCTGATCAGCAGGCAATCCGCCAACCTCAAACATAATTCGACCCGGTTTGACTACTGCAACATAATATTCGACGCCGCCTTTCCCGGAACCCATGCGGGTCTCAGGTGGACGATGAGTATACGGTTTGGCTGGGAAGATTCTAATCCAGACTTTGCCGCGCCGCTTCATTTCACGAACGATGACGCGTCGAGCTGCCTCGATTTGGCGCGCAGTAATCCAACCCGGTTCGAGAGCCATAAGCCCAAACTCTCCGAACGAGACTTCCGCACCACGCAATGCCTTGCCCTTCATTCGGCCGCGCATCGTCTTTCGCCACTTAACACGTTTTGGCATCAACATAGTAATAACCTCATTCCAAACAGACACTTATTCGCTGACGTACACGCCTTCAGTTGTCGTCTCTGCTTTTTCCTGTACTTCTTCTGGAACTGCTTCACCCTTATAAATCCAAACCTTCACACCGATCTGACCATAAGTAGTCAACGCCTCGGTCTTGGCAAAATCAAGATTGGCCCGCAAAGTTTGCAGTGGGACGCGGCCCTCGCGCAACCAAACATCGCGCGACATTTCCGCACCACCCAAACGTCCACCGACCATGATCTTGATACCTTTTGCTCCCTGACGCATGGCTTGCTGAATCGCACGCTTCATTGCGCGGCGATAAGCAATACGGCGTTCCAATTGGTCGGCGATATTCTTGGCTACCAGTTGTGCGTCAGTATCCGGCGAAGTAACTTCTTTCACATCGAGATCAATCTTCTTGCCAACCAAAGCTTCTAGCGCAACGCGGATTTTCTTAATCCCTTCGCCTTTACGGCCAATCAGAATACCCGGCTTTGCAGTATGAATAGCTACGCGAATCTTGCCAGGAAATCTTTCGACATCTACGCGCGAGATGCCAGCCTTGCCATTGGTAAGCATTTCAGGCAACTCACCGCGCAGTTCGCGCACGCGCGTATTGGCTGCGGCGCCGCCTTTGGATGTGCCGCCCAATAACAAATAACGGATGGCGAAATCCTGATGCAATTGCTCGCGATAGGTTTTGCCTTCTGCAAACCAACGTCCTTGCCACGGTTGATTAATTCCAAGGCGCATTCCAATTGGATGTACTTTGCGACCCATAATTTCTTAAGTCCTTTCCTTAAGACCCGCGCTCACGCAGGACCACAGTGATATGCGACTGGCGGCGCATTATCGGCTTGAAGCGGCCACGCGCACCAAACCTGCGCCATTTACGAGTCGGCGCTTCGTTTGCAAAAATCTGCGCCACATACAGATCATCGCGGCTGACGCCAAAGTTTTCTTCCGCGTTTGCTACTGCAGATTCAAGCAATTTTAGAATATCTACTCCAGCCCGCTTATTGGCAAAGCGAAGAGACTGGAGTGCCTCATTTGCGTCCATGCCGCGTATGGTATCAATCACGAGGCGAACCTTCTGGGCAGATTGAGGCAAGAAGTTTAATTCAGCACGAATATCATGAGGCATGGATTAACCTCCAGCCGCTGGTGCCGGCGCAGCGGGTGCGGCAGCAGCCCTTTCTGCCGCAGCCGCGTGACTGCGGAAGGTTCGGGTCGGAGCGAATTCACCCAAGCGGTGACCCACCATATTTTCCGTGATATAGATCGGAACATGACGTCGTCCGTCATGGACGGCAATCGTATGCCCAACCATCTGCGGAAAGATCACGCTTGCGCGGCTCCAGGTGCGAATCACTTTCTTCTCACCTTTTTGATTCATCGCCTCGATGCGTTTAAGCAGTTTGGGTTGAATATATGGACCTTTTTTAAGAGAACGAGACATAATTACCTTTTACTCTCAGCGCCTAACGATTGGTCTTACTGCGGCGGCGCACAATATACTGATCCGTCTTCTTATTGCGGCGGGTTTTCTTTCCAAGTGTTGGCTTGCCCCACGGACTCTTTGGTCCGGCAAGACCGATAGGCTGGCGGCCTTCACCACCGCCATGTGGATGATCGCGCGGACTCATGGCAGAACCACGCACGGTCGGACGAATTCCCAAGTGACGTTTGCGTCCGGCTTTGCCTAACTTGATGTTGCTATGATCCAGATTGCCAACAGTGCCGATCGTTGCATAGCAAACCTGGCGGATCAAACGCACCTCACCGGATGGCAGGCGGATCTGGGCAAAATCGCCTTCTTTGCCTAACAGCTGAGCTGAACCTCCCGCGGTGCGGACAATCTGTCCGCCTTTGCCTTCCTTCAGCTCGATATTATGAATGAGTGTGCCCACCGGGATATTCGAAATCGGCAGAAAATTGCCGGTGCGAATTTCCGCATTAGGTCCGGACATCAACGTATCGCCAACTTTCAGATCAAGCGGCGCAATGATATAGCGCTTCTCACCATCAGCATAATTCAGCAGAGCTAAGCGAGCTGTGCGATTTGGATCGTATTCAATCGCGGCAACTTTGGCAGGAATGCCGCGCTTCTCGCGTTTGAAATCCACAATTCGCACGAGACGCTGATTGCCCCCACCGCGATGCCGTACCGTGACGCGACCATAAGCGTTGCGTCCGCCATGTCGACCAAGCGAAACTGTCAGCGAGCGCTCGGGAGTGGATTTGGTTATTTCTTCGAAAGTGTTGCCCGTCATCCCGCGTTGGCCGGGGCTTGTGGGTTTATATTTTTTAACAGCCATTACTTCACCCCTTCAAAGATCGGGAGGCTCTGACCCTCTGCAAGGGTTACCACTGCCTTCTTGAATCCGGACTTTCGTACTAGCAGGCGGCGTGATTTTGCGCGGCGCCCGCGCTTGGCAGCGGTATTGATAATATTGACGCGCACCACGTTTACATCAAACATCAATTCAACCGCATCTTTTACCAAAGTACGATTTGCATCTTCCGCGACCTCGAATGAATACTGATTCAGTTTTCCGGAAAGATAACTGGATTTTTCAGTCACGAGAGGACGATGGAGCACTTCGTAAATAGTCGTCATGGCCTACTCCTTCCCCAAGTGCGCCGACAATGCATCGAGAGACTTCAGCGGCAGAACGACTTTCTCGAAGCCGATTAAATCACGAATATTCAGATAAGAGACCAGCATAACTTTGGCATCGGGAATGTTGTTCGTTAGGCGCGTCACATCGTCATATACTGCATCTTTGACTGGCAGGAGCAATAACGCTCGCGCGCTGCCGACCAGTTGATTCAACGCGGCGGCCATCGCTTTCGTTTTTGTCCCATCCATTTTGATTTCGTCTACCACGACAATCCCTGACTCCGCCGCCTTTACCGTAAGCGCCGAACGAAGCGCGGCCAGACGCATCTTCTTTGGCATGGCTTGTGTGTACTTGCGAGGATGTGGCGTATGAATACGTCCACCGCCTACCCACTGCGCAGCAATCGTCGACCCCTGGCGGGCGCGGCCGGTCCCTTTTTGCTTCCACGGCTTGCGGCCACCCCCAGCAACTTCATGCCGCGTCTTGGTCTCATGTGTACCGAGGCGGGCATTGGCCATCTGGCGCTGATACGCTTGATGCATCAGGTCCACATTCACTTTGGCTTCAAAGATCATTGCAGGCAAATCCACCTGCTTGACCTTTTCGCCTTGCATGTTAAGAACATCTACTTTCATAATCTATTCTTCCTGTTTCCTCAGCGCCTACTGCTTACGAGTCTCGTTCAACACGACAAGACTTCCTTTGCCGCCCGGCACTGCGCCATTCAGACCAATCAGGTTACGTTCGGCATCCACCATCACGACTTTGAGATTTTGAGCCGTGACTCGATCAGATCCCATATGACCAGCGCGGCGTGAACCGCGATAGACGCGGCCCGGGGTCGTACCCGACGAATTCGAACCTGGTGCACGTTCGCGGTCAGAGGTTCCGTGTGTTGCATCCATTCCGTGAAAATGGTGCCGTTTGACAACACCCGCAAAGCCTTTGCCTTTGCTAATGCCAACCACATCTACGCGCTCGCCGACTGCGAATGTGTCGACAGTCACTTTATCACCGAGGTTGACATCAGGGGTCTTTGTGCGAAATTCGCGCAGGAAACGAAGAGGCGGGATTTTATTGACTGTGAAATGCCCCCGTTCGCCATTGCTTAAGCGCTTGGGATGAACTTCCGAAAAGCCCAATTGCACGGCAGAATAACCTTCCTTCTCCGGCTTGCGAATCTGTGTAACGTAACATGGCCCAGCTTCGATGAGCGTCACAGGATATGCGATGCCTTGATCATCGAAGATCTGGGTCATGCCGATCTTCTTGCCAATCAGCCCTTTTAACATGGTCAATTTTTCTCCTTCAAAAGTTTTGCGAGACTGTCAGGCCGGGCTTGGTCTGCATCATCTCCGGGCGGCTCAGTAAGCACGGCTGGTGCGAAGCAAATGTGTTGGTCCGCTACAACCCGGCTCTTGCGCCGTCGAAGCATGATCCATAATTACGGATCATGAATTATAGGTTATATCTTGATTTCAATATCTACACCCGCAGGCAAATTGAGTCGCATTAACATATCAATTGTCTTTGAGTCCGGGTCCAAAACATCAATCAAACGATTGTGTGTTCTGATTTCGTAATGCTCATGAGAGTCTTTATCTATAAAAGTTGAGCGCCGTATTGTAAATCGTTCTATCTTAGTTGGCAAGGGTACAGGGCCAACTACATGGGCACCAGATCGTTCGGCAGTTTCAACAATCCGCTTCGCGGATTGGTCGAGGACACGATGATCGTAAGCTTTAAGACGGATGCGAATCTTTTGTTTAGCCATTTTTTATTCCAGAATTTTGGTAACGACGCCAGCACCGACCGTCAAGCCGCCTTCACGTATGGCAAACTTCGAGCCCTGCTCCAACGCCACCGGCACAATCAACTCCACCGTCAGGTTCACATCATCCCCCGGCATCACCATCTCGACCCCTTCAGGAAGTGCGATGTTCCCCGTCACATCCAAGGTCCGAATGTAAAACTGCGGC
>Ga0335081_10003509_pt1 | contig 24709 bp, 29 predicted proteins | sample Lox_Sample_35_FD_206713 | JGI IMG/M metagenome (GOLD analysis project Ga0335081, IMG submission 206713) | Soil microbial communities from Loxahatchee National Wildlife Refuge, Florida, United States - Lox_Sample_3.5 | ecosystem: Environmental > Terrestrial > Soil > Wetlands | place: USA...
TGCCGCGGCGGTCTTTTGAAAACGGGCGGCAGGTATCGGGAGAGACGACACGCATGGCTTCCCAGGCTTTCAGAATGCCGAAGCTGAAAGGGGCCTCGCTGCCGCCGGTAATCGCCAGGTCGGTGATACCGCTGCGGATCATCCAATATGCCTGACCGATGGCGTGAGCGGCCGAGGAGCAGGCGGTGGAAATGGTAAAACTCGGACCCGTGACGCCAAACTCCATGGAGATGTGGCTGGCGCCGGCGTTGGCCATGGTTTTGGGAATGGTCAGCGGATGAACCCGGTTGTGTCCCAGCTTGTAGACTTCCTGGAAGCCAATGTCCTCGGTGCTCTGCCCGCCCACGCAGGAGCCGGTGATGATAGCCGTTGTTTCGCGGAGCTCCGGCGTCCACTCAACGCCCGCGGAGGCCACGGCTTCGCGCGCCGCGATGACGGCAAACTGGGCAAAGCGGTCGATAAAGTCGGCGCGGCGGTCTTCGAAGTAGGGTTGGTGGGTGTACCCACGGACCTCGGCGCCGTTTTGAAAGCGCAACTGCGAGCAATCGGTAGATTCGATCGGACCAATTCCGGAGCGGCCCTGGCACAGGGCGCGCGCCACTTCGGGGACGCTCCGCCCCAGAGCGCAGATGGCGCCCATCCCTGTGATCGCGACGCGCCGCATCTATTGGCTGGCCGCCGTATCGGCGGCTGGGGAGGTTGCGCCGGCCGGCTTTGCGGCTACCAGCTTCTCCACTCCTTCCGCCATCTGGCGCACGTTGCGCACGTGGCGGACTTCGTCGTCAGGAATCGAGATGTCGAACTCATTTTCCAGCGCGAACAGAATTTCCACCGCGTCCATGGAGTCGATGCCCAGTTGCACGAAATCGCTATCAATGGTCACTTGATCGAGGGGAATTCTCTTGGAAGCGGCGATCACTTTGAGGACGCGCGCGGTAATGTCATCGGGCATATGTCAGTTGGCCTACCGTTTCAAACCTAAATCCCTGGTCGAGCAACAGAGGAACCAGGCGCCGGACGGCTTCCACGGTTACTGCAATATCCGGCTGTGGACGCAATTCGCGTCCATCGTGAAGACAGACAATGGCGCCGTTGGAGACTCCATTGGCAACGCGGCGCACCACCGCATCCGGCTTCAGCTTCCAATCATAGCCGATTACGGTCCACATCACGCCCGTCAGGTTCAGGCGGCGCTGCGCCTCACCCACTCCGAACCATCGCACTCCGTAGGGGGCTCGAAACCACCTGGGCCGGACGCCGGCATGTTCCTCAATGGCCTCCTGCCCGAGCCGCAGTTCCTGTTCCATGAATTGCAGCGAGCGGAAGTAGAACGGGGGATGGGAATAGGTATGGTTTTCGATGGCATGACCGGCATCGCGGACGGCGCGGGCGATCTCGGGAAGCCGCTTCACGTTGGCACCACATTGGAAAAACGTAGCCTTCACGCCGTGGCGGCCGAGCACTTCCAGAATCTGCGGAGTGCTCTCGCTGGGGCCGTCGTCGAAGGTGAGGGCTAGCACCCGGCGGTGCGCGGCGCCACGCCACACTGACGGGCCAAAAACCTGCGAAGCGCGTCCGCGCACCGCCCAAGCCAGGAAGGCGGATGCCACGCACACACCGGCGCCAGAGGCTATCTCGAGGCTACGCTGGCGCTGGAACTCCATGGAACTTTCTATTGTAACCACGGCGTCAGAAAGGGCAGTGGGCGGGGGCTGGTAACCGGAAGAAGCAGGGGTAATCACGGGCACCAACGCAGCAACGACCGCGCCAGGTCGCTTGCTTTGATGGGTTTGGCCACGAAATCATCCATGCCAGATTCCAGGCACGCTTCGCGCGCGGTGCCGGAAGCGTGGGCCGTCAGCGCGATGATGGGAATCCGGGGGTGGATGCGCGTTCGGATCTCCTGCGCGGCGGTGTATCCGTCCATTTCCGGCATGCTGCAGTCCATGAAGATGGCCTCATAGGGAATGTTTTCCGCCATGGCTACCGCTTCGCGGCCATTGGACGCGATGTCCACGCAGCAACCCAGTTTTTGAAGAATCAGGGTGCTCAGTTTCTGATTGATGACATTGTCCTCGGCCAACAGGATGCGCCTCAGGCGCGGTGAGAGTTCTTCGGTGGGCGTTTCGATAGCAGGGGGTTCGATCGGAGCGATACCGGTGGCAAAGCAAAGTGGCAGCCGGAACACAAACTCCGATCCGCGGCCGGGCTGGCTGGTGACGGTAACGGTTCCCCCCATCAGCTCGGCGAGCTGCCGCGAGATCGCGAGCCCTAACCCGGTGCCCTGATGTTTTCGGCTCATCGAGGAATCCAGTTGCGTAAATTTGCAGAACAGAAGCGGCAGCTTGTCCGCGGGGATTCCGATTCCCGTATCCTTCACCGCGATGTTGAAGACGGCGCCGCCGTCGACTGCCTTCAATAGCGAAACTCGCAACTCGATCGATCCCTCGGCGGTGAATTTGATGGCGTTGCCCACCAGGTTCAGAACAACCTGACGTATGCGGCCGGCGTCGCCTAGAACGCGCGGGCATGCGGGGGCTGGCTGAAAGCAATATGCCAGGCCTTTAGCGCGGGCCTGCGGCGCCATCAATTCGCTCACCTCGGCCAGACAGTCGCCAATATCAAACACGGAATTCCTGATTTCGAGACGGCCCGCTTCGATTTTGGAGAAGTCGAGAACATCGTTGATTACGACGAGCAATGCTTGCGCGGATTTCGCAATCGTCTCGCCAAAGTCCCTTTGCTCCCGGCTCAGTGACGTATCCAGCAGAAGATCGGTCATGCCGATGATGCCGTTCATGGGAGTCCGCACTTCATGACTGATTTGGGCCAGGAATTCACTCTTGGCGCGGTTGGCTGTCTCCGCCTGTTGTTTGGCTCGCTCCAATTCTGCGGTACGCTGGGCGGCCTCCGCCTCGGCCCGTTTCCGCTCGCTGATGTCCCGGGCCACGCCCAGAATGGCAGGCTTCCCCTGGTACTGGAAGAGACGAGCGCTGATCTCCACCGGTATGGTCGAACCGTCTTTGCTTACGTTTACTGCTTCGAAAAGGCCGGAGCCGTATTTGATTACGTCCGCGGTTCTCTGTTCCCGGAGCGCGGCATGTTCGGGGGTATCGACTGTCTCGATTTTCTGATCGAGCAGTTCCTCCAAACGATAGCCCAGGCGGCGGCACATCACCTCATTGGCCGCGAGGAGGCGGCCCGTAAGGTCCATGATGACCATGCCGTCGTTAGCATTCTCAAACACCGTGCGGAACTCCATTTCCGTCCGTTTCCGTTCCGTAACGTCGCGCACCAGGACGAGGATATCGCGGTCTTCAAATGGCACCAGCCGGGTTTCATAGTGGCGTTGACCGTCTTCGGAATTCACGCTGTACTCGATGGTCGCGGCGGATCTGGTTTCACGCACGCGCTTAACGGAATCGCGAAAGCGGGCCACCGTTTTGGGGTCTGTTTCGTGGGAGGATTCGATCAACGCACGCACCGATGGCGGCACAGGCGCCGAACTGCTCCCAATCAAATCCGACACGGCGCCATCGGCATCGAGCCGAAACAGGCAATCCGGCAGCGCATCGAGTACGGCTCGCAACTCAGAGTTCGCCCGGAGCAACTCCTCCGAACTGAGGTTGAGGGCGCGCTCCACCATCTCTCGATGCGACTCGAAATCCTCGTAGGCCCGCTCTACGGCGTTGAGAAAGGGCTGCCAGTTCTCCGGGACGGGAGTGGCGCCTCCGAAGAACTTCGCCAGTTGCCGCTCGAGCAAGCTGTGAGCCCGGCTCATACCGCCTATTGCTCCGAGAGCGTGGTCACGGTCATGGTCTGGTTGTAGAGCCCTGCTTGCGCGCTATCGGCCAACCCACTAATCTCGCCGTAGGAGTAGAAACCGGTCATGACGGTTTGGCTGCCGAAGACCTGGCGCAGGCCTTCCAGCTCCTCTTCCGTCTGCTGGCCCAGAACGACCTTGCGGCCGAAGCAACTGACCACAATGGAGAGCTCTGCGGGCGAGCCCAATCGTTGCTGACTGAGCTCAGCAGCCGACAGCGCCCCCTCCACAAGGTGCCCGGCGTTACCCACGAGGAATCGGGCATGCGCGCCTTCGGCAATTTTGCAGTCGAAAGAAAGCCCGCCCTGGGCTTCGTCGATCCCCACGATTACGCGCACTTGCCACGGCTCATTTTCGTTGGCGCGGAGCCCCAACGGAAATCGGAGGGCACTGAACGGCAGGCTCTTGGCGTGTTCCCCGAGGTACTGTTTGTACAATTCCAGCGCGGAGTGTCCGTCCAGTTCACAAATGGTTACGTTGCTGCACCTGGTGATACGGCGATCCGGGCCGAAAGGACGCCAACCGCCACCCGCGCCAGTACCGACTCTCAATCTTGGACCGTAGAATCCGAGGGCCCCGATTGCCGGGCCGTCCGGTTTCCCGCCGCACCAGACCGAACTGCCGTGGACCTGACCGCCCGCGCCGGCAAATCCGCCGGAGGCAGTCACACCAGCAGGCAACGCCGAGTTGATGCCGCACACCAGGTCGCCGCCATTCAGATAATTGCCGGGCGCAAGAAGCAGTACATGGCGCAGGCCCTCCGGGGGAAGCGAAGAGATGGCCTGGACTGCGCCTGCGAAGCCCTCGCTCGGGCCGTGGAGCGCTGACTGGCCCGCCGCAACCCATGTGTGCTCGAAAGCGATGGCCGTGATCGATAACATTCCATCGCTCAGCGTGGTTCCTTGAATATCTCCCGCCGTGCTGCAGCCGAATATTTGCGCGTTCGGATAGAGCTGGCTGACGGACCCGAGGCATTCTTCCGCACTTTCCACCGTGACATCACCGAATGCCAGCACCAGCTGAGCAGATGAACCGAGAGCACCGGGCAGTTTCGCCCCCCAGCCGTTCGCCGGCGACCATTGACACTGTTCGCAACGCATTTCGACGGGCCACTCCTCAGGGCCTCAATCCGCTTATCGGACTGATGCTGCGTGCCTTGAGATCAGATTCGCAGAGGCTCGGAGCAGATCGGTGAAATGCGGGGCAATCTATTGATTCTAGGCCTTTTGGGCGCGCTCGCGGACGTTGAATTCCAGCTTCCAGCGGCGGCCGTCGCGGGCGACGCACCACAGTTGGAGGACGCCGGTCTCGGTAACCACGGTTTCAAACGAAACGGGCAGCACCTCGGACGAACTCTCACCGGCCGGAAACGCTACTTCCATAGGCGCCAGTTCTTCCAATTCGTCACCGACATCTTCGATCAGGTCGCCCGCCTGGTCGTTCTTGCGCACGGCCGAGGTCAGAAAACGGAACTCAGCGGGTTGCCCTACCACGAGACCGAACTCGCGGCCGGCAAGACGCACGTTAGTCCCTTCCTCCATGCCGAAAGGCGCCACGGTGAGAGCTTTCAACGGCGCAGCGAAGCCGGGGACCGAGGGCATGGCGCTCTCAATGCCGATATAGTATGTGCGCGGCACACCGCCGCGGATGCGCACACCGTGGCCGCGCCGCGCCAGACCGTAGTACGCTGCGCCGCGCGATACGGCGTGCATGAGGTCTTCGCCGCTCAAGGGCTCTACCGGCGCCATGCCTTCTTCGGCAAGCCAGGAATTGAGCGTGGCGATGACTCGCTCGCGCACCATCGCGGCATTCAGGACGCCGCCGTTGAAAAGTACGTGCGTGGGACAGGCCAGCCCGCTGGGGCCGCGGCGCACCGTGCCATGTTCGGTGGCGGACGCCTGCTGCCGGAGAAATTGCGCCATCTGTTTGGTGACTGCGGCGTCCGGGGCGTACGGCAGGCCGATTTCCTGCAAGCCCGCGCGCCGTTGGCGGACCGGCATCTCGGTGCTGGGAACGGATGGGAAAAAGCCTTCGAGCATCACGCTCTCGATATCGGCACGCCGAAGTGTCGCCTTAATCGTGCCACCCACCAGGCCGCTGCCCTTGCCCAGAATCGTGACGGGGAGCTCTTTGGCGGTCGAGCCGGGCTCCAGCAGCTTTTCCTTCGCGATGCGGCAATTGCCCCACAGCGTCTGCATTTGCCGCGAATCCAGACGCGAGCCCTTTTCGGCGAGCCGCTGAGAAACCGTGACCGCCAGCGCCAGATCGATATTGTCGCCGCCCAGCAGGATATGCTCACCCACCGCCACGCGGTTCAAAGCCAGTTCGCCCTCATGCTCGGTAACCGCAATCAACGTGAAGTCCGTGGTGCCGCCGCCGATATCCACCACCAGGATCAGGTCGCCCATCTGGACGCGGTCGCGCCAGTCGGGGTGCCGCTCGATCCAGGCATAAAACGCGGCCTGCGGTTCCTCCAGCAGGGTGAGGTTCTGATACCCGGCCTGCTGCGCGGCTTCGAGCGTCAATTCGCGCGCTACCGCATCGAACGACGCCGGCACCGTGACCAGCACCTCCTGCTGCGCGAAGGCCGTCTCGGGTTTGTGAAAATCCCAGGCTTCGCGCAGATGTTCCAAATAGCGGCGGCTGGCTTCCACCGGTGAAATCTTCTCGATACCCTCGGGAGCGCGGAAAGGGAGCAGGGGCGCGGTGCGGTCCACGCCGGAATGCGAGAGCCACGATTTGGCGGAGGAGACCAACCGCCCGGCATTTTCCGCGCCGCGTTTCTGCGCTAAGCGCCCGATGACGAACGTACGCTGCGCATCCCACGGAAGCGCCGTGGTTCCAGCCGGGAAATCCGTGGCGCCAGGCAGGTATAGAAATGACGGCAGCAGATCCTGCTCGCGCACTTCACCCGGATTTTCGAGCTGCGGAATGGCGCACGTTTGCACATTGGCCGGCGCGAAGCGATCCGAATCCGGCCGAATCTCCGCATACGAGAGTGCCGAATTCGTGGTGCCGAGGTCGATTCCGATCACATATCGGGCAGGCACCTGCTTCACTCGACCTCGAGTTCCGCCGGCGCCAGAATCGACGCGTCCTGTCCGGCCGCAAGCGGGGGCAGATCGATCGTCGCCGCATGCCATCCCTTATGCCGCAACGTGCCGCCCGCGGGTGGAGTGGCGGGCACGTTGCCGACGAACTTCACCACGTTGGGATCCTTGCTGAGCGCTTGTGTAAACGTGCCTTCCACGCCATCGATCACCGGCTGGAGCTTCACGTAGCGGGCGAGGGAATCGCGGCACTGGTCGTGCATTTCACGGACGGCGGCGCCGACTTGGTCGTCCGAGTAAGCGGTCAAGTCTTCCATCAGGAAGTCGAGAAGGCGCGCATCCCGCTGCAAGATGGCGAGAATTTGCAGAGCTCCATCGGAGGTTTTGACGGTGGGCGCGCGCGGCGGAGTGGAGGTCTTCAGGTCAGAAACCGCTGCCGGAACGCGCTTGCTGAGACCCAACCCACTCTGAACACTTTCAGAAAGCTGTCCCTGAAACAGGATGTTAAAGAACGAACGGAACGCGAGTAGAATGCGGTTCAAGGTAGCTCCAAGCAACTAGTGGTCTGCGTCATCCGTGGGGCAGACCGTCGTCTTTCGCGGTCTGCCGGGGTGTGCGAAGCGCGCCCTCGCGGCGCTGTGCGGCGCCGGCAGACGACAGAAACCGATCGTCTGCCCCACAGAGTGAAACTGCATTCTGTATGACGCACAACACTAGGATATAAGATGTTACCGCGGACGGATCAACGTCACTTCCCGTAAACGCGCCAATTGCCGTTGCGCGATCTCCGCCCACGCCCCCGTATGATCCAGCTTGAGATACCGCTTCCAGTGATGCACGGCCTTGAGCGTGTCGCCGGTGCGCTCGCACAGCAACGCCAGGTTGAAATGCGCGTCGGCATAATGCGGGTTTAGCGCCAAGGCGCGCCGGTAGTGATCGAATGCTTCGTTCAGGCGGCCCTGCTCGTCGTACAGGTTTCCCAAATTGAACTCGGCCAGGGGGTAACTGGGATCGGCGGTAACGGCGTCCTTGTAGTATTTCTCAGCGTCGGTGAAACGCCGGTCGCGATAGTAGATGGTGCCTAGGTTGACCAAAGCGCCGGCCGCGTGCGGGTTCAGCTCCACCACTCGCTTGTATGCCTCGATCGCTTCTTCAATTGGCGCCCCGGTCTCTTCGAGGTCCAGACCCTTTTGAAACCAGTTTTCCGACTCGCGCAGCGGATTGGCCACGCGGGGGCGCTGCGGAATCGTCTGGATCGACCCCAATTCGGAGGCTTCGAAGTCGATCAGGATCTGACCGGTGAGCGCCTCCATGCGGTGGCCGGCCACTTGGACGGCGATCTTTCTACCGTTGGAGAGGATGCGCAGCTCGGAGAGAGGCTCCCGGACGCCTTCCAGCTTGCGGCGCAGCGAGTCGACGGCTTGCGCGATCTGGCGCGAGCGAAACCCTTTGCCGCGCAATTCGACGATGGTGCGGATGGCGATGAGATCGGAAAACGAAAAGGACTCCAGGCGGGGCAACAGGGAATCCCGTTCCCAGGCGCGCAGATTCCTCTCGCTGAGGCCGAACTGGCGGCGCACCTCGGCACGCGAATAGGACTGCTGCTGGATTTTCGGGTGCACGCGAGACTATTTTAACGTGCGAGGGACCAGTTGGCGATTTACTTTATTTCGAAAAGTACTTGAAGGCTGTCGGGATTTCATCGTATGATGGGTTCGTGGCCTCCATTCGACCGATCCGCCCGCCTGCTCCCAAACCCGTGGAACTCGAAGCCACGGCCATGGACAACCTGCGGTACATTCGCCGGACCATGGAGCGGGCCGGTTCGTTCACGGCGGTGCCTGGCGCGGGCGGCGTCTTAATGGGCGTAACGGCTCTGGTTGCGGCATGGATGGCTCAGCGGCAGTTGGATTCCGCCCGCTGGCTCGCGGTGTGGGTGGCCGAAGCGGTATTGGCGTTGCTGATTGGAATCGCGGCGGCCGCGCGGAAATCGGCTCATGCCAACATGCCGCTGCTTTCTGCGCCGGGTCGAAAATTTGTGGCGGCTTTTGTGCCGTCGATGGCGGCTGGCGCGCTGCTGACTTTTGTCTTGGTCCGAGCGGGAGCGTTCTCGCTTCTCCCCGGAATCTGGATGCTCCTGTATGGCGCGGGAGTGGTCTCGGGCGGCGCGGCTTCGGTGAAGATCGTGCCCATCATGGGCGCGTGTTTCATGGCTATGGGCGCGGTGGGCGTACTGGCGCCGCCGGGCTGGGGGAATCCGCTGCTGGCGGCAGGCTTCGGCGGCCTTCACATCGCCTTCGGGCTGGCCATTTCGGTGAAATATGGCGGGTAGAACCAATCCGGCGCGCCGCGAGCGTAAGCTGCCATCCGGCCCCATCGGCGACGTCCTGGCGGGCGCGCCGAAGCTCGACCGGCTGATTCACGAAAGGCTGCGGCTGGGTATTCTGAGCGCGCTCTCGGTGAACGAATCGCTGACCTTCAACGAGCTGAAGAAACTGCTCGACACCACGGACGGCAATCTCAGCGTGCATGCCCGCAAGCTGGAAGAGGCGGGCTACATCGGCTGCACCAAATCGTTCGAAGGCCGCATGCCGCGCACCGACTACCGGCTCACCGCGGCGGGCAAGCGTGCGCTCGAGCGGTACCTGGACCACATGGAAGCGCTGATCCGCGCAATGCGCGAGAAATAGCCGATCTTTTATGGCATCTGGTTTTTCATCGGAGACTGCTCTGCATGTCGCCATCATCATGGATGGCAATGGCCGCTGGGCGTTAGGACGCGGTTTGCCGCGAGTGGCCGGACACCGCGCCGGCGCCGAAGCCGTGCGGCGTGTGGTGGAGGCGGCGCCGGATCTCGGCATCGGTGTGTTGACGTTGTTCGCTTTCTCCGCGGACAACTGGCGGCGCCCCGCTGCGGAAGTGACCGCGCTGATGAAGCTGTTCGCGCAGTTTCTGGCCTCGGAGACCGCGCGCTGCATCGAAACTGGCGTGCGGCTCGAGGTGATCGGACGCCGCGACCGTTTGGAGAAGCCCTTGAACCAAGCCATCGCGCGCGCCGAGGCTTTAACCGCCGATGGAAAGCGCCTGCTTCTGCGCGTCGCCGTCGACTATTCTGGGCGCGAAGCCATTCTGCGGGCGGCTCGCGAGCTGCCTGCACTTTCCGGCGAGGCTCTCGCGGGAGTTCTGGGACCGCCGGTGGACCTGCTCATCCGCACGGGCGGGGAGCGGCGGCTTAGCGATTTCCTCCTCTGGGAGAGCGCCTACGCCGAACTGGTCTTTTCGCGCCGCATGTGGCCGGATTTCGATGCCAACGATCTCGAGGGCGCGGTGCTGGAGTTTCGCGGGCGGGAGAGGCGTTTTGGCGGCGTGCCGCCAACGGCCATAGCGCGCGAAGCGTGGTTGGACTGAAGTCCACGTTACCCTGTTATCGATGGGACGCTTCGCCGCCACGGCGCGATTCTACCAGCGGTACCGTGAGCCGTATCCGCCGGAATTCTTCCAGGCAGTCGCAAAACGTATAAGCCTTACCGGCCAGGAACGGCTGGTGGATGCCGCCTGCGGCCCGGCGCCTCTGGCGATCGGCTTTGCTCCTTTCGTGCGGTCTGCGGCCGGGGTTGATCCGGAACCCAGGATGATCGCGGCCGCCGCAATGGCCGCGGCTGAGGCACGCGTACACATCGAGCTGATCGAAGGGCGCATGGAAGAGGTCGGCGATCGGCTGGGCAACGTCGACGTGGTGACGATCGGGCGCGCGCTGCATTGGCTCCCGCGCCAACGAACGCTCGCGTTGTTCGAGCGGATCGTCGCCAAGAACGGATGGATCATCGTCGGCGGCTCGCTCCCATCGAGAGCTTCCATCAATCGCCCCGCGAAGGTCTTCTACCGAATCGTGCGCAAGTGGTCGCCGGAGCTTGCCGCGCACCGCTACCTGCTGAGCGCCGAGCGTTGGTTTGCCGGCTCACGCTTCCGGAAGGTTGGAGAGGTCGCTATCAAAGTGCGGCGCCGGATCACCATTGCCGACATGATCGGGCGGGCGTTTTCGCTATCCACCACTTCGCCGGCCAAGCTCGGCAGGAAGCGTCCGCAGTTTGAACAGGCGCTGCGCGAAGGATTGAAGCCGTTCGCCGCCGACGGCCTGTTATTCGAAGAGATCCGTGCCGGCGCAACCATCTTTCAGTGAGCTGTGGGGCCGGGCCTTCTGGCCCGCCGCCGGGCTTCTGCCCGGCGACCCGCACGATGGCGACCGCTCCCTTTGGTCGCGGCTCAGTAACGCCACTACCAGTTGCCGGGCCGCTCAGTGCCGTCCGAACCTGCGCCCGCCTCCGAACGAACGCGGCATAGACCGCGGAGCGGGATGAAAATGAGGTTCGGAGCGTGGCGCAACATGCGGCTCGCTCCCATGGCTGCCGAACAAACGGCCGCTGTGATCGGCCTCTGGCTCGCGGGCCGAGCGCGAAGCGTACGGCGAGTCGCGAAACGAGCCGCTCTTCGAAGCGTAGGGCGAGTCGCGGAAACCGCCGCTGTGCGCGTACGTGCTGCCGGAATAACGCTCCTGGGTCGCTGTGCCGTTGCTGCCGTACTTCGGCGCGCCGGCTTCGGCATCGCGTCCGTAATAGGTCTGGCCGCGACTGTGCCAATCGTGGTAGTCCTCCCACTCACCTCGGGGCAGCGGACGATAGCTGTGATTGAACAGCAGATCGCGCAGCAACGCATACTGGCCGTACCAAACCCAGAAGCTCTGCCCGTCGCGATGCTCCCAGTAACCATATTGGTTGGAACCTTGCGCCGGCGGCGCCATGTACGCAAATCCCGCTGGCTGGGCCACGTGCTCGGCCTCGGAATCGTACTTGCCGGTGGGCTTGTGTTCGATCGCCATGCCCAGGTCGTTCCGCATGGCATCGTAGGTGGCTGGTGAAACGTCCACCCACTTTTCGTCCGAAGTGGTCGCGCCCAGATGCGTCCGGACGGTACGGATTTTCTGATCGTAGGCGCGGGCGGAGCCGATGCCGCGCGTCTCCATGTCGACCAGCACCTTGTCCCAGGAATCATAAAGCTGGCCGGTGAGGGCTTTCAGTTGTTCCGATTTTTGCGGAAGCGCCGCGGCTGACGTATTCAGCTCATCGGCGGCGGAGAGCAATGCCCCGTAATCCAGACCGGAGACGTTCCCGCCTGTAGCTTCGCGGCGAGCTTCCGCGGTGGATTGCCACAGCGCGTCACTGCGCGGCACGACGCCGGTAACGTCTGCCAGACGCGCCGACAAGTCGGCTTTCTTCTCCGGCCAGTCGGTCTCCGCTTTTTCGACCACGGCCGTAAGTGGCGCAAAATCGAAACCATGGATGGCCTGATAGCTGCGCTCCATCTGCTGTACTTCGGCCGGCAGGTGCTGCTTGCGATCGAGCCAATGAGCTGCTTCCGTCTGTACGGCACTGGCTTGGTTCAAGGCGGCGGTGCGCAGATTGCGCTCGTGTGACAACAGGGCCAGGGCGCGCTGCTGATCGCTGCGATGGCCATTCTTTTCCAGCCGCGTCAGATCGTCGATATCGCCGCGGGCGGATTGGAGCTCATCGGATGCCTGTTGGAAGCGGCCGGGCCATTGTGCGGCGGCGGGGATACTGTGAAACAGGGCGGGTTCGGCCTGCAGTTCGCGGCCGACGGTTTCCTGCGCCGCCCGCACCTGGTTGGGCGCTGACGCAAGGGCGCTCCGCTCGGAGTCGATTTGCGCCCGGACACTACTCGGTAAATGGTCGAATGCGGTGATCCCGACGACGATAATCAGGGTCGTCAGTACGGCGGCTGACAGCCGCAACCCGGACTTACTCATGACTTCCCTCGGTAAACGGTGACATCGCTGGCGGGAACTTCAGCGTACAGCGCGACAGCGAACGGCTCGGCTTCCGGCTTGCGAATCACCAGCCATCGTTTGCCGGCCTGAAATTCCCAGTAGTACAACCCGGTGGGCTGCGTTTGATCGTCGCGCCAGGCCTTCACTTCGCGGCTGCGGCGATACATCCACACCTGGCCGTCGAATTCGAAAGAATCGGCGGTATTTTGACGCTCGTCCATTTGCGCGAGGTCATCTTCGGAAAGCCCCAGATCTTCCAGGGTGAGCTTGCGCGGGTCGTTCTCGACGCTCACTTCCATGTCTTCGTCGACCACCACCCGCAGGCTGACACGGCGCTCGCCGTGATACAAGCCGCTCAAGAGCGTCGAGCGGCGCGCGCCTAAATCGAAGCGGGTAGAGCGATCGACGGTGAAATCGAGATCGGTCATGTTGTCGCCCGCACCGGAGATCGACAGCACATCGCCCACACACGCATCGGTGGCCTTCAGGTTCGCCAGATCGGGTCCGGTTGCGGCCGCTGGCGTCGGAGATTTCTTAAACAGTTGCATAAGCACAATGACCAGGAGCGCGATCAGAATCGCGAGGATGAGTAGTGTAGACATGGAGGCTGGGCAGGCCACGAGCCTGCCCCACTAGGTCAAAGCTTCGCCTTCTCTCCGCTCGATTGCGCGATCGAGACCGACGAAGCGGGCGCGGCGAGCTCCTTCGGCACGGTCGGCGGCGGCGGCGGGGCGCCTTTCCGGCGCTCCAGCTTGAGCGCTTCCAATTCCGCATCGACGCTCTGGCCGCCCAATTGGGCAAATTGCTTTTCGAGGTCGTCATCTTTACCGGCGGACGCAAGCTCATCGAAAGCTTTGGCGGTAGCTTCTTCCTTGGAAACGGTCTCTTCAAAGCGGTTCAACGCGGAGAATGCATTATCCGCGCTGCCTACGCCAGCCATGGCTTCGGAAACCTTGCGCTGCGCCGCCGCCGCGTTCTTGCGCGCCACCAGCGTGGTCGCCGTGCGGTCGCCTTCGTCGATCTTGCGCTTCAGTTCGGCCACCTGCTGCTTCAGTTTTTCGCTGGTCTGCTGGGCGCTTTGCACGGATTGCTGCATGGACGCGACCTGTTTGTCGCACTCGGCCTTCTTGCCGAGCGCCTTGCGCGCCAGATCTTCGTTGCCGGCGTCCAGAGCCATCCCCGCGCGGTCCTTCCACTCCTGCGATTGCCGCACGTACTTCTGGTATTCGGCGTCCAGGCGATTGTAGTTGCTCATCGCCATGGCCGAAGCTTGCACCACCCGGTTGAGCTCGGTCCGCATGTCGGCCACGGTCTGCTTCACCGTCGCTTCGAAGGTGGCATCTTCCATCGCGTCGACGCCCCGATTGGCCTGTCCCCGCCCGACGCGGCCCAGGCGGCTGAAAAAATCGGCTAGAAATCCCATACGCTCGTTTTCTCCTTTTTAGGATTGCAGGGCGCTCAACAGGCGCCGCGCGCTCAATACGTCCACCAGCAGGAAATGCACGCAGGAAAGGATGTCGTCCTCATCTTCCGGTCCCATGTCCTGCAGCTTGCAGAAATTGTTCAGGGTCACGGCCACTTTGCCGCCACCCGCATCATAAACCTGAAAGTGCGAAGTGGAGATGCCGTTCGCGGCGTCCAGCATCTTCTGCATGATGTCCATGGTGATCGCAGCGCGCGGAACGACCGTGCAGGTGAGCGACAGGAACAGAATATCGCCCTGCAGCACCGCCTGCAGCGCGACTCCGCTCTCGACTTCTTTAATTCGCAAGGTGTCGGGCGCGGGTTCGGAAACCTCGTACCGGTTCTCCGCAAGCAGCGCGTGGATTTGACTTAAACGTGGAGTGGTTGTGGGTGCCATAACGTTTTTTCGATTCCTCTGCAGCATACGCAATGTGACGGGCCGGAGTTCCGTGATCGCCATGGGGTCATATTGCATATTGCAATCATGCTATTACGAATTGCAATGGATGTCAAGAGCCTGCTAGAAAGACTGCGTCCTGGCGCGAAGTTGTTCACGTTTCAACCAGTTAGCCAGAAATAAGGCGGCGATCACGAAGGCTGGAAGCGCAATCGTTGCCATCCACTCCAGCTTGATCGCCGGCGGGGGCAGCCGGCGCGGCAGCAACGTGACCACATACCAGGCGCCGGCCGCGGCGTAGATGGCCGCGCCCACCCATTCCCAGCGCCACGCCACCAGCAGCGCGCCGGTCAGAAGGAACGATGGAATCAGATGAATCGCCAGGGCCAGCAGCGTCTGCCAAAAGCCCAGGTTTTCTCGGAAAACGTCCAGCGCGAACAGGCTGAGAAAAGCGATGAACAAAATCGACAGCGCGCGGGGCAACCAGTATAAGCCCTGTTTCGAGAGACCAGTCATACTGCCTCCACCGACCTCTACGGACAGTATAAATGATTTCATATTTTAAGGTCTGTAACATTACATTAGCGTTACAGGCACCACGCGTTCATGACGATGGCGATCGCCGCTGCGGCCGCCGTCTCCGCGCGCAGGAGTTGCGGCCCTAACGATACCGGCTGCCACCCGGCCGCTGCCGCCTCTTGGCGTTCCGCGTCCGTCCAACCTCCTTCCGGGCCGGTCATCAGCGCCACGCCCGCCGGCTGCCGGCGTTCTGCGGGAAGAGAACTCAGAAGTGGCGGCGCAATCGTTTCTTCCAGGACGTAGCGATGGTCCGCGGCTTCCGTGAGAGCCTCCCGGAAACGAACCGCCGGTAGGATCTCAGGCACCCGTACCCGTCGCGATTGTTGGCTGGTCTCGCGGGCGATCCTTGCCCAGCGTTCCGAGCGTTTGCGCGAAGCTTCGCACAGGCCTTTCTCGCTTCGCGCCGCTTCCACTGGTAGAATCCGCCCGACTCCCAGTTCCGTGGCCTTCTCGATCATCCACTCGAAGCGGTCGAACTTGATCAGCGAGGCGATCAGCGCAATCTGCACCGGCAGCGATGGTGACGCAACCGGCTCGATCACGCGGAACACCACCCGTTCGCCTCGGGCTTCGGCGATCTCCGCCAGATAGGCGTTCTGGTTGTCGGAGATCTCGTAGCGCTGCCCGGCTTCCACCCGCAGCACACGCGTCAAGTGGCGCGCGTCGTCGCCGCGGAGCTCCGCCGCGCCGCTCTGGATCCGATCTACGAAGAATCTGCGTCTGGCCAAGTACCCGCCACCTTACAATACAAGTTTATGATCGCTCTGCTGCGCGGCGTGCTTCTCGAGAAGCATCCCAACCAGGCCATCGTCGAAGCCGGGGGCGTCGGGTACGACGTGACGATTCCCGTTTCCACCTTCACGCATCTGCCGAATGCCGGTGCGGAAGTCCGCCTGCGGATTCACACCCACGTCCGCGAAGACGCCCTGGCGCTCTACGGATTCCTGACTCAGGACGAGAAGGCGCTGTTCGAGAAGCTGATCGGCGTGAGCGGGATCGGGCCGACCCTGGCGGTGAAGATTCTATCGGGCCTCGCTGCAGCTGACCTCATCGGTGCGATCCGGCGCAGTGAAGTGGAGCGGCTGGTCCGCATCCCCGGCGTGGGCAAGAAGACCGCCGAGCGCATGGTTCTCGAGCTGCGCGACAAGCTTCCGGCCACCACCGGCCAGGAGCCCGAACCGGCAGCGCCGGCGCTTTCCGCCATCGACGAGGACGTACTCTCAGCCTTGCTCAATCTGGGCTGCGCGCGGCCGCAAGCCGAAGCCGCGGTGCGCAAAGCCAGGTCCGCAGGACCTTCCATCGACTTCGAGCCGCTCTTCCGCCGCGCTTTGGAACTGTTACGTTAAGTTAAGCTGGTAGCACATGTCCGACCGGCACGTGATTTCCGGCGATCTCCAGCCCGAAGACGCACAGTTCGAAGCCGGGCTGCGGCCGCGCCGGCTGGCGGATTTCACCGGGCAGAGCAAGCTCAAGGAAAATCTCTCCATCGCCATTCAGGCGGCCCGCTTGCGCGGAGAGGCCTTGGACCATGTGCTCCTCTACGGCCCGCCGGGTTTGGGCAAAACCACTCTGGCCACCATCATCGCCGAGGAAATGGAAGTGCCGATCACGGCCACTTCCGGACCCGTGCTGCAGAAGAAACTCGACCTCACCGGCATCCTTAGCAACATCCGCGCGCGGCAGGTTTTCTTCGTGGACGAGATCCACCGGCTGCTACCCGATGTCGAAGAGATGTTCTATTCGGCGCTGGAAGATTTCCGCGTGGATATTCTGGTCGGCACCGGCCCCGGAGCGCGCACGCACTCGTTGCCGATGCCGAAGTTCACCGCCGTCGGCGCCACCACGCGCCAGGGCTTGATCAGCGGACCGCTGCGCGGGCGGTTTGGTCTCGAACTACACCTGGAGCCTTATAACGTGGCCGAGCTCACGGTCATTGTGAAGCGCTCCGCGAAGCTGCTGAACGTTGAGGTCGAGGATGATGCCGCGGAAGAGATCGCGCGCCGGTGCCGTGGTACGCCGCGCATTGCGAATCGTCTGCTGCGCCGCGTGCGCGATTATGCCCAGGTGCGTGCCGATGGACGCATCACCAAGCCGGTGGCCCAGACGGCGCTCGATCTGTACAACGTGGATCACTACGGATTGGACGAGATCGATCGCAAGATCATGCGCACGATCCTGGTGAAGCACCGCGGAGGGCCGGTCGGTCTGAACACCATCGCAGCATCGATATCCGAAGAGCCCGACACCATCGAAGAGGTCTACGAACCCTATCTCATCCAGCTCGGGTTTTTGAATCGCACGCAGCGCGGAAGAGAGGCGACGGCGCTAGCCTTCGAATACTTCGATGTTCCACTGCAAGCAGGCCGGAGTGACCAGCCGGCGCTGTTTTAGCATGAAAGCGGACATGGAGTTCCGTGGGGTCGGGCCTTCCGGCCCGCAGCCGGGCTTCTGCCCGGCCCGCCGCACTCCGAACGAATCGCGAGGGCCATCTGCAATCATGGGGTCACTCCACTAGCGCATGAAAACGGTCTACCTCGGGCTCGGCTCCAACATCGGCGACCGCGAAAAGAACCTGGCGAGTGCACTGGAGCATCTCTCGGCGCCGAACTTGCGCGTGGCGCGCGTCTCTTCCATCTACGAGACCGAGCCCATCGATCTCACTGCGCAGCGCTGGTTTCTCAACCTGGTTGCTGAAGTCGAAACCGACCTGTTTCCCGTGCAACTGCTCACCCGTACCCTCAAAATCGAGCGCTCACTCGGCCGGGTACGGACCATCAAAAACGGCCCGCGCACGATCGACATCGACATCCTGCTGTACGGCAAAATAGTGATCCACAGCGCCACGCTGGAGGTGCCGCATCCGCGTATGGCAGAACGCCGCTTCGTGTTGGCGCCTCTCGCGGAACTGGCCCCCGAACTGCGCCATCCGCTCACGCACCGGTCCATCCGGCAGATGCTCGACGACGCGCCAGCGCAAGCCGTTCGCCGATTGCAGCAGGAACTGCCTGGCGGCGCATTACCCTGACGCCGCCGCTCCGGCCCCTCCTCCGATCCGCTGGGTTCGCAGCCCTTTCACCGGATGGGTCAACAACGTCTCCGCCGCTTTCAGAAACCGGGCGGTGTGCGGCAGCTGCGCGTGCAGTTCGAACGCGGCCTCATCCACCCACTCGGAATGAATCTCAAACAGGAACGGCTCGCGCAGCGATTCGAATACGTCGATTGCGAGGCAACCTTTTTCCGCCCGCGATGGTTCGTTCACGCGTAACAGCTCCTCGCGGAATTCCCGCTCTTTGCCCAGCCGCGGTTCAAACCGCACGAAGACATGAATGGACAAGCCGCACCTCCTGATTCACCAGTATGCCCCTGTGGGCGCTATCGGGCAGGTCGCTCAGCTTCCAGTTGCCGCGGAAAGCGGCCACTTTCCCGACTCTTTCGTCCATGTGGGTTGCTTCCGGATAGCTGGCATACGTCCAAGGGCGATTGTGCGCGGCGGCGCGTGAGTATATACTTTTCAAGACAGACTGGAGGATCAGATGGGTGCCACAAATCGATTGCGGTGGGCGGCGGTCGCGGCGTTATGGTGCGCGTTGCCCGCCATCGCGCATCATTCTTTTTCCGCGGAGTTCGACGCGGGCAAAACCGTGACCTTGCGGGGAGTTATCTCCAAAGTCGACTGGGTCAATCCGCACATCTGGGTCTATGTAGACGTTAAGGACGAGTCCGGAAAAACGACCACCTGGGCGCTGCAATCGCTGCCTCCGCTGTTCTACCGAGGCAGCGGATTGACCAAGGATGTGCTGATGAGCAACAAGCAGGAGGTGACCGTCACACTGAACCCTGCCAAGGACGGTGGGGACTCCGGGTTCATGATCAAGTTGGCTTATCCGGACGGCCATGTATTCAGCATGTCGCCGAAAGATGCCGACCCCAGTCTGCGGACGACGCAAAAATAGCGGCCGCTCGCGGAAACTGCCATCACGTTAGACGAAATATAGGGAGGAAATCATGCTATCCGAGATCGCGAATCACCGAACGCTCACGCGGGCCGCGCTCGCCGCGGTCATTCTGGCTTCGCCTATCGGCGCCTGGGCGCAAACCAACTACGCCGCGGAAGCCGCCAAAAATCCTGGCGCAGCCTCCCGGCCAACGCCACACCTGGCCGATGGACACCCCGACCTGAATGGCGTGTGGCACCACTTCTTCGGCATCGGCACGATTCAGAAGGTCGGCGACAGCTTCACGGTCGGCGGCGCGTTCAGTCCGAAGTCAGCCGCACTGTATGCCACTCCGCTGCGCGATCCCGAGCCGGAGTACAAATCCCAGTTCGTGGCCAAGGTGAAATCACTCAACGCCAACCAGGTAAAGGAAGATCAGACGCTGCATTGCATAGCGCCGGGCGTCCCGCGCTTGGGGCCTCCGCACCAGATCGTGCAGACGCCCAAACAGGCGATCTTTCTCTACGCCGACAACACCGGCAACCAATGGCGCGTGATTCCGCTCGACGGACGCCCCCATAGCACCGATCCCGAAACAGCCGCCACGTATAACGGCGACTCGGTAGGCCACTGGGAAGGCGACACGCTGGTTGTGGATGTGACCCGCCTCACCGACGAGACTTGGCTGGGAGACAACGGTTTGTTCCACAGCCGGAACCTGCACGTCATCGAACGGCTGCGGCGCGTGGGAGACACAATTCAGTACCAGGTGACCGCGGACGACCCCGAGGTTCTCCAGAAACCGTGGACTCTGTCGCGCACGCTAACGCTTCAGCCCGACGCACTCGAAGAGGCTGCACCCTGCGTCGATAAGGATGCCGGGCATTACGTCACGCTCGAGCATCACAACAACACCCGGTAGCGGCGCGCCAAGAAAAACCCGAGACACACCACATCGCGCCACGGCGGCTTCCCGGTGGTTGACGCGCTGGCCGTTTCCCGCCGGGAGAACTACTGCTTCTGGGCGCCTGCCGCGCCAGTCTTGCACGAGTTGCAGATCCCGTACGCCGATCCGTTCGCTTCGATAAAGCCACAGAGCTGCTGCATTCTGGCAACCTCTGTTGGGTTGAACGAAACGATCGAGAAGGGTGTCTCGGTCACGGCGTATGCACCGCCGGGCGCGGCGTGAAGAGTCGTGCCCCAGGCCCGCAAACCATCCAGAAGCGTTCCAGGCTTAGAGGCATCGCAGGTTCCGGAGTTCCCCTCCGAGGCCACCAGCAACGTAGTGATCCCTAATGGCACGCCGGGCGTCAGCGTGTTGGAGATCAGATCCTTCTGTGCGGAGAGTGTTTGCAGGTGGTTGGGTGTCAATTGGCACGTGCAGCAGGCGATCAGCTGTTGGTCTTCGGCAAACACGTAGACGTTGGCGCAGATCTCAGGGTCACTGCCACCAGACTGGCCGACGCTGACGTTGGTTAGGTTGATGATGGAGTCTCCCACTGTCAGGTTCGCCGCATAGCCAATTAAGATCGAGTCCGCCGGAACGACCGTGATGGTGTCGGTGGCAGCCGTCCCGTCCGGCGCACTCTCCGATGTGACAGTGGACGTGGTATTGACCCATACCCCAGGTTGCACCGCCTCGACACTCAAAACGATGGTGCAGGTTTCAAACGGATCCAGATCAATACTAACACTGAGCATCGACGGCTGAGAGTTCGACGACACGACGGGCTCCGTGCAAGTCTCCGATACGAGGTTCTCGAATAACAAGCCGGCCGGCATGCTATCGGTGAACTGTACGTTGGTCAGAGTGCTGCCATTGGGGTTACTCAGGACGAAGGTAAGTGTCGTAGTCTGCCCAACCACAATTTCGGAAGCGCCGAACTTCTTCGTGAGTGTGGGCGCCTGGTTGATTTGAGCCGATGCCGACACGGCCGCAACCGTTAGAAACAGCAGCAGTGCTGCAACGATCGTCTTGGTCATATGCCTACTTCCGGAGAACCGCTTGCTTGGCAGTTACCGAGCCGCGACCATCAGGGAGCGGAGGTTTGCGGGCTTTTTCAGGAGCCTGCTAGCTAGAGGTACCAACAGAACTGTAGCATTGGCCAAAAGATAAGACCATTCTCAAAACGACCTAACCGAAATGATTAAGCCTGATGGGTTCTATAGCTTGTGAGTGTGCTGCAGGCGGGGCCTCTGTGTCTGGCACGGCCGAGTCCCTGTCAGCCAACGCCGGCCACGCGAACGACTGGATCAAAACCGAAGAGCGCCGCAGTCTCCTCCGGACGCAAGGCAGGCCTGCAGTTCCATTTGATGCATTCTGCGCATAACGTCCCGTTCGTCCTTGGCAATTCGTTGGCTATAGCCTTTCATCCACAAGGCGCGTTGCCCGGAATTATGAAACGTGATCCCGGCTGGATCGCCGCCCATGAGTGACGCACCGAAGCGCAAATAGGGGCCCATGACGAAATCGTGCTCAGTGCCGTCGCGGAAACCTATGTTGTTCGTCGGATCGCTTAGCCACCGCACCCAGTGAGCGCCGTCGGGATCGCCCTGCGCAGCCGCTTTCTGGTACCAGGCAATGGCCATTTGCCGATTCTGCGGGACGCCTAAGCCGAATTGGAAAGCCCGGCCGTAGGAATACTGCCCTTTCAGCCACCCCTGCTCCGCGCTGGCCTTCCACAACTCCGCCGCCAGATCCCAGTTCTCGCCGACACCTTCCGCCAGCTCGTAGAAGAGCCCGACTTGGTTCAAGGACTCCGGTTCTCCTTGCGCGGCAGCGCGCGCATACCAGTTGTAGGCCTGGCGCCAGTCTTTCGCAACGCCATCGCCCTGGTCGTACATCAGCGCGAGCCTAAGCTGCGCGACGGCATTCCCGGCTTCGGCAGCTTTTGTGAGAATCTGCGCCGCGCCCGCGTGATCGCCAGCCTGGAATCGAGCGCCGGCCTGGTTGTAGACCGAAGACGCGGGCAGCTCTTCACAGTACTGCCGCGTCTGCGGGCCCTTCCTCATTCTGTCGGCACCCGGCGTAATCCCCAGGCATTTTTCGAGCGTCCCGGAAGCTTTGACGACTTTGGTGATTGCCGGTTGCTGGGCATGGACGTCGCTTGAGCTCGATCCGCAGCCCGCCAGCAGAACCATGGGTACGGCCAGCACTGTTGCTTTCGTCGATCGCTTCACAGGACCTCCTAGGGAACAACAACAGGTGTGGGTTACGGCACCTTCTGCAACTGTAGCCATTCATTCGCGACGACTGAACTGGTGTCGCCACCGTTGCCGTTCATGCTGTTGCCGTCGGGGGAGATTTGGAGGGTAAAGGTGTCGAGATTGAAGGTCCTGCCGCCGTGCAGGTCGCGATAGGAGACGCCTTTCATGCTCAGGGTTCGGGGTCCGGTGGAGGTGATGGCGACCGTTTCTTCGTATCCGTCGTAGGTGAGCGTCCCAGAGCCGCCTTGCGAATGGACGCTAAGGGTGGCGGGGATGTTCGCACTGGTGCCGGAACCATAGATCCCCTTCCATTGGGTATCGGTGGGCGAGGAAGCGCTTGAGTTATCGGACGAACCGCCGCTGACGGGGCGGGTCTGCCCGCAGGCAACCATCGCGATCGATGCAACTAGACAGAGCAACCCGAGACTTGGCTCGGTTTTCATGAGTGACTCCTTCCTTTGGGCGACCGGCCTCGAACCGCTAAGACTCGTGAGCTTCTCTCGCCTCAGAGAAACGAACTTCACTGAATCATGATCACCACTGCGCCGGTGCTATTCCACAAACGGAAAGTGTCGTCGAGTGCTGATCTCCGTTTTTGACTAGGTTGATAGTATATCGCAGAGGTGATCTTTGGTTCGCCCCCTTTCCCGTTTCCCCTCCGGGGGCAAACCAGGCGCAACACCGCGCGTGGGCTGAACACAAGGCCCGTTTGGAAATCGGCGTTATTCCATCGGTTCCTTCGCCGGTGGTCGCCCAGATTAGCCGGTCTCCAAAGCAAGCCCAACTCCGGCGCTTTTTGACCGGGTGCGTTGTCGTTTCTCCGGGAGAGAGCGAGGCGCACCAAGCAGGGAAACTGCTGGGCATTACCAGAACAGCAGATGTCGTCAACGCATTTGTCGTGACAACAGCCCTTCGCCAAAAAGCCATAATTCTCACAGGCGATCCGGACGAGATAGAACGGCTCGTCAGGGCCTGTGGCCGCGAAACGTCCGTCGCCGCCATCTGAGGTGTAGCGGAAACGCTGCCCTCAGGCGTTCGGGGGAAGTCTCGCCGATTACTCCCCCAACTCCGCTGTCCCCCGATCGCCTCCCGGCTTACGCTTGAACGACATGTCCACCAAGGGGCGTTCTTGCCGATCAAGAGGCTCACTGCGTAGAATCTCTGGTTGGGTGAACCCGTTATGACCGGCAGGAGCTCACGCGTAAATCAATGCCAGAACCCAACTGGGTGGCCGGGACGATGGGTTCTGCGGAATATGAATTCGCGGCACTCTTACAGATTGGGGTTTATCGCATGCTTCGATAGGAAAACAGGACATCGTCCTCGACGTAGGCTGCGGCGGAGGCAGAACCGTGAGTAAGTTGGCTGCCATCGCCACTCAAGGCAAGGTCTACGGCATCGACCATTCGAAGGAGAGCGTGGCAATGGCCCTGCGAACGAACAAGCAATGGGTCGATATTGCACGCGTTGAGGTTCGGGAAGCGTCCGTCTCCCGGTTGCCATTTTCGGACGGCGTCTTTGATGTCATCACGGCGGTTGAGACGCACTTCTGGTGGCCTGCTCTGCCGACCGATCTGCGCGAAGTTTTGAGAGTCCTGAAGCCCGGTGGTACGCTGATCATCATCGCGGAAGTCTACAAGGGAGCAGCGTCCTTCACGTCAAGAGCTGCGGAGAGATACTCTCAGAAGACCGGTATGGCGTTCCTCAGTGTTGAGGAGCATCGCCAACTCTTAACGAATGCCGGTTACTCAGACGTTCAGGTCATTACGGACCCAAGCAAGGGATGGATTTGCTGCATCGGGAGCAAGCCTCCAGTTTGGTAACGCTCCGTCACAACTTAATCGCCCCTCGAGCACGACAGGCGTACCGAATGTGAGGTGCCCATACCTGCTCTGCGTTTCGGGGCGGGAACGCGCATATCTTCATGTGCCGCTTCGCTAAACTTCGTCAGGTCGATCGCGAGGGAGTCCCTCTGCCGGGGCCTCGGCTCCAGGTGGTTCACGGAACGGTTCAACAGAAATGCGGTCGTACCGCACTTCCAGGACGATCAGGTATTCTGTACCGCTCGGCGCTTGGAGAGTGACGTGGTCGCCCGCTGCCGACTTCATCAACGCGCGTCCCAGAGGCGACACCCAACTGATGTGGTTGCGGTTGAGATCGACTTCGTCGGTGCCCACGATGCTCACCACGCGCTCCGTTCCTGCGGCATTGGCATAGCGCACGGTCGCTCCGAAGAATGCCCGCATCGCCGCCTGCCCCGCTCTCGGACTTTCCGGGTCCACCAGTTCCGCGGCATCGATTCGCTTCGTGAGAAAGCGAATCCGCCCATCGATCTGGCGCAGCCGCCGCTTGCCGTACTGATAGTCGGCGTTTTCACTGCGATCGCCGTTGCTCGCAGCCCATGCCACCACC
>Ga0335081_10003510_pt1 | contig 24708 bp, 29 predicted proteins | sample Lox_Sample_35_FD_206713 | JGI IMG/M metagenome (GOLD analysis project Ga0335081, IMG submission 206713) | Soil microbial communities from Loxahatchee National Wildlife Refuge, Florida, United States - Lox_Sample_3.5 | ecosystem: Environmental > Terrestrial > Soil > Wetlands | place: USA...
TGAATTGCACAGCGCTCGGCGCCCGCGGCGGAATCTGTGGCGTCGAGGAAATTCACGCGTTGATGGCGCGCGCGGAAAGATGCTCGCACCCGGAATTCGCCGCCCGCGCAGCCGCTTCTCCTGTCAATTAGATGATTCCCGTTCGAGTCTCGCAGCGCAGCTACTCGCGGCCCATGGTTACGGTGCTGCTGATCGCGGTTAACCTGCTTGTCTTCCTGCACGAATTCTGGCTGCAGCTCGTGGACCCGTATTCCTTGAATCACTTCATGCGGCTGTACAGCCTGCGGCCCGCTTACTTTCACGTGGAGAACCTGTTCACTCACATGTTCCTGCACGCCGGCTGGCTGCACGTCCTGGGCAACATGCTCTTCCTTTGGGTGTTCGGCGACAATATCGAAGACATCCTGGGCCACGGCAAGTATCTGGTCTTTTACCTGATGTGCGGCCTGATCGCCGGCTTGTCGCAGGTGGTCATCGATCCGTCCTCTCGAGTCCCCATGGTAGGCGCGAGCGGCGCCATCGCCGGCGTCATGGGCGCCTACCTGGTCAAGTTTCCGCATTCCAGGGTGGTGATCCTGACGTGGTTTATCCTCATTTTCACCTTCGAGCTGCCGGCCTGGGTGATGCTGATCTACTGGTTCGGCTTCCAGCTTCTCGGCGGATTCGACACCATGACCGAGGCGTCGCAGGGCGGCACGGCGTTCTTCGCGCACGTGGGCGGCTTCATCAGCGGAATCGTGTTAGTCAACGTGATGGGCGCGCGCGAACGCTACTTGCGCCGCCGCGATCTTTCCTGGTAGATGAGGCCACGGGTCACACTCTACACGCGCGCCGGATGCTGCCTGTGCGACGAAGCCAAGCATGTCCTGGCCGAAGCACGCCGGAGCGCCGATTTCGACTACGAAGAACGGGACATCGACCTCGATCCCGAACTGCGCCGCCTGTACAATGACGAAGTGCCGGTCATCGCGATCAATCACGTGAAGGCCTTCAAGTACCGGGTCGACCGCACCGAATTCCTCAAGAAACTGGCGGCGCGCGCATGAGCATCGACGTTCTGGCGATCGCCGCGCATCCGGACGACGTCGAGCAGACCTGCGGTGGGACGCTCATCCGCATGGCGGAAGCCGGCTACCGCACCGGCGTGCTCGACCTCACCGCCGGTGACATGGGCACGCGCGGCACGCCCGAGCAGCGTATCGCCGAGTCGGAGATCGCTGCCAGGCACATGCTGGTTAAGTGGCGCGGGAATCTCCGTTTTCCCGACGCGCGCCTCGAAAACACGATCACCGCGCGCATGACGCTGGCGGTGAAAATCCGGGAACTGAAACCGCGCGTGGTGATTTTGCCGTACTGGGCTGGCCGCCACCCCGATCACTACCGCTGCGCCGAGATTGGATATGAAGCCTGTTTCCTCGCGGGCTTGAAAAAGCTGGACGAATATTCGGAGCCGCACCGCCCGCAGAAGATTCTCTATGCCAGCCTTTATGCCGACGTCAAACCGTCGTTCGTCGTTGACATCAGCGCGCAGTTCGAACGCCGCATGACGGCCCTTCTGAGCTACGTTTCGCAATACGGCGCGGGCGCCGAAGGCAGCGATCTCTTCCCGCAGGAAACCGAGATACGCGAACGCTTGGGCGCCATCGCGCGTTTCTACGGAAACCAGATCGGCGTGAAGTACGGCGAGCCTTTCGTGGTGAAAGAAGCCATCGCCATCGACGACATCGTCGCCATGCCCGTCCGCTCGATCTGAATCACGGCCGCCCCTCCTCACAGCACCTCAGTGCCGCGACCGTGAGGGAGCGGTGGGGGCCATTCTCCGTTTGCAGCCCACGCCACATTATCATGAACCTAATGCCCCAAATCCTCGATGGGAATCGCGTTCGCGATGACATCAAGAACGAACTGAGGCCGCGCGTGGCTGCCCTCGCCGCCCACGGGCGTCCGCCCGGGCTGGCTGTCGTGCTGGTCGGAAACAACCCAGCCTCCGAGATCTACGTCCGCAACAAAATCAAGGCCTGCCACGACCTCGGCATTTTCTCCGAGAGCGTCACCCCACCCGATTCCATCTCCACCCAGGAATTACTCTGCCTGGTGCAAAAACTGAATGACCGTCCGGACATCGACGGCATCCTGGTGCAGCTTCCGCTCCCTCCGCAAGTCGATTCCAAACGCATTCTGCTGGCTGTATCCCCGGCCAAGGACGTCGATGGTTTCCACCCCTGCAACATGGGCAACCTGGTGGCAGCGCTGCCGGGTCCGCGCGCCTGCACGCCCGCCGGCATCCTCGAACTGTTGAAACGCTACCGCATCCCCATAGCCGGCAAGCGCGCCGTAGTGGTTGGACGAAGCGATATCGTGGGCAAGCCGGTCGCGTTCCTGCTCCTGCACGAGCACGCCACCGTTACCATCTGCCATTCCAAGACCGTCGGCCTGCCCGCGGTGTGCCGTGAGGCCGACATCCTGGTCGCCGCCATGGGCCGCGCCGCGCTCATCACCGGCGATTTCATCAAGCCCGGAGCCACCGTCATCGACGTGGGAACCAACCGCCTCGACAACCGCGAAGACGTCGCTCGAATTTTCCGAAACTCTCCCGAAAAGCTCGCATCCTTTGATAAGAGGGGTAGTGTGTTGGTGGGTGACGTGCACCCCCTGGACGTCCTGGAAAAGGCCGGCGCCTACACTCCGGTGCCCGGAGGCGTGGGACCGCTGACCATCGCCATGCTGATGGTCAATACCGTGGTTTCCGCGGAACGCCGGGCCGGTATATGTTGAAAGTAGGACTTACGGGAGGGCTGGCCTGCGGAAAGTCCTTCGTGGGTGAGACGCTGGCGAGTTTTGGCTGCCTGTTGATCCAAGCCGACGAGCTCGGCCACGCTGTCCTGGCTCCGGGTGGTGAAGCATACGATGACGTGGTGCGCGAATTCGGGCGCGGAATCCTGGATGCCGAAGGCCGCATCGACCGGCGAGCGCTGGCGGCTCTGGTTTTCCGCTCGCCCGACCGCCTGGCCCGGCTCAACGGCCTGGTGCATCCGCCGGTGTTTCGCCGGGAGGACCAGTTGATGGCCGAGTTTGCCGCTCGCGAGCCGCATGGAATCGCCGTCGTGGAAGCCGCCATTCTGATAGAAACCGGCAGCTACAAGCACTACGACCGCGTGATCCTGGTAACTTGCCGGGAGGAGCAGCAAGTGGAACGGGCCCTACGCCGCGAAGGCTCGGTGGAAGGTGACGTCCGCGCCCGGCTCAGCCGCCAGATGCCCCTGGAAGAGAAACGAAAATTTGCCGATTTCGTCATAGATACATCGGGCCAAAAAGAGGACACGGTCCGCCAGACGCGGGCCGTCTTCGAAGCATTACGGAGAATCGAATCATGAGAGTTCTGAGACCCTTGTTCTGGGCCGCGTTGATGGTGGCCGCGTTTGTCTACATCACTTCGGTGGCGCACTTTGATTTCGCCCGCGTGCGTTCCGTGAGCCCACTGTGGAACGAACCGGCTTCCGCCGCCTCCACTTACTCGTCCGACGAGCAGAACAATATTGACATCTACAAGTCCGCGCGCGATGCCACCGTGAACATCACCTCGCGAGTCTATCGCGAGGACTGGTTCTTCCAGATCTATCCGCAGGACGGCACCGGCTCCGGCTTCCTCCTGAATCCGGACGGCCAGATCCTCACCAACAATCACGTAGTGCAGGGTGCATCGCAGTTGACCGTCAAGCTGGCGGACCAGAAGGAATATAAAGCCAAAGTTCTCGGAACCGACCCACGCTCCGACCTGGCGTTGATCCAGATCAACCCTGGCCGCAAGCTCCCGTCTCTGCGCTTGGGTGACTCAGACACGCTTGTCGTCGGGCAAAAGGTACTAGCGATAGGCAACCCGTTCGGCTTCGAAGGCACTCTCACCACCGGTGTCGTCAGTTCCCTGAGCCGGAGCATCCAAACCGAGGAGAACCGTCGCCTGGAAGGCATGATCCAGACCGACGCCGCCATCAACCCCGGCAACAGCGGCGGGCCGCTGCTCGATTCGCACGGCAACGTCATCGGTATCAACACCGCCATCTACGGCTCGCAAGGGAACATCGGCATCGGTTTCGCGACGCCCATCAACCGCGCCAAGGCGATGCTCGAAGAGTTCCAGAAGAACGGCCACATCTCCCAACCCACCCTGGGAATCCGCACCGTCTACATTGCCGGCGACCTGGCTGAAGAGCTTCGCCTTCCCGCTTCAGGCGGGCTGCTGATTCAGAGCGTCGAAGCCGGCTCGGCGGCCGACGAAGCCGGTCTGCGCGGTCCCACCCGCACAGTCATTGTGGGAATGTATCGCCTCAACATCGGCGGCGATTTCATCACATCGGTGGAAGGCCAGCCCGTGACCGGCAACGAGACCCTGCAGCGCGTGATGAACCGCAAGCGCGGCGGCGACATGCTGGAGCTGACCGTGTACCGCAACGGCCGGTCCGAAAAGATCAGAGTGCACCTGGGCGAAGCCCCGCAAGTGATTTAAGAAGCTGTCAGCAATCAGCGCTCAGCAATCAGCTCGAAGCAGCGGTGCCGTGAAAGACTTTCGTGAACTGAAGGCGTGGCAGAAGGCGCACCAGTTGACCTAAACTGATCGCTGAAAGCTGATTGCTGATCGCTGAAGGCTTCTTCTATTCCACCGTTTTCAAAAATCTCGGCGCCTTCCTCGCCTTCGTCGCCTGCTCGAACGCGTATGCCAGTTTCAGCAACACCGGCTCGCTCCACGCCGCGCCGAAAAACGAAATCCCCACTGGCAGCCCGTGCACGAATCCAGCCGGAACCGTGATGTGCGGATACCCCGCTACCGCCGCCGGAGTCGAGCATCCACCCGTATCATGATCGCCGGTGATCCAGTCAATCAGCCACGCGGGACCAGCCGTCGGCGCCACCATGGCGTCCACTCGCTGCCTCTTCAGCACGGCGTCGATGCCCTCCGCTCGCGCCAGCCGGCGGTTATCCGAGAGCGCCTTTAGATACACCGCGTCCGTCAGCGGGCCGCGCTTCTGCGATTCAATGAAGATCTCCTGTTCGAAGTACGGCATCTCCTGCTGGCGGTGCTGCTCATTGAATGCGATCAGCTTCTCCAAGCTCAGGCCGGTGCCGCGCGCATCCAGGTACGCGTTGAGATCGTCCTTGAATTCGTATTGCAGCACAATGGTTTCGTTGGCGTCGTACTTGCCGTGCGAAGGCAAATCGGCAGGGTCTACCATCTCGGCGCCCAGGGACTTCATTCGAGTCAGGCACGTCTCCATGAGCCGCGCGACGTCGGGGCTGATGTCAAAGAACTTCCGCGCCACGCCCAACCGCGCGCCCCGCAGGCCGTCGGCGTCGAGAAACCTGGTGTAGTCCGGCTGGGCGTGCGGCCCTTCGGCCAGCGCACCCAACAGAATCGCTGCGTCCCGCACGGTGCGAGCCATCGGCCCAGCGGTGTCCTGGCTGTGCGAGATGGGGATGATTCCCCGCCCGCTTACCAGCCCTACCGTCGGCTTGATCCCCACGATGCCGTTCATGGAGGACGGGCACACGATGGAACCGTCAGTCTCCGTGCCCACCGCGACGGCGCACAGGTTGGCCGCCACCGCCACACCCGAGCCGGAGCTCGAGCCGCACGGGTTGCGGTCCAGCGCGTAAGGATTCCGCGTTTGCCCGCCCCGTCCGCTCCAGCCGCTCACCGAGTGCTGCGAGCGGAAGTTGGCCCACTCGCTCAGATTGGCCTTCCCGAGGATCACCGCGCCCGCGGCGCGCAGCCGCGTCACCAACGCCGCATCTGCCGGCTTGGCGGCGTCCACCATCGCCAGCGAGCCCGCCGTGGTCTGCATGCGATCGCCGGTATCGATGTTGTCCTTGATCAACACCGGGATTCCGTGAAGCGGGCCTCGCCTCGGCGCGCGGTCCAATTCCGTGGCAATAGACACCGCATCCGGGTTGATTTCGATCACGGACCTGATCGCTGGATCAACCTCGCGAATGCGCGCCAGATACCGTTCCGTCAGCTTGCGCGCTGAAAAGCGCGACAGGTCTGCGATGGTGGCCTCTTCCAATTCGGGAACCTGCGCCGACGCCGTGCGGGCGCACAGGGCGGACGCGGCGGCGCGCTGCAAGAAAGTGCGGCGGTCCATGGAATTGATTATCGGCTAATCTGAATCCATGGTCACCGACCTCGTGCAGATCCGGCTGCTCGGTGAGAAGAAGCGCGGCGAGAATCTCCGCTTCCGCCGCTTCATGAAGTCGCACGACCATTCCGACCGCATCTTGCGCCGCATCGCCCAAGGCATCCAAGAGCAGATCGATTGCACCCGGTGCGGGAACTGCTGCAAAGTGGCCACCGCGGCGGTCACCGGGCGCGACATCGACCGGCTGGCGCGCCACCTGCGCATCCCTGCCGGCAGGTTCGCCGCCGATTACACCATGGAAGGCGATGAAGGCCGCATCCTGCGCTACACGGAAGAAGCTGGATGCGTGTTCCTCGACGGCGCCACTTGCACGGTCTACGATGCCCGCCCTGACTCATGCCAGCGTTTTCCTCACCTGGTTCGCGGCACCGGCTCCATTGCCAGCCGCATGTGGCAATTCGTGGATCGCGCCTGCTACTGTCCCATCGTGTACAACTCGATCGAAGCGTTCAAAAAGGAGCTCGGATTCCGGTATTGACTTCGGCTTGGACCTGCTCCCATAATCAGGCAGGACGTGCGGAGGCATTTATGGCGCCACCAGTACTGGAAGAGGAAATAAAGGAAGTCAAGTGCCAGATCCGGAAGCTGTCCGGAATCGGCGCGACGGAGGATCAGATCGATATCCGCGCGACCATCCCCCAGCGAATCGACAAGAAAGGCACCAAAGTCGAGGACGAGGCCGGCACCGGCCAGATCGATTCCTCCGGCGGCTGACTTATTGTCGCAGCGCTTCACCCACACCGATGAAGAACGTGGCCTTGGCGTTGTAACAGGGCACGGCTTCAGCCGGGCCGCGAGTGCGAGCCTCGATGGGCTTCAGCCACCGTTTGGTCACCTTCGCCTCGCAGGCATCTTCGAGAGAGACGGGACGTCGCTTCCGTCGATTTCCCGGCGTGGGGCAGCCAATCCTGGCTGCAGACCCGCATTCGAGCCGGTCCCGCCGTCCCATCACGCTCCATAATTGATATATTCATACCTGATAGCCCTAAAATATCTGCCGGGTACTAACGTCCAACACGTATGAGCCCTTCGCGTACTCTGCCGGGCCGCCTGCTCCTGCTGGCCGCGGCCGGCAACTTCGCTGTGGCGCTGCTCCACCTTGTACTCGCCTTCGCTGGCGAAAACACCAACCGCTTCTTCGGCGCCCCGCCGTGGGTGCTCGACCTGTTCCGCCAGGAGCGCGCCCTGCTGGTTGTGCTCGTCCTGGCGATGGCTGCACTGTTCGCCCTCTTCGGCCTGTATGACGTCTCCGGGGCCGGCGGTTTTCGGCATCTACCTCTGTTGCGAACCGTGCTCGTGGCTGTGGGAGTGATCTACACGCTCAGGGGAATGGAATTGCCGCTCGACATCATCGCGGTTTTGAACCGACCCGCATTCGGGCGCCAGTTCATTGTCTTCTCGGCGGCTTCCCTCCTGATCGGCGTTGCCTCCCTGACCGGTGCCATAGGCCGCTGGAATGACTTCAACGCCCGCCCGGCTCGCCGTCTGGAGATTTGAAATGGCCGACCACAGAGTCTGTCCATGGTGGCTCGGCTACCTGTTGGCAAGCCCGATCCGGCGTATTTGGCACGATCCCGCTGCCATCCTCGGCAGTCGCGTCCGAAGTGGCATGACGGTCTTCGAGCCCGGGCCGGGCATGGGATTCTTCACCTTGGAGCTGGCCCGCCGGGTGGGCGCGTCGGGGCGGGTGGTGGTCGTGGACATCCAACCCAAAATGCTGAATGCGCTCCAGGGGCGCCTGGCCAAGGCTGGCCTGCTGGAACGCGTGGACGCCCGTCTCGCTCGCCCCGATTCCATGGGCCTTACCGGCCTGGACGGCGCCGTCGATTTCGCGCTGGTTTTCGCGGTGGTGCACGAACTGCCGTCGGCGGATGCTTTTTTCTCGGAAACGTCCCGGGCTCTGAAGCCCGGTGCAACCCTGTTGCTGGCGGAGCCGTACGGCCATGTGACCTCCGCTGAGTTCGACGCGGAACTGGCCACCGCTGCGAAATCCGGCCTTGCGGCCGTCGAATACCCCTCCATTCGCCGCACCCGCTCAGCCGTGCTTCGTAAAGCCTGATACAAATAAACACCCTCCGGTCTGAAAATTCACAGAAGTCCGAACCTCGAACTGTCGATAAGTATTAGTGAAGTGAGCGTGAGCAGTATGAGACACGACAGCCCAGACCGACCAGGTGACCACCCGGAAAGCGCCAACCCGCCCGCCGATGGCTTGAGCGCACGGTACATTCGTCAGGCGCCGATGCTCGATATCATGATCGAGCAGCTCCAGTACCTGGCCGCTCACGTGAGCCACAAGTGTGCCCCCGAATGCTCGGATTGCGCCCGGCTCGAGCTGGTCGAAGACTGGTTGCTTCAGCCCTTCCGCTCATCGATCGAGCAAGGCTCTGATCTCGCAGGCTTTCAGGGCTCGCCGAGAGACGCGAGTAGGCAGTCTTCCGCCACGCGAAGCAGTTGGCTCCCCTGGGCCTAGTGCCGTCGTATTTTTTCCCGGCCAAGGATCCTACGCCACACAGTGCATGGAACTTCACTGAGCCAAACCGCAAATTTCAGCAGGCTTCGATTGCACGGAAACACACTCCCAACGTATAATCCAACCTATGACAAAAAACGGAGTACTGGTTGTTGTTCTTGGTTCCTTCCTCGCGCTGGGTGGCGTTGCCCTGGCCCAGAAACCCGTGCGCAACGTTTCGGGCGCGCGCCATCCCAACCTCGCGGCAGCGCAGCGGCTAAGTCAACAAGCCTGGGAAAAAATCGTGGAGGCGCAGAAGGCCAACGAGTGGGACATGCAGGGTCACGCACAAAAGGCCAAGGAACTGCTCGATCAGGTCAATAATGAACTGAAACTGGCAGCCGAAGCCGCCAACCGCAATTCTAAATAGGCTCCATTCCATCCGACTGTCGCGCGATTACCGTTAGGACGCGTCTACGCGGCCCGGGAGGTCTTCGTGTGTCCCGCCAACAGCGCCGGCCCCGCGAGGCACAGCCAGAAAGCCGATGGCTCTGGCGCCGGCACTGCATAGGCATCCGGCAAGGGGTGCATGTTCGCGCTTCTGATGTCAAACGCGGAGACCGACTCCACCGCCCACGAGGAGGCGCCGGACTGCACATAGAAAACTCCTAGTTCCGTCCCCATCGGAGGAAGCGTCACGGCTTCGCCGAAACTGAATGGTATAAAGCCGCTCCAAATGGTGTCCGTCGCCGAAAGCGTATGTTGCGGATCCAGCAAGCGGTTTTGGAACAAAAGATCCCCCGCCTCCAGTTCGCCGAGAAACGAGCCGTAGAAGGCTTCGCCGCAATAAATCTCGTCCGTGTACATCACGCGGAGATACCCCGTTCCGCTTCCCCCCAGCAGAACCGCCGTCGGGCTGAAAGAAGCTGACGCCGTGGCAATGGCCACGTCTCCGAGCCCGCCGGCCACCGAGACGCTCGCGCTCCAACCCAGCTCCGACGAAGTCACGGTCGCCCCGCTGTCGGGAAAGACACAAGCGCCCGATATTGTCGCCGTCGCGACCGGAGTTTGATCCAAAGACGCCCCGCAACTTCCGCCCAGTGTCGCCGAGAATAAGGAAACCGTGCCGCTCCATGCTGGCTCGCAAAATAGCGGCGCCGATGCCACGATCGTGAGAATCAGAATGCGTCTCATGAGGATCGACCTCCCTTAGGGAAACCCCCAGCGAAATTCTGCATCCCGCTCCCGCGGCCGTCAATGAGAGATCAGGCCTGTTACTGATCCGTGTTGGTACTAGGGCTCGCCGGAAGGCTCACAGCCGACTGTGTCATCCCTCGCGCCGTCAGTTCACCTTGGTGACCGTGACCTCAACCTGAAGCTTCCGAGAGTTCACCGGATCGTCGATAGATGCCACCACCGCAGGCTTACCGAGCTCCACTGTCGTCTCCACGTCCAGCTTGGTCTGGCCCACGGTCGGGTTGGGCAGAGACCCGCTTCCGGCGGCCGTAGGGTGCTGCACGATGGTGCTCAGACCGAGGCTGCTGCGCAACACGATCTTGCCATTCGTGTCGCTCACCATGCAATCGATGTTCACCCCAACATCAAAATAAGAGAACTGCGTGTTGACCAGCGTGTTGCCGCCGGCGCCCGGCTGGAAGGAACCCGTGGCCACCGGGACGCGATCCCCTACCTGGAAAACACCCTTCCGTAAATCATCAATCAGTATGGTGTAGCGGCGGCCGGCCTTGGCGGCGGCATCGTTGCCATCGTGGATGTTGAATTCCACCTTGTAAACGGCGGAACCGGAGTCTTTCTTCTCCTGGGCGCGAATGGGCAGTGCGGCTGCCAGCAGAGTGGCCGCCAGCAGCGAGGCGATGGTACGCATGTCTCGTGATCCTCCTGATTCGTCAGACGAAAGGCGCGCAAAACGTGCATAGCCATTTGGGGCCGCTCGTTGGCAGCCCGCCGGGGCATGATTCAGACGTGCAAGTCTGTTACCCTTATGGCCGGAGACAGAAGTATGGAGCCTTTCCGTTATCACGTGTTCGCCTGCGATCAGCAGAAGCCGGAAGGAGTGCCGTGCTGTTCCTGCCACGGCTCTGCCCAGGTGATCGACGCGTTGCGCCGGGAAATCGCCACCCACGGACTCGAAGATGAAGTGCAGGTCACGGTCTGCGGTTCGCTTGGGCTCTGCGAGCACGGTCCCAACATGATCGTCTATCCCGAAGGCATCTGGTACTCGGGCGTCAAGCCGGTGGACGTGGTGGAGATCGTCGAATCGCACTTTCAGAAGGATGCGCCGGTCGAGCGCCTGGTTCGCACCGACCTCGCGGCACTGCGCGCCGAAGTACTCAACCACCGGGACAAAATGCGCGCCGCCTTCCGCGCGAAGGAGGCCGCCGGCGCGCTGCCCGACGACCTGAATGCCCAGATCCGGGCGTTCCAGGAGAGCCGCGTGATCCTTACCGCGCTCGAGCTCGATGCCTTCTCGGCCGTGGGCGACCGGTCGACTGCGGCGGAAGTGTCCGCCCGCCTGAAAACCGATTGCCGCGCCACCGAGATGTTGTTGAATGCCCTCGCCGCTCTCGGCCTCCTCATGAAGCAGGGCAACTGGTATCGCAACTCGCCCGTGGCCGCGCGCTATTTCAGCTCTGCCTCGCCTGACTGCGCGCGCACCGCGCTGCTGCACACCGCCAACCTGTGGACCACCTGGTCGACTCTCACCAACTGCGTGCGAACCGGCGCCCCGGCGCCCACCGCCGCCGATGTGGGCGCACGCGGTGACGGCTGGATTCAATCGTTCATCGCGGCCATGCATCGCAACGCGTCGGAGCGTGCGGGTGCGGTGGTCCGGACCGTCGGCGCCGCTGGAGTCCACCGTATGCTGGACGTGGGTGGCGGCTCGGGCGCCTACTCCATCGCCTTTGCCCAGGCGAATCCCCAGCTCGCGGCGGATATCCTCGACACGGAGGCCGTGTCGCCGATCGCGCAAGGGCACATCGACAAAGCCGGCGTGGCCGCGCGGGTCCATGTCCAGCCGGGCGATCTGCGAACCGGCAAGCTGGGCGAGGGCTACGACCTCGTGTTCGTTTCGGCAATCTGCCACATGCTCAGCCCGGAAGAGAATCGCGATCTCCTGGGCCGTGCTTACGCGGCTCTGACGCCGCACGGACGAATCGTCGTGCAGGACTTCATTCTCGAGCCGGACAAGACGTCGCCTAAGTCGGCCACCCTGTTCGCGCTCAACATGCTGGTGGGCACGCGCGCCGGCAGCACTTATAGCGAACCCGAATACGCCGCGTGGCTGAATGGCGCGGGCTTCCGGAACGTCCAGCACGTCCGCATGCCCGGGCCGGCCAGCCTCATGGTCGCAACCCGCGAATCATAGCTACCAAGGAGGATCCCATGCGAAACCGTTGGCTGGCAGCCGTCCTGTTGGCCTGTCCGGCTCTCTGCCTGGCCGGGGACGTCGCGTCGATCGCGCTTCCCGCCCCGCAGAAGGACGGCGGCAAGCCGCTGATGCAAGCACTGAACGAGCGGAAAACCGCCCGCGAATTCAGCCCCGACAAACTGCCGCTGCAGGTGCTCTCCAACCTGCTGTGGGCGGCTTGGGGCGTGAACCGGCCGGATGGCCACCGCACCGCGCCCTCGGCATCCAACCACCAGGAGATCGACGTCTACGTGGCGCAGGCCGATGGGTTGTTCCTGTATGACCCCAAAGACCACCGCCTGCAAGGTGTCCTGCCCGACGACCTGCGCGCCGCCACCGGTACGCAGCCCTTCGTGGGCGCCGTAGGGCTGAACCTGGTCTACGTCGCCGATTACACCAAAATGGGCAACGGTCCCGACGACGACAAGCGCTTCTACTCCGGAGCGGACACCGGCTTCATTGCCCAGAACGTCTACCTGTTCTGCGCATCGCAGGGACTGAACACCGTAGTCCGGGCCAGCGTGGACCGTGCAGCGTTAGCGAAAGCCATGCACCTGCGGCCGGAACAGCACATCGTACTGGCGCAAACCGTAGGCCTCCCCCCGAAGAAGTAGCGTTGTGGGGCAGGATGGAATCCTGCGGCGGGTTGGCAACCCGCCTCGGGCGCAGTCTGCCGAAGTTCCAAAGTACGCCACACCACCCCAAAGTTGTGCGCAGCAAGCTATAGTATATCCGGAGGTCTTTATATGAATCCGCTTGCCGATAAAAAGGCAGACCTGGCTGGACCCGGTATAGGCGACTACGCCGAACTGGAGAAAATCCTCCCGCAGGATTACCATTCCTTGCTGAATCCCAAGGATACTCAGAAGGCCATTTTCGCCGCCAAGAATTATATCGAGGAGAACCTCTGCAAAGAGCTCAACCTCATGATGGTCACGGTTCCGTTGATCGTCGACGTGGAAAGCGGCGTGAACGACCTGCTCGACCGCGATGGCTCGCGGACCCCCATCCAGTTCCACATCTCCAACGACCGGAACGCACACCCCATCGACGCCCAGGTGGTGCAGGCCGCCACGAAATGGAAGCGCGTCGCCCTGAAGCGCTTCGGCATGAACCCCGGCGAAGGGCTTTGCACTGACATGCGCGCCGTCCGCAAGGACTACTTCCTGGATCACGACCACAGCGCCTACGTCGACCAGTGGGACTGGGAGCGCTCCATCACCGCCGACCAGCGCAACCTCGACTTCCTGAAGGAAATCGTCAACCGGATCTGGAAGGTTCTGGTAGGCGCCGAAAAGCACGTCCAGGAACTGTTCCCGGCATTAAACGACCCGAGGTATCCCAACTTCCCTGAAAGACTCACCTTCCTCCATGCCGAAGAGATTCTCGACCTCTATCCCGACCTCCCGCGCAAACAGCGCGAAACCGCCATCCTGCAAAAGTACCCGGCGATCTTCATTATCGGCATCGGCTGGACGTTGAAAGACGGGTATCCGCACGAGATGCGCGCCGCTGATTACGACGACTGGGTAACCGAAACCAAGTCTCCCGAGGGCCGCACCATGCACGGTATCAACGGCGACATCCTGGTGTGGAACCATGTCACAAAGCGCCGCCACGAGCTGAGCTCCATGGGCATCCGTGTCAACGCCGAAACCCTCAAACAGCAGCTCGAGATGACCGGCCAACTCGACTTCCTGAAGTACCCCTATCACCAGGCGATCATCAACCACGAGATCCCCTTGAGCGTGGGTGGCGGCATCGGCCAATCCCGCACGTTGATGTCCCTGTTGCGGAAAGCGCATCTCGGCGAGGTCAGCGCTACGGTGTGGCCCAGGATCCTCAAAGACATGTGCGCCAAGAAAAACATCCACGTGATCGAGTAGCACGGCGGCGCCGGCGCGAGAAGCCGCCGGCGCCCCTACCTCGGCGCCAGCACGAATCGCTCGATCGCAATCTTTGCGCTCTTGTCCATGCGGCTGCGGTCGCGGTGGAAGGTCACTTTGAACTCGTCGAACTCCGTGAGTGCCGGCTCGGCCGGCACCACGAAATCCAGCGTCTCGCGAACCGCCATCACCGGATCCCTCTTCAAGTCCGGTGCGGATGTCACCGGTGCCTTTCCCAGGCTCAACAACATCCGGCGCGCCGACTCGCTGTCGCTCAGCACCAGTTCCAGCGACACCGTGCCCGGGTAACGGTCCGCATTGGCAATCTCGATTTGCACCTTGCTGCAGCAGCTCAACGCGACGGGAGTTTCCAGCTTCTGGTGCGCCTCCATCTGCAGCAGCGTGTGGTCCGTGGTGCTGAACGCCATTTCCGCGGGATTGCCTCGCTGGAAGAACGACCTCTGCGGCGGCCGCGAAAACGGCCAGCGGAACATCCAATACTCGCCGGAAAAAGGTATGCCCAACGGTTTGGGATCGCGCCCTTGAAAGAGACCCATCCCCTGTGCGGGAGGCGGCGCGACCAGCGTGACCGTAGGCTTGATCTCGGGCCACAGGATCACGCCCGGATAGCCGCCGACTGCCCCTGTATCGGGCATCGCCGGAGGCGCCGGCGGATTGGTCCCGGTTCCTCGCATCCCCGCCGGATGCTCACCATAAAACAGCTCGCGCAGCACAGCCCTCGCAGTCTCGATCAGCCCCGGCCTCGATCCACCGAACTGGCCGCCGGCGGAAAAGCCCGGCGTCCCAAATCCGCGCGCGCCACCCAGTGTCAGCATGACCGCCATAATCACGGTAGCCAGAATGCCCAGCACCGATCGCGGAAGCGTCGGCGGCCGGCCGGTGTCTGCCGCACCCGTGGACATCGAAAACACCGTCACCAACGCCGTTCCCATGCACAACCACCCCGCTCCCAGGATTGGATAGTGCATCATCACCGCCAGAACTCCGACCTCCAGGCAAAACGCCACTGCCAGAGCCGGCACCTGTTCCCGCAGCACGAATGGGCGAGGCAATTGGCAATCGGCGAACGATCCCGGCTCGTGCGGCTCGAAGGGCGCAGGTGCCGGCGCAACGGGCTGCATCTGCCGCCATTGCGAGTAGAGCAGCCGGGACGTATGAACCACCAGGATCAACGCTGCGAACAGCGCCGCGGGCGAGAACTCCGACAGCAGAATCATGGCCGGGCTGAACCAAACAGCCGTCGCGGCCGTGCGCAAGACCGTCGGCGCCATGCCGGCTCGTTCCTCCGCCGGCACGATCGCGTACAGGCCAAACGCGATAACCGCGCTCCACGCCCACGCCAAAATCGCGTATCCAGCGGCTTGAACCAGCAGGCTGCCAAGCGTGTGGTGACCTAGTCGCGGAAACAGCGCGGCCGACCACACCATCCACCCAGTGGCCAGCAAGCTGCCTGCCTGCACCAACAGGATCAGGCCGCCCCGCTTGCGTGCCCTGATGGAGCCCGGTCCCAGGATTGACGGGAGCAGCGACACAGACGCTCCCTTATCGGACGCTGCTCAACTCTCCGAAGTTCCCGGCTTAAGCTGCGGCTCTTCCGGTCCGCTTGCGCCAGACCAGAGCCGCCCCCAGGAGCCCCACTCCAGCGACCATCAGCACGGCCGGCGAAGGCTCTGGCGTCGGCGCAACCAGTGCAGCGCCCTGAATCACGTCGTTGCCGCAATCGGCCGACGAGAACAGGATTCCAATCTGGTTGTCGGCAACCAGCGTCATGAAGTCCGGAGTCACCGGAAACGAAACCGTTACCGCATAGAGGGCGCTGGTCGTGCCGTCGCCATGATTGGCCACCGTCACGCCGTTCCCCGTAGCCGCCGCCGACCCGCTTCCGTCCATCAAAGCCACTTCGTTCCGGCGATAGTAGTCGGAGTTGTCGTTCAAGGCCTGCTGCGCCGTCTCCGTTCCGATCCCGCCCGTAATGTCGTACAGATTCCCTGCGATGAACGATCCGTGGTTTTGCAAGGGAACACCGTATCGGAGGTACTGCGCCGTAGCTGGATTGGCCGGATCGTAAACCGTGTTGGGGTTGTAGAAGAACAGGTCCCCGATCATCAAATCGTCGCCGGCCGTTGTGAACCCGCCCAAAGTCAGTTGGTTATGGACCCTGGTCACTCCTCCCGTGTTGAAGTACAAGGTGACTGTGGCGGTGTTTCCGGTGATGGAGACATTCGCCATCTGGATATCGAACAGCATCTCTTCTCCAATCACGTCACAAGTGCCGTAGGGTGGAGTAAGGCTGTAGTTGCAGTTGCTTTGTGACTGGTGGAAGGTGTCAAACAGGGTATTCGCCGGGCAAATCACCGCACCCAGCATTAACGTTAGTATTGCGCCTCGCATATACCAAAGTTAACCCGTCAAAATCCCGATATTAAGACCCACTGGTACCGTTGGAGTCGGAGTACGTCCCAATTGCAAAATGACCGCTGGTACTAAGTATCCCAGCGCCTCTGAGCCGCGAACATCAGTGAGCGGAGGCCGGCCCGCCTAAGGAGCGTATTTTCAATACTTTACGCGGATCGTCGGCTCGTGCTCCACCGGGAAGTTCATCGACCGCGCCAACGCACACACCCCGTGAGCGCGATCGTGAATAGCGATGGCGTCTTCCACTCGGCCCCCTGCTTCGATGGTCATATGCGGCCGCAGCACCACGCGGGTGAATTCGCCCGAGCCGTCCGCGTGTTCCACCATCTCGCCCCACGCCTCGTCGTGGTACTCGGTGACCACGATCCCTGCATCCGCGCACAGGTGCAGCACCCAAAGCATGTGGCATGCGGAGATCGCTCCCACCAACAACTCTTCGGGATTGTAGCGCTTAGCATCGCCGCGGAAGAGCGGATCGGATGAGCCCGGTATCGCCGCCGACTTCCCTACCCCGCTCAATTCGTGCTCGCGGCTGTAGGCTCGGTACGTCGAGGTTCCCGTCCCCCGATTGCCGGTCCAACGGTTGGTAATGCGGTATTGGTGGCGGTGTTCCCCTGGCATAGCTCCCTTGACTATACCAATGGCGAGGCAGGAAGGCCTGCGCCGCGCATGACGGCGCAGGCCAAGGGGGTCGTTCTGCGCGGGCCAGTAGGATCGAGAGGATGCTCTTGGCCCGTTGCCATCCTCCGGTTGCAGGCTCTGTTTGGCGTGCTCACTTGTGGGTCGGTCACCAGACCGGACCGTGGCGAATGTACCTCCGCTCATTCGCCCGGTCCGCCTTCCGGTGGGTTTCGCCCACCTGTCACTGGTTTATGCATCGCAGCAACCAAACCAGGCAGGTGCTAACCATTTTGTTATCAGTGACTCAAGCTTTGAGAGCGTGTCTACTCGGTAGACACGTCCCAAAACCTGTAGACACACTGTCTACTTCATAGACACCGCGCCCGCAATCAAGGTAGACTGAATCCCGATGGGGTCACCACAGCGGTCCGAATTGTCCGAAAAGCTGGCGGCCATCCTGACCATCTGTCAGAAGATGAATTCGGAGCGGGACTTGGGCGCGCTCCTCGACCTCATCGCCCGCGAAGCCACCAACCTACTGGATTGTGACCGCGCCAGCATCTTCCTCCTGGACCGGGAGCGCAACGAGTTGTGGTCCCAGGTGGCCCTCGGCAGCGACCAGATCCTGCGTTTCGACGCCGGTAAGGGTATCGCCGGCAAAGCCGTCCTCAGTGGAAACCCGGTCAACGTCAAGGACGCCTACAGTCATCCCGAGTTCTACACGGGCATTGACGATCGCACCGGCTACCGCACGCGCAATGTCCTGGCCGTGCCGGTTCGCAACCAGGCGGGCGCGACCATCGGCGCGTTCGAGGCGCTCAACAAGCGCATGGGCGCCTTCAGCCCCCGCGACGAAGAAGCCCTCGACGCGCTGGCCTCCCACGCCGCCATCGCCATCGAGAACGCCCAGTTGATCGGCGAACTGCGGCGGACCCAGGACGAATTGACGCGCCAGAACGCCCACCTGCTGCGTGAGGTCGAGAGCAAGTACGCCACTCACGGAATCATCGGCGCCGGCGAGCGAATCCAGCAGGTGGTCCGCCTGGTGGAGCGCATTCGCGACAGCCAGGTCAGCGTTCTGATCACCGGCGAGAGCGGCACGGGAAAAGAACTGGTCGCCAAGGCCATCCACTACACCAGCCCGCGCGCGCGCCGGCCCTTCGTCGCGCTCAACTGCGCCGCCCTGCCCGAAACGCTGGTCGAAAGCGAATTGTTCGGCATCGAAAAGGGCGTCGCCACCGGCGTCGAATCCCGCATCGGCCAGTTTCAGAAGGCCGACGGCGGAACCTTATTCCTGGATGAAATCGGCGATCTCAGTCTCACCGCTCAAGCCAAGATTCTGCGCGTGCTGCAGGAGCGCGTGGTGGAGCGAGTCGGCAGCCGCAACCCGATTCCCGTCGACGTGCGGCTGCTGGCCGCCACCAACAAGGATCTGGAAGCCGAAATTTCCAAAGGCGGCTTCCGCGAGGATCTCTACTATCGCATCAAGGTGGTCCACATCCACATGCCGCCGCTTCGCGATATCCGCGACGAGATCCCGCTGCTGGCGACCCACTTCCTGAACGAGTACTGCCAGGAAACCGGGCGTAGCGCGACGCAGTTCTCGCCCGGCGTGTTGCATCACTTGGCCGGCGCGCCCTGGCCCGGCAATGTCCGCCAGTTGCGGAATGAAGTAATGCGTCTGGCCGCCATTGCCCGCCAGCCCACGATCACCGAAGACGATTTGTGGGACCAGGTGCCGGCTCCGCGATTCGATCAGCCTCCCCCTAAGACGCCGCAGGCGCAGACGCTCAAGAAGGCCGTGGCGCAACTCGAGAAGCAGTTGATCCTGGATGCGCTGAAGGAAACCCGCAACAATCAGCAGCAGGCCGCCAAGATTCTGGGCCTGAGCCGTCAGGGGTTGATCAACAAGATGAAGCGCTATTCGCTATAGCGCGGGCGCTGCTTTCTTGCTGCTCGGCGGGGCTTTCTGGACCTTGCCGGCACGGATGCACGACGTGCAGACTCGAATCCGGCGGCCGGCCCCGTTGACCAGCGCGTGAACCGATTGCAGGTTCAGGTTCCAGCGGCGCTTGGTAACGTTGTGGGCGTGACTGATGCGGTGGCCGAACCTGGGCCCGCGCCCGCAGACTTCGCAAACCTGTGCCATAAGACAAAATTCCCCTATCTATGTTTGAAAGTAGAATTATAACAGTGCCGTCACCGCCGTCGCAACTTTGCGGGCCGGCAGACCGCGCATGAAACAGAACTTCTGGCGTTCGCTCGTCGCCGTTGTTGTCGGCAACGCGATCTATTTCTCCGTGGAACATTGGCTTCCCCTAAAAGCGCAGCACCAGCCCTATCACATCGATTGGGGCCTGGCCATCGACTTCTGGATGTGCGTGGCCTGTTACGGCCTGGTGCGCCTGATCCGCTTCCGCTGACGCCTATTTCAGCTTGTCCAGCCTCTTGCGGATCTCCGCCGCGTCTTTGGCGCTGGGCGCCAACTCCAGGTACTTGGTGTAAGCATCGCGCGCGGATTTGACGTCCTTGACTTTCTCCTCGGCCTTGCCCAGTTTGAGCCAGGCTTCCGCGTTGCCGTCGTTCCATAGCGTGGCGTCCTGGTAGCGGTAAGCCGCCGCGAGATACTTGCCCTTCCTCGCGTAGAAATCGCCGGTCTCCACGCTCTTCTGCGATTGCAGCGGATTGAAGGAATGTTCTTCCTTCAAGAACGACTTGTCTTCCTCCGGCGGGACCGCCTGCTTTCCCGAGGTCTTCTGTGGCGGCCGCTCAACCTGAAGCTCTCCCGACTTGGCCGGCGGCGTCTGCGGATTGGCCTGACTCTGCGCTCCCAGCGGCGCCACTCCAATCAGCGCCAGCGCCAGAATCGTGCGTGACATAATTAAATTATAACTTCCGCTCGATGGAACTCCGCGACAAGGTATCCCAGCTTCCCTCCTCGCCGGGTGTCTATCTGTACAAGGACGGCGGCGGCCGCGTCATCTACGTCGGCAAAGCAAAGAGCCTGCGCAACCGCGTCCGCAGCTACTTCTCCGAAGACAAGCTGGCCGACGTCAAGACCGGCACCCTGATCTCCGAAGCCCGCGACATCGACTTCATCCTGGTCGACAACGAGAAAGAGGCGCTGGCGCTCGAAAACAACCTCATCAAGCAGTACCAGCCGCGGTTCAACATCCTCCTGCGCGACGACAAGACTTATCCCTACATCAAGCTCACCCACGAGAAATATCCGCGCGTCTACGTGACTCGCCGCCTGCGCAAAGACGGCGCGACGTACTTTGGTCCCTATTTCCCGGCCAACCTGGCGCATCGCCTGGTGCACTTCATCCACCGCCATTTCCAGGTGCCGTCCTGCAAGGTCGATCTCACCCGCTTTCATCCCAAGCCGTGCCTGCAATACCACATTCACCGCTGCCTCGGCCCGTGCGTGGAAGGCCTGACCACCGGCGACGCCTATGCCGGCGCCGTGCGCAACGTGCGGCTCTTTTTGGAGGGCCGCCACTCCGATCTCGCCCGCGACCTCCGCGCGCGCATGGAAACCGCTTCCGAAGCCACGCATTTCGAAGAGGCCGCTTCGCTGCGCGACCTGCTCACCACCGTGGAGGAGATCGAAGAACGCCAGAAGATGGCCGCCGCTAAAGGCGACGATATCGACATCTTTGCCTGCTACGCCGAGCCGCCGCTGGTAGCGCTCAACCTCTTTCATCTCCGCAACGGCCAGATCGTCGACCGGCGCGAGTTTTTCTGGGAAGACCAGGAGGAATTCGACCAGCCGCAGTACTTCTCATCGCTGCTCAAGCAGCTCTATCTCGACCAGCAGTACATCCCCACCGAAATCCACGTTCCGGTGGAATTCGAGGATCGCGAGGCTCTGGAAGAACTGCTCTCCGAAAAGCGCGGGCGGGCCGTGGAAATCCGTACACCGCAGCGCGGCCAGAAAAAGGCGCTGCTGGACCTGGTACAGACCAACGCCAGGCACAGTTTCGACGCGCGGTTCCGGGTGCTCAAGCCCTCTTCCAAGGCCATCCAGGAAGCGCTGCAGGACACCCTCAATCTCCCGGCGCCTCCCTCGCGCATCGAGTGCTTCGACGTCTCCCACATCCAGGGCACCGACAAGGTAGCCAGCATGGTGGTGTGGGAAGACGGGCGCATGAAGAAGGGCGATTACCGCAAGTTCATCATCAGGACGGTGATCGGCAACGACGATTTCGCCAGCATGCGCGAAGTGGTGGCGCGGCGGTACTCCCGCCTCCAGGAAGAGAAACGCCCCATGCCCGGCCTGGTGCTGATCGATGGCGGCCTCGGCCAATTGCACGCCGCTGCGGAAGCCCTGGAAGGCATCGGCATCAGCGACCAGCCGCTGGCCTCCATCGCCAAGCGCGAGGAGATCATCTACGTGTACGGCCAGGAAGACGAGCCCTTCGTGCTCGACCGCTTCTCGCCCATATTGCACCTGGTGCAATCCATTCGCGACGAAGCGCACCGTTTCGCGGTGACGTTCCACCGTTCCCGCCGCAACGCGCGCCAGCTCACCTCCGAGCTGGACGCCATCCCCGGAGTGGGCGAGAAGACCGTGCACAAGCTCCTGAAGGAGTTCGGCAGCTCCGACCTGGTGCGCGCGGCCACCGAGGATCAGCTAGCGGCGACTGTGGGCCGCGCCGCCGCGCGCAGAATAAAATCGCATTACGTGAACGTGGGATAACGCTACCTGCATTGTGCCCGCGTGCCGCTTCCTCACACCAGTATCCAACGCGCTCAGGATCGAAAACCACATGCCCATGCGAAAATACAGGTATATGCGGTTCGGTCTCCTGGCCGTTTTCCTCGCGGCCTGTTCCATCGCGATGGGCCAGTCCAATTCGCGGATGTCGGTCGATCAGTTGATCCAGTTCGTCAAGTCCTCTCAAAAGATCATCGCCGAAGACAAAACCATGACGGATCGGCAACTCGCCGACTTCCTCTCTAAAGTGAAACTCACCGAGAAACTGGAAGACAAAGTAATCGAGGACCTGGAAGCTCTCGGCATTGGGCAGCAGACCTTGAAGGCTCTCCAGAAACTCAAGGAGCAGTCCGCGAATCTCAGCGCCGCCGTGATTAAACCGATTCTTCCGGACGACCCGATCCCCATTCCGACGTCGATTGAACAGGGAGCCATTCTGGATGACGTCCGCAGGTACGTCATGAACTATGACGGGAACCTGCCAGATTTCATCTGCACTGAGGTGGAGTACCGCTTCATCGCGCCCAAGCCTGGCGGCAGGTACGGAGGCCACTTCGGCAGCGACCCGTCATTCCAACAGACCGATACCATCACCAGCAAGCTGAGTTACTTCAATCACAAGGAAGAGAAAAAGGTCATCCTGATTAACAGCGCGCCGACCATGCAGTCCTACGAGAATCTCGGCGGTTCCACCTCCAGCGGAGACTTTGGCGCGATGCTGCGCACGCTGTTCGAACCGGCCACCGAAGCGCGTTTCGAGTGGGCCCGCTGGGCCACTCTACGGAACCGGCTGACGATGGTCTTCAGTTTCCACGTGGAGCAATCCCGATCGAAGTGGGGCCTGATTGTCAAGGATCTCAAGCAGGAAACCGTGCCCGCGTATCACGGCGAGGTCTCCGTGGACAAGGAAACCCACGCCGTGACGCGCCTGTTGATGACCGCCGAAAACATTCCGCCGGCGTTTCCCATCAAACGCGCCGAAGAGCGGCTGGACTACGACTATACCGACATCGGCGGCAGACCGTTCCTGCTGCCGCTGAAGGGCGAGGTTCAGATGGACGGCTCGGACGTCCTGAGCAAGAACGACCTGGAATTCCGTTTCTACAAGAAGTACGAAGTCGGGTCCGCCATCAGCTACGACATCCCCGACAACATCAGCGCCATCCCGGACGAGAAACTCAAAGAAACGCCGGCCAAGCCGCCCGCAATCGACTGCAAGGACCCGAAGAATAAGAACGCCAAAGAGTGCAAGGGCAAGAAGTAGGCTTACGAGAAGCTCGACGTAGCTCGCGAGACGGTTGGCGGCGGATTGATGGCGCACCACTCTTTCGCCCTCGCGTGGTCCCCGACAACGTGCGCCTGTCCGAGCCCGGTTCCCCGATCAATACACACGCCACCGCCGATTTCTGATGCACATCCACACCCGCAGGTCGCGGGTGCAGGACCTTCATAGCAGACTCGCTTCTGGATGCCTCTGGGGCCTCGCCCCTGGTCGCCAATCAACAAAACCAAGTTCCGTTTGTCTGCTTTACGCTACAATGTCAGCAAAACAAGACACAGGTGCCCGATCCGCGCTTTGTGCCGCGGGTTCTGTTCACCCGTATCCTGGAGCTGCAATCATGACCATTCTCACCATCGCGAGGAGAACCACAGTGCTGGCGCTGCTTCTCGCCAGCGGGTTCGCTGCCGCCCAACCGGTGCCTGCGCCGGGGAAATTCTACATCGTCGGGATGGGCACGGCGCCTGACCTGCTCACCGTGCGCGCGCAGCGCGTCATCGCCAGCGCCGACACCCTGCTGGCCGAGGAAGGCGCTTTCGCCACAATTTGGTCCGGCCTCGCGCGCGGCAAGGAAACGTGGGAGTATTCACGCAGCCTGCGGCGGTTCTATGGAATTGATCCCAAAACGCTCCGGGATTCGGAACCGCGCAAGCAGGCCGAGAGCCTGGACACGGCCCGCCGCCAGTTGATGGACAGGATCGCGTCGGCCGTGTCCGCCGGGAAGCTCGTTGCGTGCCTGCAGAGCGGCGACCCGATGATGTACGGCATGACGCTTTTCCTGGAAATGCTGCCGCCCAGCGTACCCACCGAGGTCATCCCCGGCATCGGCGCCTTCCAGGCGGCCAGCGCCGCACTCAAGGCAAGCCCGCCCTACGGCTACGACACCAGCGGCGTCATCCTCACCATGGGCGACTGGCCCGGCAGAGTGGACGGCAACGAGAGACTGATGGCGACTGGCAGCACCATGGCGTTTTACATGATGGGTATCGACTACCCCGCCTTATTCGCGCAACTCCAGCGCTCCTACCCGGCGGACACGCCGGTAGCGGTGGTGTGCGACGCGGGCGACTTGACTCAACAACGCGTGGTTCGTAGCACGGTGGGGCGGTTCCTTCAGGAAGTCGACTACAAGGCGCTGCCACTGGACCGGCACATGTTGTTCGTGGGCAAGTTCCTGACCGCCGGCCAGGTGCGCAAGGATGCTCTCGTGCCCCGCACTGCGACGCCCGTTAAGTGATCCTGGAGCGGCTGCGACGCTGCCATCGCCCGGAACCCGCCATCGGCTTACTGTTTCTGGATCATCACTTCGGTGGACTTGACCACCACGATCGCGGAATCGCCTTTCTTCAGATGGAGTTCCTCGGCGCTTTGGCGCGGGATTACGCTCTCCATCATGTGCCCGCCGACCTTCACCACGTGATCCGGCTCTGCTGGGCAAGGAGCGCGTTTGAGAACAACCCCAGGAAGGCAGAACAGACAGTGAATCGAACTAGTCCCGTGCCCGCCTGGTTTGTTGCGCTACGGAGGCGCCGAAGCGCCCGGGCGCAATCGCTCTCGCGGAGTTTAATTGGCGCCTTGTCAGGCGGTCACGGGACTAGTATTACTGTGTTAAAAAATAACAATTTAGTGTAGAATTGTTTTCGTGGGATCACGCCTCTCTGCGCCAGGCCCACAGGAAAGACGCTTTGCGGCA